>Ga0187778_10000567_pt1 | contig 26242 bp, 23 predicted proteins | sample 1015_Q2_SP5_20_M_FD_132418 | JGI IMG/M metagenome (GOLD analysis project Ga0187778, IMG submission 132418) | Tropical peat soil microbial communities from peatlands in Department of Meta, Colombia - 1015_Q2_SP5_20_MG | ecosystem: Environmental > Terrestrial > Soil > Wetlands > Peat | place... | reverse complement strand
TGCCCGCGCCGAGAAGAATATGCGAATTCGTCATAAGCGCTCCTCCCGACCTTTCGGTTCAGGCGCGCATCCGGCCGGAGGGCCGCGAGGCGCCCGAGCCCAGTCTTTTTAAGGCATGATCGCCTTTCCGGTTTTTTATTCCGGATCGTTTGCCCGATCATGCTTTCGTCCGGCGATCATGGCATTTCACGGCTCCTCATGCATTAGGGAACGCTCACGCCCGCTACTAAGTTTGCTTCACAATCTGGTGTGTTCCTGGAGATTGTGCGCCGCAACTGGCATTAAGAAGGCGTTGTAGTAGCGCACGCTGTCGCCTGGACACCGGCGAAAGCGTTTCCTCCAAGCAGCAGCCACGTTCCATGAGGGAACTCCTATGCCCAAATATCTGGTTGAAGCGCGCTACACCACCCAAGGAGCAAAGGGTCTAGCCCGCGAAGGAGGCTCGGGACGCCGCGCCGCCATCGCGAAAACGGTTGAAAGCGCGGGAGGAAAGCTGGAGACGGTCTACTTCGCCTTTGGCGACGTCGACGTCTATATCATCGTCGATCTTCCCGATAATGTTTCCGCCGCCGCCGCTTCGCTTGCAGCGAATCAAACCGGCTTTTTAGCGAGCAAGACGATCGTGCTTCTGACGGCGGAGGAGATGGATCAGGCCACCAAAAGGAAGATCGACTTTCGTCCGCCGGGACAATGAGGCACGCGAAGCCGCAGTAAAAAGGGCCCCCTTTCGGGAGCCCTTTTCCGACAGTCACGCGACAGCGCTAGCGGTGCGCGTGAACGTGAGGGTGACCGCCATGCCAGCCGTCACCACGCCATCCGTCGTTCCAACCGTCGCCGATGACGACATTCGGCCCGCCATAATAATCGTAATAACCTCCGCCGCAGCCGTTGTAGCCGCAGTCGTTATAGTAGTACGGGCGGGGCGCACCAAGATCGATGCCTACGCCGCCCGGGCCGGCGTAGAATCCGACCTGCGCCATGGCCGGTGCAGCCGCTGTTGCTAGAAGCACTGCTGTAGCGATGCCGAGCGCAAGTTTCTTCATCATCTTCTCCTCTCTTTCTTTCTTCAGGTAACGAGGAGAAACGCGAGAACGATAGAGCGCGTTCCGCGTAACAGTCTACTTTCGCGGAAGTTCCGACCAAATATTTTTGAAGATTTTTGGAACCGCGCGGCGCGAAATTTATTCCGCGGCAAGCGGCAGCGATTCTTCTGCCGCTTGATGCTCGCCTTTTTCGCCGCTCAGCCAAGCCTGGAACCGATCGAGGTAAAGATAGATCACCGGCGTCGTGAACAGCGTCAACAGCTGGCTGAGCGCAAGACCGCCGACCATCGAATAGCCGAGCGGCTGACGCAATTCGGAACCGGCTCCATGTCCCAGCATCAGCGGCAAGCCGCTCAATAGCGCCGTCATGGTCGTCATCACGATCGGGCGGAACCGCAGCAAACAAGCCTGCCGTATCGCCTCGCGCGGCGCCAATCCAGCGCGCTCGCGATTGATGGCGAAATCGACGAGCATGATGCCGTTCTTCTTCACAATGCCGATGAGCAGGATAATGCCGATGATGCCGATGACCGACAGATCGAAGCCGCCGATCGACAAGGCAAGCAGGGCGCCGATTCCCGCCGACGGCAAGGTCGACAGGATGGTCAGCGGATGAATGTAGCTTTCGTAGAGCACGCCGAGAATGACGTAGACGACCACGAGCGCGGCCGCGATAAGGACCGGCTCGTTCGATAGCGCCGCCTGGAAGGCCTGTGCGTTGCCCTGGAAGGTTCCGATGAGCGACTGCGGCATTCCGATTTCCGCCGCGGCTTTTTGGATGGCGTCGACCGCCTGACCGAGCGCCACACCGGGAGGCAGATTGAATGTCAGCGTCACCGCGGGGAATTGCCCCGAATGCGCGACCAGCAGCGGCCCGATATGCGCGTTGTCGACATTGACCAATGTCGAGAGCGGAACGAGCTGGCCGGTGGCCGGCGCCCTAATGTAGAGCTGATTGAGCGTTTGCAAATTGCCTTGTAATTGCGGCAGCACTTCCAAGACGACATAGTAGGAGTTATTGGTGAAATATTGCGTCACCTGATTTTGGCCGAAGGCGTCGTTGAGCGTGGCGTCGATAAGCGCCGGCTGGATGCCGAAGCGCGCGGCCGCGTCGCGATTGATCGTGATGGCGAGCTGCGGCGCCGCATTTTGCGCGTCGGTCGCCACGTCGGCCAATTCCGGCAGCGTCTTGAGCTTCGCCGTCAAGCGCGGTGCCCAGGTATTGAGCTCACGCAGGTCGGGATCCTGCATGACATATTGGAACTGGCCGCGCGCGATACGGCCGCCGACCGTGATGTCTTGCGCCGGCTGCAGAAACAGCCGCACGCCGGGGATTTGAGCAAGCTTCGGGCGCAGCCGATCGATGATCTGGGATGCCGACGCCGTGCGATCGTCGCGCAGTTTCAATCCGATAATGAAGCGGCCGGTGTTCTGCGTGTTGCCGTAGCTCGGCCCGAAGAACGAGGCGAAATCGGCGACATCGTGATCCCGCGCGATGACATCGGAAAGCTGCCCCTGGATCTCTTGCATCTTTTGCGGCGAGACGTCCTGCCCGGCTTCGGATATGCCCAGGATCATGCCGATGTCCTGGGTCGGGAAGAAGCCCTTCGGCATTGTCACGAACAGCACGCCGGTGACCACGAGCGTCGCGATAAATACCAGCAGCGTCGTGAACTGGTGCCGCAACGCAACGTCAAGCGCGCGCCGGTAGGCGTCGAGAACCACATCGAAGCCCCATTCGATGATCCGATAGAGCCGGCCGTGCTGACGGTCGTGTTCGCTGACCAGAAACCGCGAACACAACATCGGCGTCAATGTCAGCGAAACGAAAACCGACACGATGATCGCGGCGGTGACGGTAATGGCAAACTCATGGAACAGCCGTCCGACAATGCCGCTCATCAACAAAAGCGGAATGAACACCGCGATCAGCGAAATACTGATTGAAAGAACGGTGAAGCCGATCTCGCGCGCGCCTTTGATCGCCGATTGCAAGGGCGTCGTGCCGGCTTCCAAATGCCGGAAAATATTCTCGACCACGACGATGGCGTCGTCGACCACGAAGCCGACCGAGATCGTCAACGCCATCAGCGATAGATTATCCAGGCTGAAACCGGCGAGATAGATGAAGGCGATCGCGCCGAGCAGCGACAGCGGCACCGCGGCGGCCGGAATGAGCGTGGCGTGCAGGCTGCGCAGGAACAAAAGGATGATCAGGACGACGAGCACGCACGACAACAGCAGCGTGTATTCGACGTCCTTGACCGAGGCTCGAATGGTCTGCGTGCGATCGACGATCGTCGTCAGATGAATGCCCGGCGGGATCAGCGAATGCATCTGCGCCAAAGCGGCTTTGATGTTGTCGACGGTGTCGATGACGTTAGCGCCTGGCTGCTTGAAGACGAGTAGGACGACGGCCGTTTGATCGCGGTGCAACGCGCCGAGCGTCACATCCTGCGGGCCCGCGATCGCCCGGCCGACGTCGCTGACACGAACCGGCGCGCCGTTACGGTAGCTGATGATGACGTTGTTATAGTCATCCGGCTCGATCAATTGATCGTTGTCGGAGATCGTGAAGCTCTGTTGCTTGCCGAGCAGCGTTCCCTTGGCCGCATCGGTCGTGGCGTTGGTCAGCGCGTTGCGGACGTCTTCGAGCGTCAATTGGCGCGCCGTCAGCTTTGCCGGATCGACCTGCACGCGAATGGCGGGCCGCTGCTGACCGCCGATGACGACCTGAGCAACGCCGGCGATCTGCGAAATCTGCTGCGCCACGACGTTCTCGGCAAAATCGTCGACCTTGGTCAGAGGGATCGTCTGCGAATTCGCCGCGATGATCAGCATCGGCGAGTCCGCCGGATTGACCTTGCGGTAAGTCGGCGGCGTGGAAAGATTCTTGGGAAGCTGCGGGCCCGCGGCAGTGATCGCGGCCTGAACATCCTGCGCGGCGCCGTCGATATTGCGATTGAGATCGAACTGCAGCGTCACGACCGTAGAGCCGAGCGAACTCACCGAGCTCATTTGGGTGACGCCGGCAATCTGTCCGAACTGGCGTTCAAGCGGGGTGGCGACCGTCGCCGCCATTGTTTCGGGGCTGGCGCCGGGTACCGTCGCGGTAACCTGGATGGTCGGGAAATCGACCTGCGGCAAGGGAGCGACCGGCAATAGGGGAAAAGCGACAAGGCCGACGAGCGCAAGCGCAGCCATCAACAACGATGTGGCGATCGGCCGGCGGATGAAGACTTCCGAGAAATTCATCAGGACTTGTCCGCCGGTTGCTCGGTGGCCGGCGCCGGCGAGCGGATCGCGACATGGGTCCCGACATCCAAGCGGGATTGGCCTTCGACGACGACGGTCTCGCCGACAGCGAGCCCTTTGATGGCGATCGCGGTATCCTCGTCGACCGTCATCCCATCGATCGGCCGCTGCTCCACGGTATTATCGGGCTTGATTACCCACACATAATAACCGTCCGGTCCGCGCTGGAGCGCGACGGCCGGAATCGTGACCGCGTCCTTGCGCGTGGTGATCAGGATGCGGGCATGCACGAACTCGCCTGGCCACAGCCGCTCGTCCGCGTTGGGAAATTCAGCCTTGAGCTGAATCGTGCTGGTGGTTTGGTCGATTTGATTGTTGATCAGAAGGAGTTTGCCTTCGGCGAGCTGCGTTTTGTCGTCTTGGTCGAAAGCCAAGACCGAAACGGTACCGTGCAACATCGCCTCGCGCACCGGCCCGAGATCGGCTTGCGGCAGAGTGAAAATGACCGTGCTCGGCTTGATCTGCGTGAGCACGGTCAGCGGACTTGTGTCGTTGGGGTGCACGATATTGCCGATGTCGACTTGGCGGAATCCGACCACGCCGTCGATCGGCGCAGTAATGGTTGCGTAATTGAGCTGGGTCTGCGCCGCGTCGATGGCCGCCTGGTCGGCGTCGATCGTCGCTTTGGTTTGGTCGACTTTAGCCTGCTGGGCGTCGACGTTTTGCTGCGTCTCGAAATCCTTGAGCACGAGCGCCTTGAAACGCGCCAGATCCTTTTGCGCGTCGATCAACTGAGCCTCGTCTTCGCTTTTTTTGGCGACCGCCTGATCGAGCGCGGCCTTGAACGGCGCCGGGTCGATCTTGGCGAGCACGTCGCCCCGGCGGACATCCTGGCCTTGGCGGAAGTCGATGGAGACGATCTGGCCGCTGACCTGAGCCCGGATGGCGACGGTGTTGAGCGCTTGAACCGTACCGAGCGCGTCGTAATAGATCGGCACATCGCGCGTTACCGCAGTGGCGGCGGTGACCGGCACGGCGGGCGGGCCCGCAGTCGGGGCGGCTTGCGAACTGGTGTGGCGCCAAAAAATGACGACCACCGCCAAGGACGCCAGCGCGATCCCGACGACTGCGAAAAAAATCCGCCGGGAATTGCGCCCGGTCATCCACATCCCCATGATCCAGCTATAGCTGTTTTTCCTAACGTTTCTAACGTGCAAGCCGGGACTTTATTCCAGCGCAGTTCGCATTCAAATGGCTGCCGGATTAAAGTTCATTAAGGTCATGATAGAATGCCATTAACGCCGCCATTCGATCCCGTTGATCTTGCTCGATGCTTTGCGTTACGCGGGCGGCCGAGCCGCTGTGGTGGCAATTACGCATCCCACGGCTGCGCCGGCGAGCCAAGGTTAACGTTCGGTAATGCCGCCCATCCGAGGCGAAATGATCTTTCGCTTCATGGGCACCTTAGTCTCTTATTTAAGCAAGATTTTTTCCGGAAACCAGTCGTTGCTTTCTACCGGGGATCAAAGGTAAGGCAGGCCTGTCCGGGAACATGATTCAGAGCCGGCGAAGCAGCGCGGAAATCGCGGCGATAACCACGAGCACAGCGGCGATGGGAATCCAGATCAGCGCCGCGCCGACCAGCGCCAAGAGCAAGACGCCGCCGAACAGTCCGACGATCAATACAAGAAGCGCAAAACCGAGCGGCCCCATGCGCGTGATATAGATGCGCTGGCCGCCATATTGGGTGTATCCGTTGGGCTGCCAAGCCGAGCCGCGCCGCGAATGCCGCTCCGGCGGGATGATTTCCGGTTCGTGGCGCGGCCGCTCGGGCTCGTCCTGATGTTTCGGCATGATCGATCCGCTCAGCGCGCCAAGGTCCGCTCGTGGTGATCGTGCAGGAATTTGGCCAATTGCTCGCGCAGGCTCTCGTCCTCTTCGCCTTGGTGACCGAGCACGACGGCCCGCTCGAACAGCCGATGCTGCAATTCCTGCGGCAACTCGCCCCACAAGTCCGCGGCGGCTGCGCCGAGAACCAAAAAATAGCGGGCGGCGATGTCATTGACGACTTGATCCGAGCGATGCTGCGTCATGGCGGGACTCTCTCGCGCTATCCGTGGTTGCGATGATACGGCGATATTGAGCCTGGTATTTCCTGAAAACAATGGCCGCGCAGCCTTTGTTCCAGGCGCGCCGAAAGTCCGTTAACGGCCGCCGCCAACGGCTCCACCCGGCGCGGCATTGACCTGTTCGCGCGCAAAGCCCGCGGTCGCCGCATAGCCGCGCACGATGGCCTTGCGTTCCTCATAGGAAAGCACGGCGTCGATATCCTCGAACCCTTCCGGCGCGCGCGCCTCGACGGCGTCGATCACGCCTTCGGGCCCGCCGCTTCTGTTCATGCGCACGATTTGCGCCGTCGGCGGCAGCCGTTCGCGTTCGTAGGCCCAAAGCGCCTGCGCCGGGTGTTCGGCCGCGACCAATTGATCAGCGAGCGCACGCGCATCGAGAATCGCCTGCGAGGCGCCGTTCGAGCCGACCGGGTACATCGGATGCGCGGCGTCGCCGAGCAGCGTGACGCGGCCGAACGACCAGCGCGGCAAGGGATCGCGATCGCACATCGGATATTCCCAAAATCCCGGCGTCGCCGCGATCAGCGCTTGGGCGTCGACATGGCTGAGCGCGAAGCGCCGGATATGCGGAGCGAGATCCTCCATCCGGCCGGGCCGCGACCAGTCCTCCTTGCGCGGCGGCGGCGTTTCGCCGTTGCCGATCTTGGCGACCACGGCCCAATTGGTCAGCCGCCGCCCGCCGTCGGCGCTTTCGCCGATCGGATAGACGACGAGCTTGGCCGCCATGCCGCCGGCCACGATCATGGAGCGCCCGGTCAGGAACCGCGGCCAGTCGGCGGCGCCGCGCCGGAGCATGGCGCCGTTCCAGCGCGCCGGACCTTCGTCCGGGAACAGCATTTGCCGCACCGTAGAATGAATGCCGTCGGCGCCGACCAGAACGTCGCCGTGCGCGGTGGCGCGATGGGAGCCGGCGCGGTCGAATAAATAGGCAGTCACGCCGGCCTCGTCCTGACGGAAGGCGCCGAGCCGATGGCCGGTATGGATGCGCTTCTCGCCGAGCCGTGCGGAGACCGCCTCGTGGATGACGCCCTGCAGGCGTCCGCGATGAATCGAAAATTGCGGCACGTCGTAGCCGGCATCGAGCCCGCGCGGCTCGCGCCAAATCTCCTGGCCGAAGCGGTTGGTATAGAACAGCTCGTAGGTTCGGATGCCGACTTCGTCGAGCCGCTGCAAAAGCCCGAGCGCGGCGAGTTCTTTGATCGCGTGGGGCAGCGTGTTGATGCCGACGCCGAGTTCGCGGATCTGGTCGGACTGTTCGCAGATTTCGCAATTCAGGCCGCGCGCGTGCAGCATCAAGGCGGCGGTGAGCCCGCCGATGCCGCCGCCCGCGATGAGGACTTTCATTGCCGCCCTTTCATGAGCCGCTATTGTGCCAGCGCCGTCCTGCCGCGCAACCGGGAAGCGCGGCGGCCGGCTCGCTTCAGCCCAATCGGTTTATTCGGGCTCGATGCCGGCCTCGCGGATCACGTTGCCCCAACGCTCCGTCTCTTCCTTGACGAAGGCGGCGATCTCGGCCGGCGTGCCGCCACCGGCGCTGATGCTGAGCTCTTTGAAACGCTCTAGGAGAACCGGGTCGCGCATCGCCGCATTCGCGGCGGCATTGAGCTTGGCGACGATCTCCGGCGGGGTTTTCGGCGGCGCGGTCAAGGCATGCCAAGTGTCGGAAATGCAGCCGTGCACGCCCACTTCTTCCAGCGTCGGAATATCCGGCAGCGAAGGGACGCGATCCTTGACCGTCACGGCGAGGATGCGCGCGCGTCCGGATTTGTGCAGCTCAATCGAAGTGGCGAGCTCGTTGAACATCAGATCGACATTGCCGGCGAGCAGATCGTTGACAGCCGGCGCGGTGCCCTTGTACGGCACGTGCGTAAGCTTGGTATGCGTAATGGCCTGAAACAGCTCGGCGGTCGTGTGCGAAGTGGTGCCGATGCCCTGCGAGGCATAATTGATCTTGCCGGGATTCGCCCTGGCATAGGCGATCAGGTCCTGCATCGTTTGCGCCGGGAAATCCTTGCGCACCAGGACGACATTGGGAATGTGCGACATGATCGCCACGGGCACGAGCTGCGCCGGATCGTAATTGAGCGATTTGTAGAGGAACTTGTTGGTCGTGATCGGCGCCGGCTGCGAGGCCAGCAGCGTGTAGCCGTCCGGCTCCGCGCCGTATACGGTTTCGGCGGCGAGGCTGCCGCTGACGCCGGCTTTATTTTCGACGATGAGCGGCTGGCCGAGCGGCTGGCGCATTTTGTCGGTGACGAGCCGCGTCACGGTGTCGACGCCGCCGCCGGCCGGCACCGCGACGATGACCCGTATCGGGCGGTCCGGGAAATCGGCCGCGCCCACGGCCGCGCTAGTGGCTGCCGCGGCGCCGAAGACCGCGATGGCGCCGAGCGATGCGATGAGTGTCGAGCGCCGCAGCATCCGTAACCCCCTCAAGATCGCGGCGGCCGGCGGCCGTCGCCAGACCGCTTTTACATGACCGCTTTTGCACGACCGCGTTTGCGGCAGATGGCATAGCGCAGATTGGCGGTTGAGTCCCGCGACCTGCTGCCGCTACAAGTGCGCCTGGCGAGGAGGCGCACAATGAGCAAGCTCGATTTCATTTTCGAAGAATTGGTCACGGCCAACCGCATTCTGGCCAATGAGGGAATCGTCGATTCCTTCGGTCATGTCAGCGCGCGGCATCCCGACAATCCGCAGCATTATCTGCTCTCGCGGGCGCGTGCGCCCGAGCGCATCGAGCGCGGCGACATCGTCGAATACACGCTCGACGGCACCGCGATCGACAACGATGCCCCGGCGCCCTACATGGAGCGCTTCATTCACGGCGCGATCTATGAAGCGCGGCCCGACGTGCACGCGGTCGTGCACAATCATTCGCCGAGCGTCATTCCGTTTGGAGTCACCGGCAAGAAGCTCAAGCCGTTTCTGCATTTGTGCGCGCATATCGGCGACGAGGTGCCGACTTGGGATTCGCGCGACAAGTTCGGCGACACGACGCTCTTGGTCGGCGACATGGCGATGGGCCGCGACCTGGCGAGGCTTCTCGGCGCGCGGCCGACAACGCTGATGCGCGGCCACGGCGCCACCGTGGTCGGCCGCACGGTGCGCCACGCCGTATTTGTCTCCGTTTATCTGGAAGTCGCCGCCAAGCTGCAGATGCAGGCGATGGCGCTCGGCGACATTAAGTTCTTAAGCGCGGGTGAGATCGAGATGATCGTCGCGCGGCTGAACGATTACTCGCTCAACCGCGCCTGGGAAAATTGGGCGCGGCGTGCGGGACGGGAAATGCAAGATGTGTAGCCCGCACTCGCGTGTGGCTCAGGATTACTGATTGGATAGCCGTGGCGACGCCAGGCTTTCTCGAACCATATACAGAGATATCCGCCCGATTCGGATTCTGCATGGCGATCCGAATCGAGCGGACACTTGTTTCGACTGGTTCGTCAGATCGCGCTACGGCTGCGCGATATGCCAAGCGCCGTTGAGGAAACCGTCGCCGGTGATGTCGCCCGGCTTTGCATCGTTTTTCCACGTATAGAGCGGCCGGCCTTTATAGGCCCACTGCTTGCTCCCATCGTCGCGGGGGATGATCGTGTAGTCGGCCATTGGCATTGCCCCTGCCGCTGCGATCAACGGCGGCCAATTGCCGGCGCACGGACCGTTGCAGGCGGATTTGCCGCCGGAATCCTTATCGAATACGTACAGCGTCATTCCAACGCTGTTCGTGAGGACTTTGCCCTTGGCGGAATCGCCCGTCTTGGTTGGCGCCATTTGCGCGAATGCTACTGATGCCGCTGCAGTTGCGGCAGCAATACTCGTGATGATCAACTTGCGCATTTTTACCTCCGTGTAAAAGTACTGGCGTTAACATGGTCGCGACGTGAACCCCGTGCAGCGTTAAAATATTCCATCGGCAGTATCGCGCGGGCGATAGGTGCTATCCGTTAAACAAATGCGACAATCGAGACGCTCTCGACGGCCGAACGGCGTAGTTGCTGTTTGCATCGCCTATGCGCTGGCGATGCAAGCTCTTATGGCAAGCGTCGGGTTGGGCATGTCGGTTTTCGCGACGCCAGAGCAGCCTAGCGCCGTCATTTGTCATTTTGCTTCAGGATCAGTGCCCGACGGCGACCGGCAGAAGCCCAGCCCGGAACCGCGATGTCCGTTCTGCTTTGTCGCCGCTCAAAGCGCCACTGATAATGCACTGGTCGGCGAAGCCACAACATTGCCGGCTTATGCTGGGGTTTTTGTCGCCGCAATTTTGGGTCCCATTGGGGATGGGACCTTTGTTTCTCAATTCCGCCGCACAACCGGCGATCCGCGCGCTCCTCCAGCATTCTCCGTCTGACGCTCGAATTCGCTCCGCTTTCAGCGGAGACGTCCTTCACGCGCTTTCGGAGAAACACTCATGCGCTCTTTGTTCAAACTCGTCATATTCGCCGCGTTGATCGCGGGTGCGCCTGCCGCTCTCGCGCAAGGAAACGAAGATTCCGCTATCGCCGTCGAGCAGCCGTGGGCCCGGGCGACGCCCGCCGGCGCTCAGACCGGTGCCGTCTATATGACACTGAACAACAAGACGAGCGCCGCCGATCGTCTCACCGGTGCGTCGTCTGACGTTGCCGCCCAGGTCCGAGTTCATGAAATGGCGGTGGTCGACGGCGTCATGCAAATGCGTCAACTCGCCGATGGCCTGCCCATTCCGGCGGGCGGGTCCGTGACGCTTAAGCCCGGCGGCTACCACGTGATGCTGATTGGGTTGAAGAAGCCGCTTGTGGCCGGAGAAACCTTCCCGCTGACGCTTACGTTCGCGAAAGCCGGGAATATTTCGGTCACGATACCGGTCCAGGCGATGGGCGCGATGAAGGACGGCAAGGGAGGCGTGAATCAGATGGGTGGCGTGGGAGGCGTGGAGGACAAAAAATCGGGCCGCGGCATGGGCAAAATGGAGATGAAGTGATGCGCGCGCGCGATTGGATTCTCACAACGATCTGCGGTCTTACCGGCTCTGCCGCGGCCGCGCTCGGTGTGTTCTATGTCGTGTCGTTCGGCGGGGCGGGCCACGGCGCGGCCGCGGCTCGGATCGGCGGGCCGTTTACAGTCGTCGACGACACCGGCGCGACGGTTACGGAGAAGACGCTCGCCGGAAAGCCCTATGCGATGTATTTCGGTTACACTTTTTGTCCGGATGTGTGCCCGACAACGCTTCTGGATATGTCGCGGTGGATCAAAAAACTCGGGCCGGATGCGGAAAAATTAAACTATGTGTTCGTGTCGATCGATCCGGAACGGGATACGCCGAAGCTGATGCATACGTACTTGTCGTCTTTCGACCGACACATTCGCGGCTTCACGGGCACGCCGGAGCAGATCGCCAAGATCGCCAAGGAATATCGCGTCTACTACAAAAAAATTCCGACGGATGACGGCGGCTACGTGATGGATCATTCCGCCGTCATTTATCTGATGAGTGAAAATGATAGACTCGTCACCGTGATACCCTATCAAGAGGACGACGCGTCCGTGCTCGCCAAGCTGGAGAATCTTGTGGCAGCCACGCCGGCATCCTGAAGTTTCCGGGTTAATAACACCGGGCCGATATGGCCAATCGGTCCCCTTGAGTTCGCTATCGAGGGCATGGCGGACATGCGCAGGCATGGACCGGGTGTCACGGCGTTGTGATTGTGCAGCGTTACGCTTGGCGCGCATCCTTAGCGTACAGCGCCGAAGACGGCCGGTGCCCTTAACGAAGGAGGCTACGATGAAGAAAGTTGCTTTGGCGGCTGTTCTCGCCACTGGCGTCGCGTTGACTGCGGCCTCATCGTCAATAGCCGCGCCAGCCAGTGGAAACGCCATCAGCCAGGCCCGGCGGCGGCCTCGCCGGTCAGTAAGGCGTGGTGCGGATGGCGCAGGGTCTGTGGATGGCGCGGCTGCTGGCGGCGGTGGGTCTGCTGGTAATCGCGCGCCAAGCAAACTCGAAAAAAGCTGCAGCGGCAGGGTAAGGTCGATGGACGCAACAAGTCCGGCGATGGCGTGTTGCCGGCTCAATCTCAACTGATCCAGCCTAAGCTCGGATCTAAAATCCGGCCGCTTTTGCAAAAGGTTACGGGCGTCACTCCGCCGCGAGCCGCACCTCCGGCGCGGCGGCGCGGACCTCGGCATCGACATGCCGCTCGTATTTAACGAAGTTGTTCTGGAACATGCCGACGAGCTTGCGCGCGGTGGCGTCGAAGGCGGCTTTGTCCTTCCAGGTCTTCATCGGATAGAGGAGATGCGGCTCGACACCGGGCACCGATGTCGGCACGGCGAAACCGAAGTAGGGATCGGTGCGGTAGCTCGCGTTTTTCAAGGAGCCGTCGAGCGCGCGAGTGACAAGCGCGCGCGTCGCTTTGATCGGCATGCGCCGGCCGACGCCGTAAATACCGCCGGTCCAGCCGGAATTGACAAGCCAGCAATCGACATTGTGCTTCTTGATCATGTCGCGCAGCAGGTTGCCGTATTCCGCCGGCGGCCGCGGCAGAAACGGCGCCGCGAAGCAGGTTGAAAATTCCGGTTCGACGCCGACCAGGCCCTTTTCCGTGCCGGCGACCTTGGCGGTGTAGCCGGACAGGAAGTGATACATCGCTTGCGCCGGCGTGAGCTTGGCGATCGGCGGCATCACGCCGAAAGCGTCGGCGGTGAGGAAGACGATGTTCTTCGGCTGGCCGGCGCAGCCGGTCGGCAAAGCAAGCGGCATGAATTCGATCGGATAGGCCGAGCGGGTATTCTCGGTCAGCTTGTCGCTGTCGAAATCGCAGACGCGCGTCTGCGGGTCGAAGACGACATTTTCCAGCACGGCGCCGAAGCGATTCGTGGCGGCATAGATTTCCGGCTCGGCCTCTTCCGAAAGCTTGATGCATTTGGCGTAGCAGCCGCCTTCGAAATTGAACACGCCGTCCTCGCTCCAGCCATGTTCGTCGTCGCCGATCAGCGTTCGGTTCGGGTCCGCCGACAGCGTGGTCTTGCCGGTGCCGGACAGTCCGAAGAACAGCGCAACATCGCCAGACTTGCCGACATTGGCGGAGCAATGCATCGGCATCACGCCTTGCGCCGGCAGATAGAAATTGAGCGTGGTGAAGACCGACTTCTTCATCTCGCCGGCATAGGACGAGTGGCCGATCAGGACGATTTTCTTGGTGAAGTCGATGGCGATGACCGTGTCGCTGCGCACGCCGTGACGCTTGGGGTCGCCCTTGAACGTCGGCAGATCGACGATGGTGAGTTCGGGGACGAAGTCGGCGAGTTCGAAAACGTTGGGACGGATCAGCAATTGACGAATGAACAAAGAGTGCCAGGCTAATTCAGTGAAAACGCGCGTTTTTATCCGGTATTTCGGATCGGCGCCGCCATAGAGATCCTGCGCATATAGCGTCTTGCCGCGCGCATGCGCGATCATGTCGTCGTAAAGGAGCTGAAAATTGGCCTGGCTGAGCTTGCGGTTGCCGTCCCACCACACCGTGTTTTCGGTCAGCGCGTCAACGACGGTGTGTTTGTCTTTCGGGCTGCGGCCGGTGTGAACGCCGGTCTCGGCGCAGAACGCGCCGCCTTGCACCAGCGAGCCCTCGCCATTCCTGATCGCATGCTCCACCAAGAGGGTATCGGGCAAATTGCAATGTAGGCTGGCGAGATCTCTAAAGCCGAATTTATCGGCGCCGTATGCGCCGTTCCTCACGCCCGTCTCCTGCACTCTCGCCTCCGCTTCTGCTGCGCCTCTTGGGCGTATTTCTTTGGCGCGTCCTTCGGACCGAACTCTCGGCCGATTTCGGCGCTATGCGAGCGGCCCCCCGGCTTCGTTCTTGCCCGCTCAGCGAATGTGCGACCCTATATCGGGCCGCTCAGCGTCTGCCAAGATATCTGCCAACCCATTTGATAAGACCGCAGCAAGACCGCGGGCAAGACCAGCGTGTCCGAAGCGTTAACCGCTTTGTCGCAGGCGCGTTCCCATCGCTGCAGTGCAACGACGGCAGCCGCATTCGGGCCGGCACATTTTGCTATTGCTCACGCGCTTTGCTCGCTAAGTCGCTCACCACTTTGCGCAATTGTTGAGTCGTCGTCACACGCCGTTGAAATTGCAGCCGCAACGCCGCATCGCCGCACGCAAGATCGAGGCCGTCCGGGTCGAGTCCGGTCAAACGCCAAAGTCCGTCTTCGGCGCCAAGGAGTTTCGTCGCGTAGAGCCGCACGGCTTCGGCGTGATCGTCGTTCATGTGGGCGACCGCGCTCGCTTCGGCCTGGAGTAAATCCGTCGCGTCGGAAATATCGGTCATCAGGTCGGCGGCGGTGAGGTCGGCGGCGCGGGCGAAGCCGGCGTTGAGATGCGCCGAAACGACCGCCAATCGCCAGAAAGAAAAATCGCCGAAGCCGGCATAGTGCTCCGCCTTGGGATGGCGCGCGAGGAAACGCCGCCGCAGGCGCGGGTCGTCGGCATCGTTATGCGCAACGTGCCGAAAGCTGCCGATGACGGTCAGGCGGGGATAAGCGAGCGGGTCGCCCTTGCCGGTCGCGGCCAGGAGCACCGAGGCGCGGCTGTCCTTTTCGAGATTGGCGGTGTGGGTGGAAAGCCTGGAAATAAGGATGAGCGGCGATCCGTCGCTGTCGGCCGCGACATTGACCAAAGATGCAAAGGGGTGGCCGGTATTGCGGTCGAGCGTCGCGAGCGCACCGGCGCGGACGGTCCGCAACAGGTTTTTGGCGGTGATTTTCGGGTCGAAGTCGGGTCTAGGCGCGTTTTCGGGCAGCCGATCGGGCATGGCGCCGGGTAACGGGCGGTCCGCCTCGGGCCGGTTTCGGCCGGTTTCGGCCGGTTCGGGGTTCATCGACGGCTCCATGGTTCCCATTTTCTCAAGGGGCCATCCATTCTAGCCGACGGAACACACCCCCGTAATTGCCCCGATTTTGCCTTGTCTGGCCACACTTCCGCCCCCACATGGGGATTCAAAGTCATCACGGGGCCGGGCTGAAAAGGCTGCGGCCGATTCATGCAAGAAGGCCGCCATGCCGACAATCGCTCTCGTCGACGACGACCGCAATATCCTCACCTCGGTATCGATCGCGCTCGAGGCCGAAGGATATCGCATCACCACTTACACCGACGGCGCTTCCGCGCTCGATGGTTTCAAGACCGCGCCGCCCGATCTCGCCATTCTCGATATCAAGATGCCGCGTATGGACGGCATGGAAACGTTGCGCCGGCTGCGGCAGAAATCCGATCTGCCGGTGATCTTCCTCACCTCGAAGGACGAGGAGATCGACGAACTCTTCGGCCTGAAAATGGGTGCGGACGATTTCATCCGCAAACCGTTTTCGCAACGGCTTCTGGTCGAACGCGTCAAAGCCGTGTTGCGCCGTTCCTCGGCGAAAGACGGCGTCGTGCCGAAGGAGACTGACAGCAAGGTGCTGGAGCGCGGGCAGCTGCGCATGGATCCGGAACGCCATACCTGTACCTGGAAGAACGAGCCGGTGACGCTCACCGTGACCGAATTCCTGATCCTGCAAGCGCTGGCGAGCCGGCCGGGGGTCGTGAAAAGCCGCAACGCCTTGATGGACGCGGCCTACGACGACCAGGTCTATGTCGATGACCGGACCATCGACAGTCACATCAAGCGGCTGCGCAAAAAGTTCAAGGCAAGCGACGACGAATTCGATATGATCGAAACACTCTACGGTGTCGGCTATCGCTTCAAGGAGTAGCGCGCACAGGAGCGCGATCCGGGCGTCGGGGGGCTAGCTTTCGCGGCGAATCGTGTTCCAGAATGCTGGAGCGTCAGCTTCGGGGCGTGAGGGCATGATCCGGAAAAGTGGAAACCGGTTAAAAGTGGAAACCGGTTTACAAAAAAATTATGCCCCATCAAATACTTAGAGCCGTGATCGTTTCAACTTGAAACGATTGGGCTTAGGGACCCGGATGCGTCGAGGCTTAAGCCTGGCAAACCGGGGCCCCCTGACTGAGCGGCTGACGTGCGGTAGTAATGGCGTCCGGCCCCTCGCCATCCTCCCGTTGGGCGACAGGGAGAGGATGAGCGGGGCGTCGATCGAAACCCCGGCAGGCCACGTGCTCGATCGAACCGCAGAAACATACGCAGCGACAGGGACCGAGCTTCCCGTCGATCATCACGTCGAGAGCCAAGCCGTCGGCCTCGACGAGGCGAAAGCGCGTCCTCTTTTCGCCGCTGGCCGCTGGCTGCAGCAAGCCTTGCAGTTTTTCATCGCGCAAAGTTCTTCGACCCTGACGCGGCGCATCGTCGTCCTTAACGTCACGGGTCTGGTTGCGCTTTCCATCAGCATTATCTTCCTGTCGCAATTCCGCGCCGGCCTGATCGATGCGCGAATCCAGAGCCTCCTCGTGCAGGGTCAAATCATCGCCGGCGCCATCGCTTCCTCGGCGACGGTGGAAACCGATTCGTCGATTACGCTCGATCCCGACAAGCTGATGAGCCTGCAGCCCGGCGAAAGCTACGGGCCTAGCGAGGATGCGCTCTACGGCATCGATTTCCCGATCAATCCGGAGCGCGTGGCGCCGATCTTGCGGCGGCTGGTTTCGCCGACCAAGACACGCGCGCGCATCTACGACCGCGATGGCGTGCTACTCGTCGACAGCCGCAATCTGTTCGGCCGCGGCGACATCCTGCGTTATGATCTGCCGCCGCCGTCGGCGGAAAAGCCCGGCTTGTTCGAGCGCGCTTTCATCGCGGTGCGCATGTGGCTTGGCCGTGGCGACCTACCACTTTATCACGAACTCGGTCCCGACGACGGCAAAGGCTATTCCGAAATCACCGAAGCGCTCGACGGCCAAAATGCCAGCAAGGTGCGCATCAACGAGCACGGCGACGTCATCGTTTCGGTCGCGGTGCCGGTGCAGCGTTTCCGGGCCGTGCGGGGCGCGCTGATGCTTTCGACGCAGGGCGCCGACATCGACGATATGGTCGAGGCCGAGCGGCTCGCCATCCTCAAGGTCTTTCTGTTCGCCGCCGGCGTCATGGTCGTGCTCTCTATACTGCTCGCCGGCACCATCGCCGAACCGGTGCGGCGACTCGCCGACGCCGCCGAAAGCGTCCGCCGCCGCATCCGATCGCGCGTGGAAATTCCCGATTTCACGCGGCGGCGCGACGAGATCGGGCATCTTTCCGGCACGCTGCGCGACATGACGAACGCGCTCTATCGCCGCATCGAGGCGATCGAAAGCTTCGCCGCCGATGTCGCCCACGAACTGAAAAATCCGCTGACCTCGCTGCGCTCGGCGGTGGAGACATTGCCGCTCGCCAAGAGCGACGAAAGCCGGTCGCGATTGCTGGGTATTATCCAGCATGACGTCAAACGGCTCGATCGCCTGATTTCCGACATTTCCGACGCGAGCCGGCTTGACGCCGAACTGCAGCGCCAGGAGGCGGCGCCGGTCGATGTGGCGAAGCTCCTCAACACCCTGGTGGCGGTCGCTAACGAGGTGAAGCGCGAGGACGGCGTTAAGGTCACGCTGCGCCTCGAAGGCGGCGGCGCGCACGCGTTCCACGCGCCGGGGCACGATTCGCGGCTCGGTCAGGTCGTGGACAATTTGATCGAGAATGCGCGTTCGTTTTCGCCGCCGGGGAGCACGGTGCGCGTCACCTGCCACCGCCAGCGTCAACACATCGAGATTTTTGTCGACGACGACGGACCCGGCGTGCGGCCGGAGGTGCGTGAGAAAATCTTCGAACGGTTTTACACCGACCGGCCGCAACAGGGCTTCGGCCAGAACTCCGGTCTCGGCCTTTCGATCTCAAAGCAGATCGTCGACGCGCATGGCGGCGCCATCTGGGTCGAGAACCGAACCGGCGCGCCGCTCGGGCCGGACGGCGAGCCGAAGGTGCTTGGTGCGCGCTTTATCGTGCGCCTGCCGGCCATGTGATGCCGCGTCGACGGGAATAACAAACGATGCCGGCAACGATCCACGCTTCGGCCGTGCTGGTCGGCGCACGCGCGGTTTTGATCCGGGGTCCATCTGGCACCGGCAAATCGCGGCTCGCGCTGCAACTGATCGAGGCGGGCTGGCGCGGCGGCGTTTATTTCACGAGACTCGTCGGCGACGATCGCGTCCATCTCGAGGCCGCCGGCGGCAGGCTCCTGGTGCGTCCGGCGCCGGCGCTCGCCGGGCTAATCGAATTGCGCGGTTTGGGCATTCTGCGGCGGGATTACGAGCCCTGCGCGGTCGTGGGATTGGTTGTCGATCTTCACGCCGCGGACGCACAACGCCTGCCGGAAAAATGCGAGGCCATCGTCGAAGGCATTCCGCTGCCGCGTCTTCCCGTTGCTTCGGGCGCGGCGCCGCTCCCGGCAATTCTTGCCACGCTCGCCCCATCCGGCTTGCATGGAGGCTCCTTTGGTGACCAAGAAAGCCGGATTGGCTAACTAACGAATGGTATCGCTTTCGGATTCTCCGCACTGGTGCTGAATCGGCAACAGCCTTTCAAGGCGCTTCCACATTTCCGGATGACGCCCTAGCTTGCCGCCCGCGCGTGAAGTTCACCGAAATCAGCGGCCCTTATCCTTGAAGAGTAGCTTGGCTGCTGATCGGTGGCTCGGCTCATCTTCGAAATAAACATACACGAGCGCCTAGCCGCCGTGGTCGCACACAACATAGCGGGCGGCTTGCTGCTCGACGGACCGCGGCGGCGGGAAACGGCACGGCGGCATTTTATTGTGGGTGAAAAGTAGGATTTTACTGATCTGGTTAGGGGAAGCGTGGCTCTTTGTCCGTATGAAGCACTCAGCCTTCAATCGCTCCTCACGGCTCTCCTATGCTGAAGTTCATGCGACGGCTTATGAGCTTTATTATTTCGGTCGGATTGATCTGCGCCGGTCTCTACGTTGTGTATGCTGAGCTGTTTGTTAGCTATTCGGGTATTCACGGCCGTTATGGACCTTTCGGGGTAGGTCTAGTTTTAATCGGCAGCGGTGTTTTTCAGTTATGGTTTGATCTCGGCCCCATCGTCCTAAAGAAAATCTTGGAAGGCCACCCGGACCCTTCTCCGGCAGGCCGAGGTGGGAAGCGGCGTATCCTCATTGCGGTAGGTAAGGCGCCTGCTCGACGCTGTCGGAATTTTCAAGGCCGCGGTAGTTTGCGCGACTAGTTCGGGCGGCCAAACTCGGTACGGCTCATCGACCCAATAAAGGCGGGTAATGGGACGGCTCTGCGGACACGGCGCGGACATGCCGGCGCCGAGGTCAAGAGGGCTAGTCATTTGATGTTGCTAGCGTCAAGGGGACCAGAACCGAGCCTTAAGGTCTGATTAACCATCGCGAGGAAAGACTGCTCCCCCGCGTCGTCCAAGACGCATGGCTCGAGAAGCCGTTGTCCAATCGCCTGTAGCCCGGCGGCAGCCGGGCTAAGCGGGGTTAATATTGACCGGCACATCATCCAACCGTGGTACCGGCAAGGGCTCTTTTGCTGCGATGCAACAAACCCCCGATTTTGCCCAGAATGCCTCTTGCGCCGGGACTTTAGATCGTCATGATGAGCACCCTTTCGTGCGGCGCAACGGCGACGCGCCCGCGGGGTGTTTCATGATCGGTGTTGTGCTGGTGACCCACGGGCGGCTTGCCGTCGAGTTCCGCGCCGCATTGGAGCACGTGGTCGGCCCGCAGAGCCAAATCGAAGCGGTGACCATCGGCCCCGAGGACGATGTTGAGGAGCGCCGCAAGGACATCATCGAAGCGGTCCGGCGCGTCGATAGCGGCGACGGTGTCGCCATCCTCACCGACATGTTCGGCGGTACGCCGTCCAATCTCGCGATTTCGGTGATGAGCAGGCCCAAGGTCGAAGTGCTGGCCGGGATCAATCTTCCCATGCTGGTGAAGCTCGCCAAGGTGCGCGACGAATGTCCGCTTGCGGAGGCCGTTGCTGCCGCGCAGGAGGCTGGGCGGAAATACGTCACCATCGCCAGCCGCGTCTTAACCGGCAAATGAACGCGGTGGCTCCCGGCGACGCCCGCATGCCCGACGCGCAGCCGCCCACCGGCGATTCCGTCATGCGCACCTTCACGATCTGCAATAAGAAGGGCCTGCACGCGCGCGCATCGGCGAAATTCGTGCAAACGGTGGAAAAATTCGACGCCGAAGTTCGGGTCACGCGCGGCCATGAAACGGTCGGCGGAAATTCGATCATGGGCCTGATGATGCTAGCGGCGGCGCCCGGCACTTCGATCACGGTCGAAGCGACGGGCCGCGAGGCGGCCGAGGTGATCGAAGCGCTCGCGAACTTGATCGATTCGCGTTTCGGCGAAGTCGATTGATTTGGCCTGAGGGCTGCTTCGGCATGATCTTTCCCCGAAAACCGGCATCCATCATGCCCAGAGCGCAATCGTTTTAAACTGAATCGATTGCGGCTCTAGTTATTTGATGGGCATGGTCTTTTCGGAAAACCGGTTTCCACTTTTCCGGATCATGGCCTAGGATTGGCTTTCGCATGCGAAAAGCAAAACGCGGCGCGTCACGTGCGAAGAGCCGCTTCAAGAGGAGAATGCAGATGAGTCCTGATTCGCCTGCAGCAAGAGACGCTTCCTCGACCTCCGGCGGTTCGGCCGGTTCGACCGAACGCCCCTCGGCCAGCATCCGTTATCTCGACCGCGCCGATATGGTCGAGACCTTCGCCGATTCGATTACCGGCTTGATGTTCGACGGTCAGACGCTGCGCATCGAATTCGGCGTCACGCGCTTCGACGACGTCAAGCCCAATGCGCCGATTACGGGCCGCCGCTATCCCGCCTGCCGTCTCGTTCTGCCGCCGGCCGCCGCCGTTGATCTGATCAACCGCATGCAGCAGATCGCTGCGGCCTTGACCCAAGCCGGCGTGGTCAAGCCGCGCACCGGCGCGACGGCGCCGAAAAACGCCTAGGGTATGATGTGGAAAAAGCTTGCCCCGGACTTGATGCGGGGTGGAAACGGGTTTTCCGAAAGAATCACGCCTCATCAAACGTCAGGAGCCGCGATCGGTTCAACTTGAAACGATTACGCTCTAGAACGCGGCCGGTTCAGCTATCGCGCTTTGCGGCTGCGGTCTTTGCCGTCGCTTTTGCCGCTTGCGCCGCGGCTTTCAGGTCGGCGACGAACTCCGCGTAGGCGGCGCGTCTGGTGTTCTCGTCTTCGATGCGCAGCAGCGCCGAGGGATGCACGGTCACGACAAGCGTCGTCCCATCCGCCATATCGGTCGGGGTCTTGCGCATCTTGGCGATGGTGACGGTTTTTCCCGTCAGGCTGCGCGCTGCGGTGACGCCGAGCGCGATGATAGTGGATGGCTTGACCAGTTCGCGTTCGCGATCGAGCCAGATCCTGCAGCGCTCGATCTCGTAATTGTTCGGCCGCTTGTGCAGCCGCCTTTTGCCGCGCATCTCATGCTTGAAGTGCTTGACCGCATTGGTGACGAACGTCTTCTCGCGAGGGATGCCGGCATCCTTCAGCGCGGCGTCGAGAATGCGCCCCGCGGGGCCGACGAACGGCTTGCCAGCGAGGTCTTCCTTGTCGCCGGGCTGCTCGCCGACGAGCATGAATTCAGCGCGGCTCGGTCCTTCGCCCGGCACGGCCTGCGTGGCGTCGCGATAGAGCGGGCAGCGCCGGCACTCGCCTTCGGCCTGCGCCAGCGCGTGCAGCGATTTGATCGGCGGTTCGGCGGCTTCGTCTCGGTCGGGGAGAGGCATAACGGCAGAATGCGCCGTCCCGGCACGGATTCAAGTCAATGCAGCGCGCATAAAGGTATCTTTATGTCTTTATTGCCGCGGCGCCGCGCCTTTGCTAGAAGCGCGGCACCCGCCGGCCTGCCGCACGAGGGCCCGATAACCACCGCCGCCAAAGGATCGCCATGAACACGTCCGCAAAGCCAAGGACTTCCGGTTCGACCGCCGATTACGTGGTCAAGGATATCGGCCTCGCCGAATGGGGCCGCAAAGAGATCGCGATTGCCGAAACCGAGATGCCTGGACTGATGGCGACGCGCGAGGAGTTCGGCCCGGAACAACCGTTGCGCGGCGCGCGCATTGCCGGCTCGCTCCACATGACGATCCAGACCGCGGTCTTGATCGAGACGCTCAGGGCCCTTGGCGCCGATGTGCGCTGGGCGTCTTGCAACATCTACTCGACCCAGGACCACGCCGCCGCCGCGGTCGCCGCGGCCGGCACGCCGGTCTTCGCCGTGAAGGGCGAGTCGCTTGCGGAATATTGGGACTACACGCACCGCATATTCGAATGGTCGGACGGCGGCACGCCCAACATGATTCTCGACGACGGCGGCGACGCCACGCTCTTGTTGCATCTCGGCATGCAGGCCGAGAGCAATGCCGGCGTGATCGCCAAGCCGACCAACGAGGAAGAGGAGGTGCTGTTCGCGGCGATCGGCCGGCGGCTGAAGGAAGAGCCCGGCTGGTATTCGACCATCGCCGCCAATGTCAAAGGCGTGACCGAGGAGACCACAACCGGCGTTCATCGGCTCTATCAAATGGAGAAAGAGGGCCGGCTCCTGTTCCCCGCCATCAATGTCAACGACAGCGTCACCAAATCAAAATTCGACAACCTCTATGGCTGCCGCGAGTCGCTGGTCGACGGCATCCGCCGCGGCACCGACGTGATGATGGCCGGCAAGGTGGCGATGGTCGCGGGCTTCGGCGACGTCGGCAAGGGCTCCGCCGCTTCGCTGCGCCAGGCCGGCTGCCGCGTCATGGTATCGGAGATCGATCCGATCTGCGCGCTGCAGGCGGCGATGGAAGGCTACGAGGTCACGACCATGGAGGACGCCGCGCCGCGCGCCGACATTTTCGTCACCGCGACCGGCAATGTCGATGTCATCACCATCGAGCACATGCGCAAGATGAAGGACCGCGCCATCGTCGCCAATATCGGCCATTTTGACAGCGAGATTCAGGTCGCGGCGCTGAAGAACCTGAAATGGTACAACGTTAAGCCGCAGGTCGACGAGGTCGAATTTCCCGACGGCAAGCGCATCATCCTTTTGTCGGAAGGCCGGCTCGTCAATCTCGGCAATGCCATGGGCCATCCGAGCTTCGTGATGTCGTCGTCGTTCACCAATCAGACGCTGGCGCAGATCGAACTGTGGACTAATCCCGGCAAGTATAAGAACAAGGTCTATACGCTGCCGAAACAGCTCGACGAGAAGGTGGCGCGGCTGCATCTCGACAAGATCGGTGTCAAGCTGACCAAGCTGTCCGACAAGCAGTCGACCTACATCGGCGTTCCGGTGCAAGGCCCGTACAAGGCCGATCATTACCGGTACTAGGGCGTATGCTCATACGCCTGATGATCCATTTCGGAAGTCAAGCACTCGAATCTGCTGCGAGCCATAACGCAAATCTTATGGTGTTTGCCGACCGCGACAACGGATGGAACAAATCGCCATAAAGCGCGTTCGCCCGCATGGAGGCGTTCGGTGGAAAGCATACCCTGCGAACCGCTACGGAGGCGAAGCGCAGGTGGTGTCTAGCACAGGGCGCCCGCTTTCAAAGTGCGTTGGCCTGCCGGAAAAATAAGAAGCCTGACTTACCTCGACTTCGCCGAACTGATCGTTCGTCAATTCAACCGAGTTTTTAGGAAAGGGCCGAGACGGCTCTCGGCCTCAGCTGTGGAGGCTGATCATGTCAAGCATTGCGACAGTCAACGGACTGAAAGGTAAAAACATCCTGGCGATTGCCATCAGCGCAGCGCTGCCCATCGTCGCGGGCGGCTTAGCCCTTGCGGCGCAGGACAGGTACACGCTGAAAATACCGGACGGGCTCGCGTGGTCTGAATTCAGAGGATACGAGACCTGGCAGGATGTCGCCGTGAGCCATACCGAAACCGCGATCAAGGTGATCGTCGCCAATCCGGTAATGATGGAGGCCTTCAGGAACGGCCTTCCTAGCGATGGCAAGCTTTTCCCCGACGGCTCCAAGGTGGCAAAGCTCGAGTGGACGTTCAAAAAGAATACGGTGGCGCCCTATTTCGTTAGCGTGCCGGACACCCTGAAAAATGTTGGGTTCATCGAAAAGGATACCAAGAGGTTCCCGGACACGCACGGATGGGCATATGCCCAGTGGACTTATGATGCAGCGACGGACACGTTTAAGCCTTCCGAACTTGATCAAAGTGGTGCCGAATGCGGGTACGCGTGCCACACGACAGTGTCGGCGCAGGACTACATTTTCACAGCGTATCCAAAAAGGTGAATGAGACGCGCCGACACGCAAGACGCCGAACCGCTGACCTGCGTCGGCACGATCTGACATCCCTGGCGGCAGTCATTTTTCCTCTAGCTGACTTTAGCTCGCAATCTGATGCGATGATGTTTCCACATTCCGTAAGGCGCAAAAATATCGCCGAGAAACGCCCAAACAATCATCCACGTTACCGCTACCCAATTCGGCAACTCCAGTAATTGCGCCGACGAATGTCCTCTTTCAGGGACAAAGCGGACATCGATCGAACTCAACGAAATGTCTGCTTATGACCCATTCCGGAAGTCGGGCACCCGATTTTGCTGCGACGCACAGCGCAGCGGCTCAATGCTGTGGTAAGGTATGGTCCTCCGACCGAACTGGAGGGCAAGGTGAGACGGCGTGGCACCGCAAGCCGTAAAACACTGAAAGCAGGGCGTCGCAAAACCACTAAGGTGAAGCCGACCAGCGTGTCGATAACTGCGGGCCGCAGTCATTCGTCCGTTGTCGATCTGCAAGAAAAACTCATGCGCCAAGTACGCGAACTTGACGGGGCGCGAGAGCAGCAGATTGCAACCGCGGAGATTCTTCGCGTCATACGCGCTTCGCCGAACGACGTGCAGCCGGTGTTCGAGACGATCGTGCGAAATGCGGTCTCTCTGTGTGGCGGTCTCTTTGCGAATGTGTTTCGCTTTGACGGCGAGCAGCTACATTACGTTGCCTCCCACAATGTGGGCCCAAGTTATGCGGACTTGATCCGCACGAAGTACCCGATGCGGCCCGACTCTTCTCAGGTATCTGGAAGGGTCGTACGCACAAAATCAGTAGTTTGGCTGGAAGACGCGCTCACCGATCCGAATTACGATCAACGATTTCCCGTAGCTATGGGCTGGCGGCGACAGTTGGGGGTGCCGGTACTGCGGGACGGAGATCCAATCGGCGTCATCGTCGTCGCCTGGGCCAAGCCCGGACCAGCTTCGAAGGTCCAGGAAGAATTGTTGAAGACCTTCGCCGACCAAGCCGTGATCGCCATCGAGAATACGCGGCTGGTCAACGAACTGCGCGAGTCGCTTCAGCAGCAGACCGCTACCGCAGATGTTCTCAAGGTTATTAGCCGTTCGACCTTCGACTTACAGACCGTCCTCGACACCCTGGTCGAGTCAGCAACCCGGCTCTGTGAGGCCCAGGACAGCTTTATTTTTCTGCCCAATGGTGACGTCTTCCGAGCGGCCGCACGCTACGGGTTTACGCCTAAATATCACGAATGGATGGAATCCCATCCACTTAAGGTGGATCGCGGCACTGTGGTGGGACGAACGGCCATTGACGGGCGTGTCGTACATATACCTGACGTGTTGGCCGATCCGAATCACACGCGACCTGATTCTCAAAAGGCCGGCGGCTTTCGAGCGGCACTTGGCGTCCCACTCCTGCGGGAAGGAAAAGCCGTTGGAGTGATCTTCCTATCAAGGTCCAAGCCGCAGCCGTTTTCGGAGAAGCAGATTGAACTAGTCACTACCTTCGCAGACCAAGCGGTCATCGCCATTGAGAATGTGCGCCTATTCGAGGCCGAGCAACAACGTACGCACGAGCTGACGGAGTCGCTGGA
>Ga0187778_10000566_pt1 | contig 26258 bp, 23 predicted proteins | sample 1015_Q2_SP5_20_M_FD_132418 | JGI IMG/M metagenome (GOLD analysis project Ga0187778, IMG submission 132418) | Tropical peat soil microbial communities from peatlands in Department of Meta, Colombia - 1015_Q2_SP5_20_MG | ecosystem: Environmental > Terrestrial > Soil > Wetlands > Peat | place... | reverse complement strand
CCGCAGCGCCTTAGCCAACAGGCGAAGCTCGCGGCAGCGCACCGAGAGCTCACCGCGATTGGTTTTGAAGAGCACTCCCCGCGCGGCAACGATATCCCCAATGTCCCAATGGCGGAAGGCTTCGTGCGTGGCTGCCCCGACTTCCTCGTCGCTCACGAAGAACTGAATCCGACCTGAGCCGTCTTGCACCGTTGCGAAGCTTGCTTTGCCCATCAGGCGCTTGAGCATCAACCGACCTGCGATCGCAACCGGGGTGGAGGATTGTTCGAGCTGTTCTCGGCTGTTGCCCCCGTACGCGGTGTGCAAAGCCGCTGCCCAATGGGTGCGGCGAAAGTCATTGGGATACGCCGGACCCGTGGCACGCAAGGCGGCAAGCTTGGCGCGGCGCTCGGCGAACACCTGGTTTTCGTCCGCGGCGGCGGTTGGGGGCGGCACGTCCTTGGTCACGGCAGTCCTATCGTGAATGAATGATTGCTTCCGGCATGCGCGGTCAGACGCCTTGCTTCAAGCTCGCAGTTACAAATGCATCGAGGTCCCCGTCCAATACCGCCTGGGTGTTTCCAATTTCCACGTTGGTGCGCAGGTCCTTGATGCGAGACTGATCCAACACGTACGAGCGGATCTGATGACCCCAGGCGATGTCGGTCTTGGATTCCTCGATCTTGTTTTGCTCTGCCAAACGCTTGCGCATCTCCAATTCATAAAGGCGCGACTTGAGCATGGCCATGCATTCGGCTCGGTTGCGATGCTGCGAGCGGTCGTTCTGGCTCTGGACAACGATTCCCGTCGGCAAATGCGTAATGCGCACCGCCGATTCGGTTTTGTTCACGTGCTGACCACCCGCCCCTGATGCGCGGTACACGTCGATGCGAAGATCCGCAGGATTGATCTCCACCGCGACGTTTTCATCGACCTCCGGATAAACAAAGACGCTCGCGAACGAGGTGTGACGGCGAGCATTGGCGTCGAAAGGCGACTTGCGCACCAGTCGGTGCACACCGGTTTCTGTGCGCAGCGTGCCAAAGGCATAGGCTCCGGTAATTTTGATCGTTGCGCTTTTAATGCCGGCGACCTCTCCCGCGGATTCTTCCAGCAATTCCGCGTGAAACCCTTTGCGCTCGGCGTAGCGCAGGTACATGCGCTCGAGCATTGAGGCCCAGTCTTGGGCCTCGGTGCCGCCAGAGCCCGCCTGAACGTCGAGAAAGCAGTTGTTCGGATCGAGCGGGTTGTTGAACATGCGCTGGAATTCCAGCTCCCCCACCTGGCGTTCGAGCTTGGCAACGTCCGAGCCGATGGTTTGCAGCGTGGCGTCGTCGCCTTCTGCGCGCCCGAGTTCAAAGAGCTCCTCGGCATCGCGCAGTTCGCTGCCGATGTGACGCATGCGCGAGACGACGTCCTCGAGCAGTTTTCGTTCCTTGCCAAGCTCTTGCGAGCGTTTTTGATCGCTCCAGACTTCGGGGGTTTCCAGCTCGCGTACGACTTCGGTCAGCCGGTGCTCTTTGGCATCGACGTCAAAGGTACCTCCGCAGCTCGTTTAGGCGAGCCTGAAGGTCGGATAGAGTCCCGGCAATCTGATTGAGCTGTTCTGCGTCCATTTTGCGTCCCGCCAAAGGTCCGCAATTATACGTTCACGAGGACAGCTGCTCGACGCGGAGCGTAACGCGATGCTGCCCGCGGAACTCATCGATGACGGGGCGATACGCCAGACGCGCCCGATCCGGTAGCGTTTCGGTTCGGCGAAACCAGATCCCTGGCCAGCGCCGGCCACCCAGCGCGAGAGTGAGTTGCAGATGCTGCCCTTTCACGAGTCGTTGCTCCAGCACCTCGAATTCGTTGTCGAACAGTGGCTCCGTAAAGCCCTGTCCCCAGACGATTGCGTTGATCGCCTCGATTAACGATGTCGTGATCTCCCCTGCCTCCAAGGGGCCGTCAACCGACAAAGTGCGCGCATAAAGGCAAGGATCCGTGCTCCCGCGCGCCGCCTGTTCGAATGCGCGCGCGAATTCTCCGAGCGCCGCGCGCCCGATCGTCAGACCCGCAGCCATCGCGTGGCCGCCAAAGCGAGTGATCAGTCCGGGCGCCGCTTTGGTGACCAGATCGAGCGTATCGCGCAAATGGACGCCGTCGATGGAGCGGCCCGACCCGCGCAACGACATTGCGTCCGCGGGCGCAAAAACAATGGTGGGCCGGTGGTGGCGTTCCTTCAGCCGTGCAGCGATCAGACCCACGACGCCCGGATGCCAGTCCTCTCGATAAATCGTTATGGTGCGCTGCTGGGCCAGCGGAGTGCCTTGGACCTCGGCCGCCGCCAGATCGCTCTGGGCGGTGGCCTGCATCTCGGCTTCGATCTGGCGTCGCTCGCGATTTAACCCGTCGAGGCGCTGGGCGAGTTCCATTGCTAGCGCCGGATCGTCCGTCAGCAGGCATTCGATTCCCTGCGTCATGTCGGCAAGTCGCCCTGCGGCATTGACGCGCGGTGCCAGACAGTACCCCAGGTCGGCTGCGTGGGCGCCCCGCGGGTCGCGTCCGGCAACACGAAAGAGGGCAGCGATGCCCGGCTGCATCGCCCCGCGATGGATGCGCTCCAGACCCCCGTGCACAAGAATCCGGTTGTTGTGATCGAGTCGGACAAGGTCGGCCACGGTTCCGAGGGCCACCAGATCGAGCAGCGAGTCGAGCCGGGGTTGGGAGTCGCGGTCAAAGCGCCCTCGGTGGCGCAACTCAGCGCGCAGCTGTAGCAGCAAGTAGAACATCACGCCAACGCCGGCCAGGTGCTTGGACGCAAAGGAGCAATCGGCTTGATTCGGATTTACGATGGCGCGGGCCGCCGGCAGGCGGCCGGCTGGTAAGTGGTGGTCCGTGATCAGAACATCAATGCCGAGCGCATTGGCGCGGTCCACGCCCTCGATGCTGGCGATGCCGTTGTCCACGGTTATCAGCATGTCGGGTTTGCGGCGCGCCGCGAGTTCGACCAGTTCCGGGGTTAGGCCGTAACCGTATTCAAAGCGGTTGGGAACGAGATAATCGACTTGCGCTCCCATCGCACGCAAGCCGCGCAGCGCTACGACACAGGCAGTTGCGCCGTCGCAGTCATAGTCGGCCACGACGAGCAATCGCCGTTGCCGGTCGATGGCGTCGGCGAGGAGCACCGCTGCCTCGGCACAGTGCGACATGGTCTCCGGCGGCAGAATCTGCCGGGTTGAGAGTTGCAGTTCCGCCTCGTTTCGGACGCCACGAGCCGCGAGCACTCGCGCCAGCGGTGCCGGTATACCCAGAAGCTGCAGGCGATGCGCGGCGCCCAGGTCAAATGCGCGCGTATGAAATCGCGCACTCATAAGCGAAATCTCGGCACCGTCGGTTGATCCTGCTCGACGAACCAACGTTGCATTTCCGACGCGCGGCTGCGCTGCAAACCCAGGCGCAATTTCCACCGGGAGGCATGCAGCGGAATATCCAGGGTGCGTACTTGGTGCGTCCCGCAAAGTACCAGGTCCAGGCGCTCCGCGCCACGTTCGCGCGCGCCGGCCAAGTCTCGCTGCAATCGGTCCTGCACGGCAGGCAGCTCGCGCAGCCACGATTCCCAGTCCTGGAAAGCAAAAGGCCGAGAGAGCGCAAGACAAAGCGACAGTGTCTCGCTGGCCGGCGATCGCTCGACGCTCGGGGCCTTGCCCGTGGGGCGAGTCGTCGAGGTAGCCTGCAACCATCCGTGCAGCACGGCCGCATCGATCGAATCTTCCTCCACCAAAAGCTCCGCAACGGGGTTCGGCGGCAACGGCGTCCACAACCCGCCGCCATGAACCCAAAGGGCATTTACCGTGCGCTCGCCCCGGTCCTCGCGCGCCGCGTTAACTTCGCTGCTGTGCCAGAGCATCTGAATCTCATTGGCAAGCTTTCGCCACAAGCGGGCGTCGATTCCAGTCGGCAGTCGCTGGTGGGCGGCCTGTCCGAGCACTGCAGCCAGTGCGGCGCTCTGCAAATCCAGAGGCGCGTCCGCAAGCAAAAACCATTGGCCGCGCCGAACCTCGATCCGTAGATCGACAGGGCCTGCGGTCTGAGAGGAGTCCGCAGCGCGATCGATGGGAGTGTTTGCGCGCAGCGCCCCGCCGGCCAGCGAAAGCAAAGCATCGGATTCATCCTCTCGCAGGGGCGCGTCGGCAAGGTCCGTTAAAAGGACGGAATCGTGGCCCACGGCTAGGTGCACCGGATCACAAAAGGCGATCCAATGGCGCTGCCCCGGCGCAAAGGCGCCTCCCAGCGCCTGCCAGGCGTAGGGGGCGGTCACCGGCGGCTGCGCGGTTACGCCGAATTTGCGGGCCAACCAAGACCAGTGGGGGGCCCCGATATTTGGTCCAATTTCGTGGTGGTCCACCGCGGATCGGGCGCCGAGCAGCAGCTCCGAAAGCCACGGCGCGCGCACCGCGCAGTTCAGCTCGGGGGCCAGCGCCGCCGGCGTCAACGCGCCCGGAACCACCAAGGTCCATTTCATGGAATTGAGTGTATGCGATATTTGCGGGAGGCAAAAAACGCGCGGCGGACGCCGTGCGTTGCGCGGAATTGCAACCAACGGCAACGGTACGCGCGGGGCGTTGCAATTGGATACGCACCGATTTGCGCTCGGTGCGCGCGGGATTGACTTGTGAGCTATCGTGGCGCCATGAGATCGCTTGTCGCAGCGCTGCCTGGGTGGCTCGCCGGAGCGCTTTTTTTGGGTGTCGGCGCAGGCCTTCTTGCGGCTTGCGCAAGCGGCTCCGGGGCGACGGGCGCCCACGCGCCTAGCGCTTTGCAAGGGCAGAAAGGCGCCAGCACGGGAGACGATCCGGTCGGCGTGCTCGATCGCCTGTCCTGGGGCGTAACCACCTCGGCGTATCGGCTGGTACGCACCCAGGGAGTGAGCCACTGGGTGACGGATCAACTCCAGCCCGACGAACAAGCAGCGCTGCCGCCTTCGGTGCAGGAACAAATCGCAGCGATGACGATTGAGCGCACCGCGCTCCCCGAACTCATCTACGCGCTTGAAGCACAAAGAAAGAGCGCCGACGAAATCGCGGACGATGCGGCCAAGAAGGCCGCGCAGCATGATTATCAGCTCGAGTTAAATCGGCTCGCGCGGGAGGCCGCGACGCGCGAACTGCTGCGCGACCTGTATTCGCCCAAACAGCTGCAGGAACAAATGACGTGGTTCTGGATGAACCACTTCAACGTGTATCAACACAAGCACATGGTTCGGGCCATGCTCGGGGACTATGAGCGCGAGCTGCGGGCGCACGCTTTGGGGACCTTTCGCGAGCTGCTGGCGGCCAGCGCGCGGCATCCGGCAATGCTTATGTATCTGGACAACGCGCAGAACGCGCTGGGCCACATTAATGAGAACTATGCGCGCGAACTGCTGGAGTTGCACACCCTGGGCGTCGACGGCGGCTACACGCAGCGCGACGTGCAGGAGTTGGCACGGGTGTTGACGGGATTTGGCATTAACAAAAATGACCCGACTCGAACCGAACCGCCGAGGCTCAGGCATGCGCTGGCTTCGCAATACGTGCGCAACGGACTCTTTGAATTCAACCCGAACCGGCACGACTACGGAGACAAGGTCGTTCTCGGCCAGACGATTCGCGGTCGGGGGCCGGTCGAGCTCGACGAGGTCTTGGATCTGCTCAGCCGGCATCCGGCGACGGCACGCAACGTCAGCCGGAAATTGGCGCGGTTTTTGGTCGCGGACGAACCACCGGCGCACCTCGTGGCCGCGATGCAGCAGGAATTCTTGCGCACAGACGGCAACATCCCGGCCACCTTGCGCGTCGCTTTCGAGTCGCCGGAGTTTGCCGCGTCGCTGCACCAGAAATTCAAGGACCCCATGCATTTTGTCGTATCCGCCGTTCGCCTTGCCTACGATGGGAAGCCGGTCATGAACGCCAATCCCATGATCAACTGGCTCAACCGGCTGGGAGAGGCGCCCTTTAACCACCAGACGCCCGACGGCTACTCCCTTGCGGAATCGGCCTGGGATGGGCCGGGCCAGATGGCGGTGCGCTTTGAAATCGCAAAAGCCATCGGCTACGGCAGCGCGGGTTTATTCAAATCGGAGGGACCGAACCCGTCGGAGAAGCCCGCGTTCCCTCAGCTTGCCAACGCGGTGTACTACGAGAATACGCAGCAGGGCCTAGCAGCGGCGACGCGTCAGGCAATGGATCAGGCCGCCTCGCCGCAAGAATGGAACTTGCTGTTGCTCAGTTCGCCCGAGTTCATGCTGCGGTAGTTGCGCGACCATGAACCGTCGTCAGGTAATCTGCTCGCTGGCCACACTGCCTTGGGCCTCGGTGCGCATGCAAGCTTTCGCGGCACCCGCCTCCGGCTGCAAATTCCTTCTTGTCTTCCTTCGCGGCGGTCTGGATACCGCAAGCGTCGTTGTGCCCGTAGGATCGGAGTTCTACTACCGCGTGCGGCCGAATATTGCGATTCCCGCACCGGGTTCGCAGTCCGACGCGGCCTTGCCGCTCGACGGCTATTGGGGATTGCACCCCGCCTTGCGCGATTCGCTGCTGCCGCTGTACGAACAAAAGCAGATGGCGTTCGTCGTGTTTACGGGCACCGATGACGTTTCTCGCAGTCATTTCGAGACGCAAGACAGCATCGAACTGGGCCAAGGTTTGGGTACGTCTCGAGATTTCGGTTCGGGCTTTCTTAACCGCCTCGCGTCAGTGGTGGGCGGGGTCAATCCCATTGCTTTTACCGAACAGCTGCCGCTTTGCATGCGCGGCGAGCATCACATCGGCAACATCGCCTTGCAATCGGTAAGCCGGCCGGCCATCGACGCACATCAGCGCGATCTGATCGCGAGCATGTATGCGCCGACCCGCTTTTCCGTACCGGTTGGCGAAGGCTTTGCGGTACGCGAAGAGATCATGCGCGATCTGGCCGACGAAATGGACACGTCCGGACGGGGCGCCGTATCGTCGAAGGGTTTTGAGAGAGACGCTCAGCGCATGGGCAAGCTGATGAGCGAAAGCTTCGATCTGGGATTCATTGATGTTGGGGGATGGGATACCCACGTGGGGCAGGGCGCCGCGAAGGGGTATCTGGCGACCCGTCTGGAGGAACTCGGGCGAGGGCTAGCGGCATTTGCCGCCGCAATGGGGCCGCGTTGGCGCGACACGACGGTTGTGGTCATGAGTGAATTCGGCAGAACCATGCGTGAGAACGGCAACCGGGGGACCGATCACGGCCACGGCACAACCTACTTTGTCATCGGCGGCGCGGTCCGCGGTGGGCGGGTTGCCGGCGAGCAGCAACAAATCACGGAAGCGGGATTGTTCCAAAAGCGTGACTTGCCGGTACTCAACGAATATCGAGCCCTACTGGGAGGGTTGTTCGGGCGGCTCTACGGTTTGCGGCCTGAGCAACTTGAGCGCGTTTTTCCTGGAGCGCCGGCGCGCGATCTGCAACTGCTGTGAGCGCCCGGCCAGCGCGATTCGCTAGAATCGCGGCGCGATCCCAACTGGCACCTCCTCCTTGAACATTCCCTACGAAGTTGTTATTGGCTTGCGCTATACGCGCGCTGGGCGGCGTGCGCGACGCCGCAACGCGTTCATATCCTTCATTTCCGCAGCGTCGATGGCAGGCATTGCGCTGGGCGTGATGGCTCTGATCGTGGTTCTCAGCGTGATGAACGGCTTTCAGCGCGAGGTGCGCGATCGCATGCTCTCTGTGCTTCCGCACATCGAGATTCAGTCCATCTCGGGGACGCTGCCGGATTGGCGCACCGTCGCGCAAAAGGCCCGCAAGGATCCGGAAGTGCTTGCGGCCGCGCCGGTGCTCGAATCGCAGGCGATGTTCGTTCGCGACGGCACCGTTCGGGGAGCCCTGGTCGAGGGTGTGGATCCGGCGCTAGAACCAAGCGTTTCGGAGGTTCTGCAGCGCTTGCAGGGCGCACCTCTTAGCGAACTTCGGGACGGTGAATTTGGCATCGTGCTGGGTATCGATCTTGCTCGCTCGCTGGGGGTTGGGCCGGGCGACAAGGTGACTATGGTTGCGCCGCAGGGGACATTCACCCCGGCGGGAATCCTGCCGCGAGTCAAACAGTTTCGGGTTCTGGCGACATTTGAATCCGGACACTACGAATACGACAGCGCGCTCGCGATGGTCCATTTGGACGACGCCCAGCGCGTATTTCGGCAGGACGGACCCAATGCCGTGCGCTTGCGCCTCGTTGACATGCAGCGCGCGCCGGAAGTTGCCCGACGAATGGCTGGCACATTCGGCGACGATCTATGGGTGCGCGACTGGACGAGTCAGAACAAAACCTGGTTTGCTGCCGTGAAGGTCGAAAAACGGATGATGTTCGTGATCCTCACCTTGATAGTCGCAGTGGCCGCCTTTAATCTCGTCTCCACCTTGGTGATGACGGTCACGGAGAAGCGCTCGGACATTGCGATCTTGCGTACGCTCGGTGCAAGCCCGGTCAGCATTTTGTCGATCTTCGTCATCCAAGGCGGCCTCATCGGGGTTCTGGGAACTCTGCTGGGAGTCGGAAGCGGCCTGTTGCTGGCCTGCAACCTCGATGTGATTGTGCCCGCGATCGAGCGCACGTTCGGGGTGCATTTTCTCGATCCGTCGATCTATTTCATCAGTGCTTTGCCGTCGGATCCGCGGGCTGCGGACATCGTGCCAATCGCCCTCATTTCGCTCTTGCTGTCGCTTGTGGCCACGCTCTATCCGAGTTGGCGCGCCGCACGCGTGCAACCGGCCGAAGAATTACGATATGACTGAGGGTACAGCGAACCGGCCATTGCCGGAGGCTATCGGGGCGCCTGTCATTTCGGCGCGCGGTGTTGTCAAGACATACGGGGAAGACGGTCTGCATGTGGAAGTCCTCCGCGGCGTGGATCTGGATGTGCATCGGGGCGAGATACTCGCCGTGACAGGCGCTTCGGGCTCGGGGAAAAGCACGCTGCTGCACTGCCTTGGCGGATTGGACGCCGTGACTTCGGGTTCGGTCGCCATCGAGGGACGCGACGTCGCTACGTTAAGTGAAGTCCAACGAGGCGTGCTGCGCAACCAGACCTTAGGTTTTGTCTACCAGTTTCACCACCTCCTTCCCGAGTTCTCGGCTCTGGACAACGTTGCGATGCCGCTTGCGATCCGGCGCGAAGCGCGAGAAAGCCGTCGGGCTCGGGCGGAAGAAGCGCTGGCGGCAGTCGGCCTGAGGCACCGCCGGCAGCACTTTCCGGGGGAACTCTCCGGCGGGGAGCGTCAGCGTGCCGCCATCGCGCGCGCAATCGTGACCCGTCCTGGCTGCGTACTGGCGGACGAACCCACGGGCAACCTCGACCGGGAGACGGCCCATGGGGTTTTTGATCAACTTTTGACCCTCGCGCGTCAGTTCGGAACGGCCGTCGTGATCGTCACCCACGATGCCGAACTCGCCGCACGCTGCGATCGAACCTTGCGCCTCATAGACGGTCGCGTATAGCGCGCAATCGGGACCCCCAGGCTGAACAAGTTCGGCAATTCCGGGTTTCGGGCGTTCGCTCTTGCGGGCCAGGACGCGCGAGGACCGCGCCACACCCTGGTTTGCTGCCGTGAGCTTGCCGTTCGGACAATTTCGTGGTCGACCCCCTTACCGAATGGAGGCCGCATTTCAAATTGAATACTCGCGGGTGGACGCTCGCGACTCAACTGCCCTAAAACTCTAAGAAAGAGCCGGGCATGGCGCCCGGCTCTTTGTCCTTGGTCAAAAGCCGCTATAGCGGTCTTCGGCGCCCGAGGCGGGCTGGCGCACCTCAGTGGGTACGAAACAGATCTGCCATGACGGTGGCCTCGCTGTCACAAGCATGGTTCAGACAGGGGAGACCGAATCCGGCTTCCATGGTGCGGAGCAAGGAGAAGGATGTGTAGAACTTATTGCTCTTGGTGCCGTGCGCGTTCGGATTATTCGTGTCGACCAGCAATACCACTTGGTTAGTCGTCGGGTTCACGCTGTAATCGTTTTCGTCCCAGACGATCACGATTGCGTTATTGCCCTCAGTCCACGCCGGAGAACTGTGGATCGCGCCAACCAGCCGCTCCAACGCGATATCGCCTTCGTACATGAGTGCGGGATTCAGCCCGACGAGAGTCCCGTTGTCGTTGGGGTCATACGCACACTCGGGCCCGGCAGTGGCCCCGTTGCGGCCGTGCTGGTCGTGGCACTGGTTGGGCACGATATAGACGAGGTTCGGCAGCTCGCCGCGTGCCAGATCGGCAAACAGTCCGTGCGGACCATCGAAACCCACCATATTCTTCAGGCTGTTGCGTTCGTCCTGACCGGACTGCACGCTTGCGAAATAGGCGAAAGGATTGTGCTTCACGGCATACAGTGCCTGCACGGTGCCCCCGACGGTGCCCGTTTCGGCCCCTTGCGGCACGGGAATCGTGAAATTGCTCGTTGTCGAAGCCGTTGCTGGGGGAACGGGGGGGTTCGAAACGAGTGTCAGCGTTGAAAACAGGCCGTCGGCATTGTTGACTCCGTCGGCACCTGTCGGTGGCAGGGATTCTTCGTACGCCTTCCAACTCATCCCAAACTCTACGAGTTGATCTGCAATCGTTTTGCCGGTGGTGTTGGTAACGGCGGTAAAGGCCAGCTTGCCGTCGACATCGATGTCGCAGCCCGCGCCGGTGGCCGGGTTTCCGGGTGGGCTAGGTTCGTTCGTGCAGTCAAGGGCAGGAGTCGCCGCGTCCGTTCCGCTGCCCTCGATAGGACAGATGGGGGTGGAAACGGACTCCAAGGAGACAAAGCCGTTACTGAGATTGGTCGCACAACTCGTGCTGTGCCAGTTCGGTGCGTTGTCGTTGCGGACCCCGAAGTTCGATCCACCGACGATCTCCAGGTAGTTGGTCAGGCTCGGGTGGCCGACTGCAAAGTAATTTGTCGCAAGGTTTGCCTCGTTGGCCAGGCGATTGACAAACGGCATGTTCGGATTGCTGATGACCTGTGCGTAGGCATGGTTCTCCATCATGATTAAAAATATGTGGTCGATTCGGGCGATGCCGGTTGGCACGGATCCTTCCGCGGACATTGCCGTGGTCGCTACCGCTGCTGTCGCCGTAAAGGCGACGCAGGCGAGTGCCGCATTCATTGGCCTATTCATAAACGAACTCCTGACGATGGTGAAAGGGCAAGGGGATTGAGGTGATGCGGTCGCACCGCGTCGCACGCGCCAAGAAACCTTGGCGGCCTTTTGTGCGCAGCGGATCGCGCATGGCGGTTGCGGGCGAGAAGCACGGTTGTGTGCCAGTCATCGGTGTGTCATATCGCGTTGCCGGTGCGCCGCGCGGTGAAACCGTGCGGGCTAGGGCGCGGGCACGCTAACGAATCTTTGCGACGCTGCGGTGACAGCGCGCGGTACGAAGACGCGCAATGTGGGATACGACTTCGGCGGCGACCGCGACGCCAATGCTCTGAGCCCGGCCATGCGGAAGTCCGACAAAAGGCGCGACGCCGTGCTGGGGGGACAATTTAACGAAAGTGCAATTTTCGCGGCGTAGAAGCGAACCCGAGCGATGGCCGTCTCGTGCTACGGTACCGCGTCATCCGCAGACTTCGACGCACGCAAACTTTCGGGCGCTCGACGTTGTGCCAGTTGCGCTCGCACGTGCGTACGTGCAATGCTCTGTCAGGTAAATTCTTCGGTATCGATCTCGGCCTGCGTCGCCGTGTTGTAACGCGCGCCCAAGACGGTCTTCGCATTGATCAGCGTGTCCAGACGTTTTCTGACGTCCAGGGACAAGGCGATTTGCTCGGCCGCGGCGTTCTCCTCCAAGTGATCGATGCGGGTCGTGCCGGGGATCGGGATGATGTCCGTCCCCTGTCCGAGAAGCCAGGTCAAGGCGAGCTGCGCGGTCGTGCAGCCAACTTCCTGCGCAATATCGCGCAAGGACCGATACAGCGCCAAGTTGACAGCGTAATTGGCCGGCTCAAATCGCGGCATTTGCCGACGAATGTCCTTCGGCTCAAGACTATTTGGGTCTCCCAGCGTGCCGCCCAAAAAACCGCGACCCAAAGGGCTGAACGCAACAAAGCTCACGCCCAGGCGGCGGCACTGTTCCAGCAGTGCGATTTCGGGATTGCGTGTCCACAAGGAATATTCGCTTTGCACTGCCGCAATGGGATGAACCCGATGGGCCCGCGCGAGTGTCGGAGCGGAAATCTCCGACAGCCCGATGGCGCGGATCTTTCCTTTGGCGACCATCTCCGCGAGCGCGCCGACGCTGTCTTCGATTGGGACCCGTTTGTCCCAACGGTGCAGGTAGCAAATGTCAACGCACTCGACGCGCAGGCGCCTCAGGCTGTCGTCGACCGTCTGTCGCAAGATGGCGGGCCGGCCGTCGATTTCGCGCACGCCCGCAGCATTGCGAAACACACCACACTTCGTGGTCAGAACGAATTGTGCCCGTCGATGGCTCAACGCGTGGCCCACGAGAGTCTCATTGGCGCCAAATCCGTAAAGCGCCGCCGTGTCAAAAAGGGTGTAACCGAGATCCAGCGCGCGCAATAGGAGGCGCGTGGCGCTTTGGGTGTCTGGAGGTGTCCCATAAGCGTGCGAAAGATTCATGCATCCCAGGCCGATGGCGGAAACCGAAAACGGGCCCAATGTACGCAACTTCATCGCGCCTGCTCGCTGCGCTCTAATCGCGACCGCTTAGCTTGCGTTCGATGCGATCCAGAACGCGCATCGCGGACAGACATTGGGCGACGCTGGCGTTGGGCTCCCGTCCCTCCCGAATCGCCGCGAAAAATTCGCGATCCTGCAACTCGATGCCGTTTTTTGAGATGGCGACACCCTGCAAGTCCACGGGTTTGTCGTATCCGTCAACCAGATCGTCGTAGCGGGCGATATAAGTTCCGTTGTCGCAGATGTAGCGGAAGAAAGTTCCTAGCGGACCGTTGTTGTTGAACGATAGCGACAAGGTGCAAATCGCTCCCGAGGCAACCTTCAGACCGATGCTCATGTCCATCGCGATGCCCAATTCGGGATGGATGGGGCCCTGCAAGGCTTGCACCTGTGTGATTTCGTCGCCGGTTTGATATTGAAACAGATCGACCGTATGGCAGGCATGGTGCCAAAGCAGGTGGTCGGTCCAGCTGCGAGGTTTTCCCAGCGCATTGAGGTTGCTGCGTCGAAAAAAATATGTCTGAACGTCCATCTGCTGGATCCTGAGCTTGCCGGACTTGACGCGTTGATGGATCCACTGATGGCTGGGGTTAAAGCGGCGCGTGTGTCCGGCCATAGCGATGAGGCCAGTTTGTTTTTGCACGCGCACGACTCGTTCCGCGTCGGCCAGATTGTCGGCCATGGGAATTTCCACCATCACGTGCTTGCCCGCCTCGAGGCACTGAATGGCCTGGGCGGCGTGCAACTGCGTCGGAGTGGACAAAACCACGGCCTCGACACCCGGCAGCGAGAGGCTTTGGGTCAGGTCCGTGCTCCAATGCGCAATGTTGCGTTGCTGTGCAAGGCTTCGGATCGAATCCGCACCGTGACCGACGATGGAAACGACCTCGACCCCGGGGATGACGGCGATGGCGTCCAGGTGCTTTAGTCCAAATGCTCCGGCGGCGCCGGCTACGCACACTTTCATTTTTGCCTCTCCCCAGAAACTGCTAACTGCAAATCGTGCACGGCGCTCAGGTTGTCGCGTTTTCCAGGACCAGATGGCCCACGGCCGTATTGGATGCGGGCACATGGTAATGGCGATGAACTTCTCGCACATGTCCGTCGAGTGCGCCACGCATGACCAGCCACATCACGAGTTCGATGCCTTCTGAACCCGCTTCCCGAAGGTATTCGATATGGGGCAGAGCGGCGGCCGCGCTCGGGTCCTCGACCAAGGTGTCAAGAAAGCGCCTGTCGAATTCGGAATTGATAAGCCCGGCGCGCTCGGCCTGGAGCTGGTGCGACATGCCACCGGTTCCGAAGATGACCACCCGAAGACCCTGGGGGAAGCACTCCACCGCCTTGCGAATGGCCTTGCCCAATTGAAAGCACCGGTGTCCCGTCGGGGGAGGGTATTGCACGACATTCACACACAGCGGAATGACCGGGCAGGGCCAACTGTGCGGCTGTCCAAACAACAGCGACAGTGGGACGGTCAGGCCGTGATCGACCTCCATTTTATTGACGATTGTGATATCGAATTCGTCGAGAATGAGCGATTGCGCCATGTGCCAGGCCAGTTCCGGGTGACCCTGGACTGGTGGAACCGGGCGCCTGCCCCAGCCTTCGTCAGCGGGCAAAAACTCGGCCGCGCAACCCAGCGCGAAGGTGGGAATCACCTCCAGCGAGAAGGCGGTTGCATGGTCGTTGTAGACCACGATGGCCACGTCTGGGCGCAGCGCGGCCATCCACAGACGAGACTTCTCGTAACCCCGAAAGACGGGACGCCAATAGGGCTCATCAACCTTGCCCTGATCCATGGCCACACCGATCGCCGGAACATGGGAGGTTGCCACGCCCGCAACGATCTTACCCATGGTGCCATTCCGATTTGCTGCGATTCCCGGCGATGGGGCGGCCTCCAGCGAGCATCATCTTGCGATATTCCTCGCGCTCCATCCCGGTCATCTTTGCGGCCAAATCCTGGAACGTCAGGCCGTCGGCGGCCGCCAGCTTGGCCGTGTAGTAAATGTTTCCACCCAAGCGCAGCATCTCGTTCCAGTCGCGCCGCACCACGGCCGCCCTTTGTTCCTCGCTCAGAGCAAAACGCTGCAGATATGAAACTTCGTCGGCGCGAAACGCCTGTCGGTTGCTCTCGTGGTTTAGCGACATGCAAAACATATTCAACTCATACCCCTTACGAGAGTGTTCCGCATCAAACACGTAGGTGCCGGGGATGTCGTCATAGTCGTTAGTCGCGCCGCCTTCGGTTTCGCGACCAGGTGTCGATAGCGTCCGCGAGATCGCATCGGCGCGAGTTCGGTAGTCGCCCGAGCCGGCCGCCAGACCCATTTGGCCGACCTTTGCCTGCCACTGCGCCGCAGCATGGGACATGGGCGCCGGCAGTCCCAGCTCCTCGACCGTCCTGGCCACTTCGCGCATCTCCGCGGCCCGGCGCACGCCGTGCACGATGATGCGTTCGAGCATGTAAGCCGCGCGCTCCTTCCACTGAAAGCCGGGAAATGTCGCTTCCAAAGAATCAAGAACCCGTTCATCGACACCCGCGCGCCGACCCGCAAGGACGCACTCGGCCACCAGCGCCTCCAAGCCTTTGACCAAAATGCTTCGTACCATCTTCACCGAAGAGGCGGCTCCCACCGGGCCGTCCACCACTGCAGCACACATATTCAAGGCGCCAAGCACGCCGAGCGCGGATTCGGTTCGGGGCCCACTCACCAAAAGGGGCACTCGATGCAGCGCAGGGTGCACCGGTGCCATGATGGCGACGTCGACGTAGCGTCCCGCCGCCCGCTCGATGAGTTCGGAGGCCTGTTGTTTGGTGCCCGGGGAACACGAGTTGCCGTCCAGGTATAGTGCGCCCGGCTCGATATGGGCCGCAGCCTGACGAGCGGCGGTGAGCGCCTGGTCAGCCGTCACCAGACTGAAAATGACACCGCTTCCGGCAAGTGCCTTGGCCAGCGATTCGCAGCCATCGATCTGCAAACGCCGATAGTCCTGCCATTTGGCGGCACGCACCGCGTCGGAGCCGCTGTCGACTTTGACGTCGTAGGCGAGGACGTGGCGTGGTCGAGCGGCGCCCCATCCGCGGACAAAGGCACTGGCAGCCTCTCCAAAACCAATAAACGCCAGATCAATGTTTTGCAAGGCGATCACCTTGACGCCTCCCCCGAGACCCACGAACACCGTGCGGACTCATCGGCGCAAAGTCCGCGGCCACACAAAATCTAGCACCCGAATGCCGCCGCGGGGTAATTGATTGCTGGACATTGCTATTAGATTTCTGAATAGTTGCGTCCCGTGGCTCGGAGCTGCTCCAGAAACAGGCGCTGGGTAGCGGTCGGCCGCCAGTTTCGCCGCGTGGTAATACCTATGGGGCGTCGAGTGTCATGCAAGGAATACCGCAGTGTTGTCAGCAGGCCTTGGCCGGCTTCAAGGCGTACTTGATGCGCCGAGATGAGGGTGAGACGGTCGCTGCCCAACAGCAGGGCGCGTATCAGTACCAGGGAACTTGACTCCACGAGTCCCGGTGGAGGGGTGCACTTGGCCTTGCGAAATAAGCTCTCGAAGTGCTCCCGGGTTGGCGTTCCCCGTCGGGGCACGATCCAGGGGTAGGCCGCCAAGTCGCGAAGTCCGATTCGGCTCCTGCCCTGCAGGGGATGGCCGGCTCGGGCAACGATGTTCAACGGGTCATCAAAGAGTTTTTCTTGGACGACATCGTCGACGGGCACGGGTTCGCGCATCGCGCCAATGAGCAAGTCGATCTCGCCGTGACGCAAACCATGCAGCAGTTCCTCATAGGGGCCATCGACCGCGTGCACCTCAACCTCGGGGCGTTGGCGAGCGAGTGCGTTGATGGCCGCTGGCAGCAGAAAGTGCCGAGATAATGGCATGGCGCCGATCACGATGCGGCCGCTGTCCTGTCCCGCAAGCGCGGCGATCTCCGCGGAGCCCTGGCTTAACTCGGCAAAGGCGAGCTTGATTTGCTGAACCAGACTCTGCCCTTGACGCGTCAGGTCGATGCCTTGCGCGTTCTTTTCGTATAGCGCGATCCCCAACAGACCCTCGAGATCTCGCGCCGCACGGTATAAAGCGGGCTGCGAGGTTCCTACCGAGTGCGCCGCGAGGCTGAAATTGCGCGCATTCGAGACCGCCACGAGCGCCCGCAATTGGGTGATCGTCAGCATCTGTTCGGCCGGAAATCGGCTTCGCGGGCCTTTTTCCGGAGCCACGCGCAACGCGTCTTGGACGCCCGATCGGATCAACGCCAGGGCGCGGTCCACCCGCTCCGCATACAGTAAACCGGCCTCGGTCGGGCGCATGCCTTCGTTGTGACGTTCGAACAAGACGGTATTAAGCAGGCGCTCGAGCTTGGCGATGGCTTGGGTGATCGCGGGCTGTGAGAGAAAAACCCGGCTCGCCGCCTGGCTGATGCTGCGCTGCGCCGCAACTTCTCGGAAAACGCGCAGATGGCGCAGATTGGGTAGTGGCGGTTGCATGCAAGCGGCCGTTCGCAAAAGACATCTATACCAAAATCTTATACATATCTCGAAAGATTGGAATGGAAAATGCGCGCCGGAGGTAGATACTTGCTGCGCGCCCGTTGCCAACTTTCGCCAGAGAACCCGCGTGATTATCGACTGCCACGGTCACTACACGACCGCCCCCAAGGCCCTCGAAGACTGGCGCAAACGCCAGATTGCAGCCATTGGTCAGCCGGGGCTAGCGCCCAAAGTTTCGGAGCTCAGGATTTCGGACGATGAGCTGCGCGAATCGATCGAATCGAACCAGCTCAAGAAAATGAGGGAGCGTGGCAGCGATTTGACGATCTTTTCGCCGCGAGCAAGTTTCATGGCGCACCACATAGGGGACTTTGGGGTGAGCGCGACCTGGGCCGCGATCTGCAACGAGCTGTGTCATCGGGTTGCGCGCATGTTCCCCGAGAATTTCGTCGGCGCTGCGATGCTGCCGCAGTCCCCGGGTGTCGACCCGCGGACGTCGATCCCCGAGCTGGAGAAATGCGTCCGGGAATACGGCTTTGTCGCCATTAACCTCAATCCCGATCCCTCGGGCGGCCATTGGAAGGAACCGCCCCTGTCCGAACGGCATTGGTACCCCATCTACGAAAAGATGGTGGAGCTCGACATCCCCGCCATGATCCACGTGAGCACCAGTTGCAATGCATGCTTTCACACGACGGGGGCGCATTATCTGAATGCCGACACGACGGCGTTCATGCAGTGTCTGACGTCAGATCTGTTCAAGGATTTCCCGACGCTGCGGTTTGTCATCCCGCACGGTGGCGGCGCCGCTCCGTACCACTGGGGACGATTCCGCGGCCTCGCGCAGGAACTGGGCAAACCGCTGCTGGCCGAGCATCTGCTCAACAACGTGTTTTTTGACACCTGCGTCTATCACCAGGCTGGGATTGATTTGCTGCTGCGTGTGATACCGATAAAAAACATCCTGTTCGCCTCGGAGATGATCGGTGCCGTGCGGGGGATCGACCCGGAGAGCGGTCATTTTTACGATGACACCAAGCGCTATATCGAGGCCGCGGCGCTCTGCGCAGAGGATCGGCGCCGGATCTACGAAACCAATGCGCGTGCGGTCTACCCGCGACTTGATGCCGCGCTCAAAGCCAAGGTGCGCTAGGAAGGGGTTTTGTATGAGTATGAACTACCAAGGGATTGTCGTGCGCAACGTCGAGCGCGTTGACGCGTCGATCATTGCCGAATTGGCGCAGTGCGGCGTGGCCACGGTCCACGAGGCGCAGGGCCGAACGGGGCTGATGGCGTCGTATTTGCGCCCGATCTACGCAGGCGCCAGCTTGGCCGCGTCGGCGATCACGATTTCGGCGCCGCCCGGGGACAATTGGATGATTCACGTGGCGGTGGAGCAAGTCAGGACGGGCGACATTTTGGTTCTCGCGCCCACGTCGCCATCGGACGCGGGCTACTTTGGGGATCTACTCGCAACCTCTGTGCGTGCGCGAGGCGGGGTTGGTCTGGTCATCGATGCGGGCGTACGCGATGTCCGTACGTTGACGCTGATGCAAATGCCGGTTTGGTCCAAGGCAATCTCTGCCCAGGGGACCGTGAAGGAAACCCTTGGCTCAGTGAACGTTCCCATCGTGTGCGCCGGGGCATTGGTAAACCCTGGCGACGTCATCGTCGCCGACGATGACGGGGTCTGTGTCGTGCGCCGTCAGGAGGCCGCCGAGGTGCTCCAGAAGGCCCGCGCGCGCATGGCTGGCGAGGAAGCGAAACGCGCACGTTTGGCTGCCGGCGAACTGGGACTGGACATCTACGACATGCGCAAACGGCTTGCGGAAAAGGGTCTGCGGTATGTATAGCGCGCCGTGCATGTGGATGCGCGGAGGCACCTCCAAGGGGGGCTATTTTCTCGCTACCGAGCTGCCCAGTTCACCAGGGGAGCGCGACGCGTTCTTGCTGTCCGTCATGGGCTCCCCGGATGCGCGACAGATCGATGGCATGGGCGGCGCGGATCCGCTGACCTCGAAGGTCGCCGTGATCGCGCCCTCGCGGCGGCCAGGCGTGGACGTCGAGTATCTGTTCCTTCAGGTATTCGTCGATCAACCGATCGTCACGGACGCACAAAACTGCGGCAACATCCTGGCCGGCGTCGCGCCTTTCGCGATTGAGCGTGGCCTGGTGAAGACCACCGATGGCGAGACGACGGTTGTGATTTACATGCAAAACACCGGCCAGGTGGCCGAAGCGCGTGTACGTACGCCCGGGGGACGCGTTACCTACGCGGGCGCAGCGCACCTTGACGGAGTTCCGGGAACGGCAAGCCCAATACCCGTCGTCTTTCGTGATACGGCGGGTTCGAGCTGCGGCTCGCTCTTGCCGACGGGCAACGCGGTCGACACGATCGGTGGTATCGCTGTGACCTGTATCGACAACGGCATGCCGGTAGTCATACTGCGCGCGTCCGACCTGGGCGTGGCGGGGACCGAGACTCGCGAGCAGCTCGACGCCGATGTCGATCTGAAGGCAAAACTCGAATCCATACGACTTGTGGCCGGACCGATGATGAATCTTGGGAACGTTCGCGAGAAATCGGTGCCCAAAATGACACTCGTGAGCCCGCCGCGGGCCGGAGGGGTCATCAACACGCGTACCTTCATTCCCCACCGGTGCCACGCCTCTATAGGCGTGCTCGGTGCTGTTAGCGTCGCCACGGCCTGCGTTCTGGCGGGCAGTCCGGCCGCGGCACTGGCGCGAGTTCCCGCGGGGCGCTCGAAGGTGATGCCGATCGAACATCCCATCGGGGAGTCGACGATCGTCGTAGACATCGACGCCGACGGAAAAGTCGCGAGTGCGGCTGTGTTGCTGACAGCGCGCAAGCTTTTTGACGGAATCGTCTTCGGCCGCTAGGCGGCGAGGAACTGCGCGCATGGACGCCGACTATCTGCCGTTTCATCCCAATCCCAGCAAACCCCGCTTCGTCCCACCGCGGGGTGCGGTCGATGCGCATTGCCATGTCTTCGGTCCGGCAGACCGGTTCCCCTATGCGCCTACGCGCAAGTACACGCCCTGCGACGCACCCAAGGAAAAACTCTTCGCGCTTCGCGACTACCTTGGTTTTGAGCGCAACGTGATCGTTCAGGCCACTTGTCACGGTAACGATAACCGTGCGCTTGTCGACGCATTGCGTAGCGCCCAAGGCCGGGCACGCGGCGTGGCCTCAGTCGATCGGAACATCACGGATGCGGAACTCCGAGAGCTCGATCTGGCCGGGGTACGCGCGACGCGGTTCAATTTCGTGCGCCGTCTGGTAGATTTCACGCCGCGCGAGGAGCTCGTCGAGATCGCCCGGCGAATCGCGCCGCTGGGTTGGCACGTCGTCGTGTACTTCGAGGCGCAGGACCTTCCGGAGCTATGGGACTTTTTTACCACGTTGCCCACCGTCGTCGTGGTAGATCACATGGGTCGACCGGACGTCCGCAAGGCTCCCGACGGCCCGGAATTCGAGCTCTTTGTCCGGCTTTTGCGCGAACACCCCAATGTGTGGTCGAAGGTGAGCTGCCCCGAGCGGCTGTCGCACAGCGGACCGCCGAACTATGACGACGTGGTGCCTTTCGCCCGTCGGGTCGTTGAGACGTTTCCGGATCGCGTTTTGTGGGGCACGGACTGGCCTCATCCGAACATGAAAACGCACATGCCCGATGATGGGGACCTGGTCAATTTTGTTCCAACCATCGCACCCAGCGCTGCCTTGCAGCAGGCGCTACTGGTCGATAACCCGATACGTCTGTACTGGAAGGAGGCAGGCCGATGAATCTGACCGCCGCAAAGCGCCGTATTCCCGGAACCACCGTCTTTGACGGTGATGTTGCTCGCAAGGGCTATGCCCTCAACAAAATGTGCTACTCCTTTAACGAACAAGCCAATCGCGAGGAGTTTCTCCGTGACGAGAACGCCTACTGTGCCAAGTTCGGTCTGAACGAACAGCAAAGGGCAGCGATTGCGCATCGAAGTGTCCTCGAACTGCTCGAAGCCGGAGGCAATGTTTACTATCTGGCAAAGTTCGGGGGCATTTTCGGACTCGATATGCAAGATATCGGCGCCCAGCAAACGGGTGTGAGCAAGGACGAATTCAAGGCGAAGCTGCTCGCCGCCGGGAGATAGAAGATGGCTAAGATCCTGGGCGCCATTACCACTTCGCATGTGCCGGCTATCGGTGGGGCGATCGCGAAGCGGCTGCAGGAGGATCCCTACTGGAAGCCGTTTTTCGATGGCTTCCCGCCGGTTCGCGAATGGCTTGCCAAGGTCCGGCCAGACGTTGCGCTGGTGGTCTACAACGACCATGGGTTGAACTTTTTTTTGGACAAACAGCCTACCTTTGCTATCGGCGCCGCACCCGAGTACCGCAACGCCGACGAGGGATGGGGCATCCCGGTAGTGCCGCCGTTTGCGGGGGACCTCGACCTTTCGTGGCATCTCATCAATTCTTTGGTCGCCGATGAGTTCGACATGGTCACTTGCCAGGAGATGGTGGTCGACCACGCCTTCACGGTGCCGATGGCGTTGCTGTGGCCGGATCAAAAGTGGCCGGTGCGAACGGTTCCGGTGTGTGTAAACACGGTTCAGTTTCCCCTGCCATCGGCAAAGCGCTGCTACAAGCTGGGTCAGTCGATTGGGCGCGCAATCGAGTCCTTTCCGACAGACAGCCGGGTCGTGATCATTGGCACGGGGGGCCTGTCGCATCAGCTCGACGGAAAGCGGGCTGGCTTCATCAACAAGCAATTTGATCTGCAATTCATGGACAGCCTGATCAGCGACCCGACTTGGGCGACACAGTTCTCCGATTTGGATCTTGTCGAACAAACCGGCACCCAAGGCGTGGAGTTACTCAACTGGTTGGTCGCGCGCGGCGCACTGACGGGGCGGGTGAGGCTGGAGCACTCGAATTTTCATATTCCGATCTCGAACACGGCGGCGGCGACCATGTTGATCGAAAATCATGGCTAGAGCGCCATCGGCGCCGTAGCTGGCGCCCGCGGCGTGTCCGCCGACGGATGTGCGGCTATGCGGCGGGTGGACAACAGCTTAGGAGGAATTTGCAAATGAAATTGATACTGCGTATGAATACGGCCCTTTGCGCCTTTTTGGGGGTGTTGCTGGCTCTGCCGGTGGCGGCCGCGGAACCCGTGAAAATTGGGCTCGTGCTGCCGATGTCCGGTCCGTTTGCCGGCTACGGCAAACAAATCGAAGAAGGGGTTCGTCTGTATCTCAAGCAGCATGGCGATGCGTACGCGGGCCGCAAGGTTGTCTTGATCGTGAAGGATGACACGGGTGTGGCCCCCGAAGTGAGCAAGCGCGATGCGCAAGAGTTGGTCGTGCAAGACAAGGTCGACATTCTTGCCGGCTTCGGTCTTACACCTTCGGCCTTTGCGGTTGCACCGATTGCGACGGAAGCGAAAAAACCCATGGTCGTAATGAACGCCGCTACCTCGTCGGTTACGACCAAGTCCGACTACATTTTGCGCACTTCGATGACCTTGCCGCAGGTCACCGCTCCGATCGCCAGCTGGGCGGCGAAAAACGGCATCCACAAAGTCGTAACGGTTGTCGCCGACTACGGCCCTGGGCACGACGCCGAGGAACAGTTCAAGAAGACCTTTGTCGCGGCCGGTGGCCAAATCGTCGCGGAAATTCGCACCCCGGTGAAGAATCCCGACTTCGCCCCGTACTTGCAAAAGGTCAAGGACACCAAGCCCGACGCTGTGTTTCTGTTTCTTCCCGCCGGAGAGCAACCCGTGGCTTTTATGAAGGGGTTTGCGGAGCGCGACCTTGCCAAATCGGGCATCAAACTCATCGCCACCGGCGATCTGACGGCCGAAACGGCCCTCGATGCGATCGGGGCGCCCGCGCTCGGGGTAATTACTTCGTTTCACTACGCCGAGGCCCACAACTCCCCCGAAAACAAGACCTTTGTTGACGCCTGGTACAAGGCGTACGGTCCGGACAGACCCGATTTCATGGCCGTGGCGGGTTACGACGGCATGCATTTGATTGCGGAGACGCTAAAAAAGACCGGGGGCAGCACCGACGGTGACCGTTTCGTGGAGGCCGCCAAAGGAATGAAATGGGTGAGTCCGCGCGGACCCATCAGCATCGATCCGGCCACGCGAGACATCGTGCAGACGATTTACATTCGCCGGGTCGAGAAAGTCGGCGAGAAGCTGCAGAACGTGGAGTTCGACCAGGTGCCAGACTTCAAGGATCCGGGCAAACCCTAACGGAGGCGCGAGGGGCGCGTCGTGACGATCTTCTTCGATGGCATCGCTTCAGGAATGCTGTTGTTTCTGATCAGCGTTGGGCTGTCGGTGACGCTGGGTTTGATGAATTTTGTGAACTTGGCGCACGGCGCCTTTGCCATGCTGGGCGGCTATATCTGCGTAACGCTCACGCAGCATGCTGGAATTCCGTTCCTGGCGTCACTTCCCCTCGTTCTTGTGGGCGTCGGTCTGGTTGGTGTCGTTCTCGAGCGACTGTTGTACCGGCGCCTGTATGGCGCGACGCACCTTGACCAGGTTCTGTTCTCCATAGGTCTGTTGCTGATGTCCATTGCCGGTGCGCATTTCGTCTTTGGCGACGAGCAGCAGCCGCTCGAGCTCCCCAACTACCTTCAGGGGCAGTTCAACTTGCCGGGTCTCGACGTTGGAATCTATCGGCTCTTTCTGATTATTTTGGGCGCCGCAATCGCGCTTGGACTCGAACTGTTGGTGCGGCGAACCCGCTTTGGGGCCCAGTTGCGCGCCTCGGTCGATAACCCGAGGGCCGCTCGCGGCTTGGGGATCGACGTAAACCGGGTCTTCACCCTCACTTTTGCGTTGGGTTCAGCCTTGGCGGGGCTCGGTGGCGCGCTGGGAGTGGAAATGCTGGGGCTCGACCCGGGCTTTCCCTTGAAATATATCGTCTACTTCCTCATCGTGGTCGCGGTGGGCGGCAGCGGCAGCATCAAGGGCTCGCTGCTGGCTTCCGTGGTGCTAGGGGTCGCGGACGTCGCCGGCAAGTACTACCTGCCGGAATTTGGCGCTTTTGTGATTTACGCGGTGATGGTGTCCATGCTGATTTTCCGGCCCCAAGGGCTGTTGGGGCGTGCGGCAGCCCTGTGAGATGCCAAAGGATGTCGGAGAACGAGAGCCGCTAAGAAGGGCGGCGCGTTGGCGAGCGGCCGAGTGGGGTTTTTGGTCTTTGCCGGTGATCGCGTATTTCGTGTTTCCGGACAATCTGGTGCTGTTGAGCCAGATAGCGATTACCGGGCTGTTTTGCCTGTCGCTGGATTTGATTCTCGGCTACGCGGGGATCGTGTCCCTGGGGCACGTGGCGTTTTTTGGGGTTGGCGCTTACGCGGCAGGACTGCTGGCCAGCCATGGGCACGGCGAGCCTTTCACGGGTCTCGCGGTCGCGGCGGTCAGCGCCGCTGCTTTGGGCTACATCACGAGTTTTCTGGTGCTGCGTGGCGCTGACCTGACGCGACTCATGGTGACGCTGGGCGTGGCGATGATGCTCTACGAACTCGCCAACAAGCTCACCGACATCACCGGCGGCGTCGATGGCCTTTCGGGGATCGACGTGCATCCCGTGCTGGGCTACTTTGCTTTTGATCTGTATGGCAAGACGGCCTACTGGTATTGCCTTGCCGTGCTTTTCGTGCTGTTCGTGCTCGCGCGGCGTCTCGTGCACAGTCCCTTCGGGCTCAGTTTGCGCGGAATCCGGCTCAATGTCGGGCGCATGCCCGCGCTGGGCACACCGGTTAACAGGCGGCTGTCCGCGATCTACACCATTGGGGCGCTCTACGCGGGCGTTGCAGGCGCTTTGCTCGCTCAAACGACACAGTTTGTCGCTGTCGATTCCCTGGGGTTTTCTCGCTCGGCGGAACTACTGTTGATGCTCGTATTGGGCGGCTCCGGCACTCTGTACGGCGCTTTGGTCGGAACAAGCGTGTTCATGGTGGCGCGCTATCTGCTTTCGAATCTCAATGCGCAATACTGGCAATTCTGGCTTGGGCTGCTCTTGGTCTTAATCGTGCTTTTTGCCCGCGACGGAATCATGGGTGGCCTGCGTCGCCTGATGCGATTACTACGGCGGAACGAGTGATGGGCCCTGTCCTCGAGACCCGTGGTTTGGTGAAGAAATTCGGCAGCTTCGTCGCTACCAATGGCGTTGACCTTTGTATTCAAGCGGGCGCCCGTCATGCGCTGATCGGGCCCAATGGTGCCGGCAAGACAACGCTGATCAACCTGCTTACCGGGTTTTTGGAGCCGACCGCCGGGGAAGTGTTGCTCAACGGGCAGGTCGTTACCCGTTTGCGGCAGCATCGTCGGGTTCAGCTCGGTTTGGTACGCACTTTTCAGATCAACCGACTGTTTGCGGAGCTGAGCGTTTTCGAGTCGGTTTTGATGGCGGTCAACGAACGCCGGGGCCTGGGGGGGCAGGTCTGGCGGGCCTGTAGTGAATTCGGCGAAGCGGTCGAAGAAACGACCAAGCTCCTCGAGCAGCTGCACCTGCGGGACGTGGCTCACGAGCGCACGCGCAGTGTCGCCTACGGCAAGCAGCGCCTTCTAGAGATTGCCCTGGCGTTGGCAGTGCGGCCGCGCGTGCTATTGCTCGATGAACCGGCCGCTGGCGTTCCGACCTCCGAGAGCCGCGAGCTGTTTGAAACCATTGCACGCCTGCCACGTGAGGTAACAATTTTGCTCATCGAGCACGACATGGATTTGGTGTTTCGTTTTGCCGAACGGATCTCTGTACTGGTCAATGGCGCAGTGCTAAGGGAAGACATCCCGCAAGTTATCGCGCGCGACCCGAAAGTCAAGGAGGTCTATCTGGGTGAGGCGATCAGTGAGTGAACTTTTGCGAGTGGAGAAGCTGTGCGCGGGTTACGGAGACGCGAGGGTGCTCGAAGACGTGTGCTTTGAGCTCAATGAGGGCGACAGCCTGGCGCTGCTCGGACGCAATGGCATGGGCAAGACGACTCTGCTCGCAACTCTGATGGGGGCAGCGCGCTGGCAGGGCGGCCGGATGATGTATGGCAAGAAGGACCTGGTGGCCATTGCGCCACATAGCCGTG
>Ga0187778_10000564_pt1 | contig 26347 bp, 19 predicted proteins | sample 1015_Q2_SP5_20_M_FD_132418 | JGI IMG/M metagenome (GOLD analysis project Ga0187778, IMG submission 132418) | Tropical peat soil microbial communities from peatlands in Department of Meta, Colombia - 1015_Q2_SP5_20_MG | ecosystem: Environmental > Terrestrial > Soil > Wetlands > Peat | place... | reverse complement strand
TGGCGGGCTGGTGCTTGCCCCTGTCCGGCCATCAGGCAGTTGCCCAGCAGTACTTCGTCGACTTGTTCGCCCGCAATCCCCGAGCGCTGGAGCGCGGCGCGCACGGCCACGGCTCCGAGCTGGTGCGCCTGCAACGCGCCGAACACGCCCAACATGCTGCCAATCGGCGTGCGCGCGGCCGCCAGGATCACGACCGGGTCTTCCAAATTCTGCTGTGTCATCCTTGCCTGCTCCCGGCACAGCCCCGTGGCCTCGCGCCCGGGGACCAGTGCGGGATTATCCGCGCTTTCGCGCGCGCTGGCCCTGTGCGTCCGATCGCAGGGCTGCTGGCGCCTCCAACGCCGTGCGTCATTGCGGCGCGGGCGTCCGCGGTGCGCGGGCCGCGCGCCCCCAAGTCTGCGCGCGCACACCGAAGCGCCGCTCCTGGGGATAGGGAAATACGTCCTCCATGATGCCCTCGCGGATGCGCTGCTGGCGCAACTGCCAGAACTCGGGCGTGAGCAAGTCGGCATGGTGGCGCAAGAAGGCGGCGCGGATGCGCGCATCGCCCAGCAAAAAGGGCGCGAACTGCTCGGGGAACACGTCGTGGGGTTCCACGCTGTACCAGGGTTCGGCCGAGAGCTCCGCTTCTTCGTTGGGCGCAGCGGGAATCTTTCGGAAGCGGCAGTCGACCATGTACTCGATCTCGTCATAGTCGTAGAAGACGACGCGATTGAGCCGGGTGAGGCCGAAATTCTTGAACAACATGTCTCCGGGAAAGATATTGGCGGCGGCCAGATCCTTGATGGCATCGCCGTATTCGCGGATCGCGCCGTCGACTTCCGCGTCGGTTGCGTGCTGCAGGTAGATGTTGAGCGGCGTCATGCGCCGCTCGATGTACACGTGCTGCAGCAGCACGCACTCCTCGTTGACCTCGACCACGCTCGGACAGTACTGCAGCAGCTCGCGAATGAGCTCGGGCGAGAAGCGCTCGCGCGGCAGCGTCACTTCCGAATACTCCCAGGTGTCGGCCATGCGCCCGACCCGGTCGTGGAGCTTCACCAGACGGTACTTGGCCATCACCTGCTTGCGGTCGGTCTCCTTGGGTCGGGCGATCACGTCGCGAATGACTTTAAAGACGTAGGGATACGAAGGCAGCGTGAAGACCGTCATGACCAGTCCCTTGATGCCCGGGGCGACCACAAAGCGGTCCGTCGAATGGCGCAGGTGGTGCAGAAAATCGCGGTAAAAAAGCGTCTTGCCCTGCTTCTGCAGTCCGATCATCGTGTAGAGCTCGGAAACCGGTTTGTGCGGCAAGATCGACTTGACGAATTCCACGTACGCCGAGGGTGCCTCCATGTCGACGAGGAAGTACGCCCGGGTGTAGGAGAACAGCGTCGCGATCAGGTCGGCGGAGAACAAGACGGTGTCGATGTAGATGCGGCCGCACTCGTCATGCAGAAACGGCACGGCAAGGGGCGTGATGCGCGTGCCGTTGACAAAACGCCCGATCAGGTAGGCGCCCTTGTTGCGAAAAAACAGGTTCGAGAGCACCTGAATCTGGCAGTCCGGGTCAACGTGAAACGGTTGCACGAGCGCGTTGGGCGCGCCTGCGGCGCGATGCGCCTCGCAGATCGCGCGCAGCACGTAGCGCAGGTCGCGCTCGAAGTCCACGAAGGGCGCGGCCAGACCCAAATCGATGATGATCTGGCGCACGGTCGCGCGCAGACCCGCACTGGCGGGGTAATAGCTGCGGATCGACGGCGGGTCCGAATCCATGTAGTCGGTCGCCACGCCCGGACGCACGAAAATGAATTTGTTGTGGAAGTACATCCGGTGCAGCAGCTTGGTGCACACGGAATTAAAGAACGTCTCGGCGCATTCGGGCTGACGATGATCGGCCAGCAAAGTGACGAATTGCTGCTTGACAGCCGCCCAGAGGCGGTCGCGCTCGGAATCGTTCAGGCAGGCCAGGTCAAATCCCCGCTCGATGCGTTCGACGGCGTCGAGCACGCGCTGGTCGTAGTAATCGATGCGTTCGCGCGCTGAATCGCGCAGTCCCAGCCAGTCGCCGCGCTCGAAACGGCTCTTGGCCTGCTGCGCGACAAAGCGAAAACGCCGGTAGTGCAGATCGAAGCCTTCGAGGATCGCCCGCGCGATGGCGCGCGGTTGCGGCATCGAGTGATCAAAGCGCGGGTTCTCCTGGCGCTCGGAGACCGTGGATGCGAGCTCATGCACCGGGGCCGGCGTGGGCAGTTCAGCTTGTTTCATCGAACAATTCGCGCCCAATGAGCATGCGACGGATTTCCGAGGTCCCGGCGCCGATCTCGTAGAGCTTGGCGTCGCGCCAAAGCCGACCCGCGGGGTACTCGTTGATGTAACCGTTGCCGCCCAGAATCTGGATGGCTTCGCCGGCCATCCACGTCGCCCGCTCGGCGGCAACCAGAATCGCGCCCGCGCAATCCTTGCGCACGCTGCGCACATGGCTGGCTTGGCCGCCGGCGGCGCGGCGCGCCAGACGATCCAGGCTCCTGCCCACGGCATAGACGTAGGCGCGGCACGAAGACAGGCTCGTGTACATGTCGGCAATCTTGGCCTGGATGAGCTGGAACTGGCCGATGGGCCGACCAAACTGCTGGCGCTCATGCACAAAGGGCATCACCAGATCCAGGCAGGCCTGCATGATACCGAGCGGGCCGGCCGACAGAACAGCCCGCTCGTAGTCCAGCCCGCTCATCAATACCCGCGCCCCCCGGTTGATCTCGCCCAGCACGTTTTGCGCCGGCACCACGCAGTCTTGGAACACGAGCTCGCCCGTGTGCGAACCGCGCATGCCCAGCTTGTCGAGCTTTTGCGCCACGGCAAAGCCCGGCATCGTCTTCTCGACGAGAAACGCGCTGATGCCCCCGGCGCCCAGCGCCGGCTCGGTCTTGGCATAGACCACGAGCACGTCCGCATCGGGGCCATTGGTGATCCACATTTTGGTGCCGTTGAGCACGTAATCGTCGCCACGCTCTTGGGCTCGCAGCCTCATCGAAACGACGTCCGAACCGGCTCCGGCCTCGCTCATGGCGAGCGCACCGACGAACTCACCCGAGATCAGCTTGGGCAGATAGCGGCGCTTCTGTTCCGGCGTGCCGTTGCGGTGAATCTGGTTGACGCACAGATTCGAATGCGCCCCGTAGGACAGACCCACGGAGGCGCTTGCCCGCGAGATCTCTTCCATGGCGACCATGTGCGCGAGATACCCCATGTCGGCGCCGCCGTAGTCCGGCGCGGCCGTCATCCCCAAAACGCCGAGCTCGCCCAGCTTGCGCCACAAGTCGGTCGGGAAGCGATCGCTGCGGTCGATCTCGGCGGCGCGCGGCGCGATCTCCCGGCGCGCAAAGGCCCGCACCGCATCGCGCAGCGCGTCGATGTCCGCGCCCAGATCAAAATCCAGTCCCGGCAATTGCATGGGTTCGCTCCACTGGCGGCCCGGGGCCGCAAAGGCGCTGCATCCGGCGCCCCCCGCAGCCAGACACCAAGTCGCCGGCCGCGCACACAGCGCCGTGCAACGATGCTAACGTCTGGAACGCCGATCGGGCAATCGGCCTTGCGCTCGAGTGCGCACGGGCACGGCTCCCGGGTGCTTGCGTACTACAATCCGCGCACCGTGTCCCGCGACTGCCGCAATCGCCCCGTGCTTTGCCGCCGGCCCTCCGGCCGCGGGCCGCCGCGTGCGGCGCTCGCACCGGGCCGAAGCCCGACGGAGCGGCGCAGACCGTGAAGCCCGCGACCCGACTGGCCCATCTCGGACGCACCGTGGCGGGCGACGCCCAGTTCGTCAACCCGCCGCTCGTGCGCGGCTCCACGGTGCTGCACGCCGACGTTGCCGACATGCGCGAGCGGGCGCGCCGCGGGGCCGCGGGCGAAGAGGGAGGACCGGTCAGTTACGGCATCCACGGAACGCCGACGCACGAGGCCTTTCTCGCAGCGCTCACGCAACTCGAAGGCGGCTACCGCAGTTGGGCGCTGCCGTCGGGACTCAACGCCTGCACCGTGGCGATCCTGGCCTTTGTCGGACAGGGCGATCACATCCTTGTGAGCGACTCGAGCTATGGGCCCACGCGCGAGTTCTGTAAGGAGACGCTGCCACGCTTTGGCATCGAGACAACGTTCTACGATCCGCGCGCCGGCCAGCAGATCGAGGCGAGCTTCCGGCCCAACACCCGTGTGCTGTTTCTCGAGTCGCCAGGGTCGTTGACCTTCGAGGTGCAGGACGTGCCACTGTTGGCGCAGGTCGCGCGCCGGCGCAATGCCGTGTCGATCATCGACAACACCTGGGCCACGCCGCTATACCTTCAGCCCTTGCAGCTGGGGGCGGACGTATCGGTGCACGCGGTGACGAAGTACATCGGCGGGCATGCCGATTTGCTGCTCGGGACAATCACGAGCAATGAGCAATGCTGGGGGCCGCTGCGCAAGGCCGTCCGCGAGCTGGGTCTGACGACCAGCCCGGACGATTGCTGGCTGGCCCTGCGCGGTCTGCGCACGCTGCAGGCGCGGCTCGAGCGGCACCGCGCCACGGCCGAGCGTTTGATCGACTGGCTGCTCGTGCAGCCCGAGGTCGATCGCGTCTTGTACCCGGCACGCCCCGAGGATCCGGGCCACGCGCTCTGGGCGCGTGATTTTCGCGGAGCCACGGGCGTCTTCGGCGTCGTGCTGCACGCGGCCGTCCCGGTCGCGGCCGTCAACGCCCTGGTCGATGGCATGCGGCTGTTTGGGCGTGGGTACTCCTGGGGTGGGTTCGAGAGTCTTCTCATTCCGTGCTTTCCGCAGCGTCAGATCACGGCATTTTCGCCGGCCGGCCGGCTGCTGCGCATTTCCGCAGGCCTCGAGGACGCGCAAGATCTGATCGATGATCTGCAAGAGGGATTTGAACGCCTGCGCTCGCAGGCGGGTTAGGCGCTGCGGTGCAGGCACGCGGGGACTCTTCGGTTGCGGACGCCGGCGCCTTGGCCGGCGTGAAAGTCGTCGACCTCTCGCGCGTGCTGGGCGGCCCGTATTGCACGATGATTCTGGCCGACCATGGCGCCGACGTGATCAAGGTCGAACCGCCCCAGGGCGACGAGACGCGCCAGTGGGGGCCGCCTTTCGCGGTTCGCCCCGATGGCAGCCGCGACGCGAGCTACTTTCTGGGCGTCAATCGCAACAAGCGCTCGATCGCGCTCGATGTGAGCTTGCCGCCCGGCCGCGAGGTGCTGCTGCGGCTGCTCGAGGACGCCGATGTGCTGGTGGAGAATTTCAAGACCGGAACCCTGGAGAAGTGGGAGCTGGGTTACGCGCAGACCCTGTGCGAACGCTTTCCGCGGCTCATCCACTGCCGAGTATCGGGTTTTGGCGCGCACGGCCCGCTGGGCGGGTTGCCGGGCTACGACGCGATTGTCCAGGCGATGAGCGGCCTGATGAGTATCAATGGGCCGGCGGGCGGCGAAGGGATGCGGCTGCCCACGCCCATCGTAGACCTGGCCACGGGCCTGTACTCGGCCATCGCGGTGCTCATGGCGCTGCACGAGCGCACGCGCAGCGGACGGGGCCAATTCATCGACATGACTTTGTATGACTGCGCCACCGCGTTGCTGCACCCGCAGGCGGCCAACTTCCTGGTGAGCGGCGTGCGCCCGGCGCCGCTGGGCGATGCGCATCCGAACGTCGCGCCCTACGACAAGTGGAGCACGCGCAATGGCGATTTGTTCGTCGCTATCGGCAACGACCGGCAGTTTGGCGCCCTCGTCCAAATGCTGGGCGAGCGCCAGCTCGCCGGCGACGCGCGCTTTCGCACCAATGCCGATCGCTTGAAGCATCGCGAGGCGCTTCGCGCCGCGCTCACGCGGGCTTTCGCGCAGGCCGACGGCCACGAACTGGCGCAACGGCTGTTGCGCGCCGGGGTTCCGGCCGGCGTGGTCGTGCCGATCGACGAGGCGCTGGCCTCGGAGCAGACGCGGGCGCGCGCCATGCTTGTGCAATCGGGCGACGTCCGCTCGGTAGGCACTCCGATCAAGTTCTCCCGCAGCGCGGCCCAATCGCGCTGCGCACCGCCACCCTTCGGGGCCGATGGGGTGCGGATACTGCGCGAGCACGGTTTTTCGCCCGAAGAAATCGAACAACTGGAGCGCTGCGGCGCAATGCGCGCCCCGGGCTCCGCGCCGTCGAGCTAAACGCGACGGCGCACGCTACCTGCCAGCGTCGGGCCCGGCGCGCGGCTTGCGCGGGCGCCGGGCAAGCAGCCGATCGAAGGCCCAGTTGGGCAGCAGCCGCAGCAGCCGCGCGAGCCAGGCCATGGGCCAGGGGATCACGACGAAGCTCGTGCCCCGTTCGATGGCATCGGCCGCGCGCCTCGCGAAGGCATCGACGTCCATGAGAAACGGCATTCGGTAGGGCTTGCCGACATTCATCGGTGTGCGGATGAAACCTGGCGCAATGGTCACGACCCGCAGCCCGCTGCCGCGCAGACCCACGCGCACGCTCTCGCAGTAGCTAATCAGCGCGGCCTTCGAGGCACAGTAGGCCTCATCGCCCGGCAAGCCACGCACGCCGGCAACGCTGGCGATGGCCACCAACGTGCCGTGGCCGCGTTTGCGCATCGGCGCGATGAACGCGTGAAAGCAGGTTGCCACCGCGCTCAAGTTGGTCGCGAGCGTCCGGTCAAACTGCGCCAGGTCTTCGTAGTACTCGGTTTGCACGCCGGCGTTGATGCCGGCGTTGGCGATGACGATGTCGACCGGGCCGCAGCGCCGCTCGAAATCGCGCGCCGCGGCCAGCAGTCGCTCGCGGTCTGTGACGTCCAGGGGGTAGATTTCGCAGCGCCGCGCAAGCTCGGAGGCCAGCGCCTGCAGCGCATCGGCGCGGCGCGCCACCAACCCCAGCACGGCGCCGCGACGCGAGAACTCGCGCGCCAGCGCCAAGCCGATGCCGCTGGAAGCGCCCGTGAGAAATACGTTCACGGCCCTGGGGGTTGTGCCCGCGAGACAGGGCGGCCGTGCGCGCGACCGCTACGGGGCTTTGTGCGCACGCTCGCGGCGCGTGCGCTCGATGAGGTAGTCGAGCACCGCTAGGGCGCCGGTGTTGGTGTGGCTCTGCACGATCGAAGGCGAGGTGAGAAAGCGGCCGTCGCAGGCAAGGGTCGGCGTGCCGTCAATCCCGTAGGCCTGCACCGTTTGGTGCGCGCGGTTGACAAGGCTGGCGACGGTAAAGGAATCGTACGCAGCCAGCCACTTCTCGCGCGGGATGCCGCTCGCCGCCATGAAGTCGGCGATCTCGTCTCGATCGAGCAGTCGCAGGTGCCGCTGGTGAAAGGCATCGAACACCTTGACGTGCATGTCGTCGACGCGGTTGAGCGCCTGCAGGGCGTAGAAGATCTTGGAGTGCGCGTCGCGCCCAGGGACACCGAAGTCCACGGGAACGTGATGGAAGGCCACGTCCGCGGGCTGGCGCTTGCGCCACGCCTCCAGGTCGGGCAGAAATGCATAGCAGTGGGGGCAGCCGTACCAGAAAAAATCGAGCACTTCGATCTTGCCGGGAGGCTCGGTCGGCTGGGGATTGAGGACCACGAGGTAGTCGAGGCCTTCCCGGGGCGCAGGGGCGACTTGTGCGCGCGCCACGCGAGCGGCCCACACGAGGGGGGTGGCGCTGAGCACCATCAAAAAGTCGCGCCGCGAAAACGAACTGGACATGGGCATCCTCATTGGCATTGCGCGTAGATAACCCACACAGGCCGACCACGAGATGTCAGGTGCACGGCTCTTAGCGTACGTGCACGACCTGCGCTTCCATCCCGTTGTCGGACAGCGTGCGTCGAATTCCGTTCAAATCGTCGAGCTGGCCGTACGGGCCAAGGCGGACCCGGTACAGGGTCGCACCGTCGGCGGTCACCGCAAACACCTTGCCGTCGAGGCCGAGCAGCGCCAGACGGGCGCGCACCGCATCGGCGTCATCGGCGCTGCGAAACGCGCCGACTTGCAGCATCACGCGCGAGGTGCCCGCGTCGGCCGAGGTCTCGGTCGCCGCGCCGGGTGTCGGCGCCGCCGCAATAGGAGGCGGTTCGGGCGGCGCGGCCGCGGGCGGCGCAGACGCAGCGCCGGGGCCCTGGGCGCCGCCCGGGGCGGCCGGCGCCGTGCTGGCACTTGCCGCGTCGGGCTGCGCCGAGGGAATCTGCGGGGAAAACAAGGGCCGATTGGGGTCGACGGACTCGGGCGTGACGTTTTCCGTGGCCTGCTGCACCTTGTTGACGAAAGGCACGGGGGCGTGCGTCAAGTACAGCGCGAGCACAGCGCATATGGTCAGGCCGCTGATCAGTCCGGCAAGAAAGCCGTAGAGGCTGGCGGGACGTCGCTCGGTGGTCATCGTGTCACATCCGGTCGGGCGCCGACACGCCGATGATGGCAAGGCCATTGCGCAAAACCAGTCGCGTGGCCACAAGCAAGGCCAATCGGGCCGCGCGCTGCGACGGATCATCTACCAAGATTCGCTCCGCATTGTAGAAGGCATGCAAATCGGCAGCCAGTTCGCGCAGATAAAAGGCAACCTGATGCGGTGTCAGCTCCTCGGCGGCCTCGCGCAGAGTATCCGGATATTCGGCCAGGCGCGCCAGCAGGGCAAGCTCGCGGACAGATCCGAGCGGGGCCGGATCGGCCAATGCGGCTGCGGCCTCGTCGACGAGCGTGCCGCTTTGTTCGGAGGCTTGTGCCAGCACCGAGCAGATGCGCGCATGGGCGTACTGCACGTAGTAGACCGGATTGTCCTCGGAGTGCGACAAAGCCAAGTCGATGTCAAAAGTAAACTCCGAGTCGGATTTGCGCGAAACCAAGAAAAAGCGGGTTGCGTCGCGTCCTACCCACTCGACGAGGTCGCGCAGCGCAACGTAACTACCCGCGCGCTTGGACATCTTCACTTCTTGGCCGCTGCGCGTGACTCGCACCATCTTGTGGAGAAGATACTCCGGGTACTGCGGCGGAATCGATAGTCCGAGGGTGCGCGCGAGAATCTGCAGGCCGGCGCGCACGCGCGCGACGGTGCCGTGGTGGTCGGAGCCCTGCACGTTGATGGCGCGTGTGTAGCCGCGTTCGAACTTGGTCAGGTGGTAGGCGACGTCCGGCACGAAATACGTGTAGCTGCCATCGGATTTGCGCACCACCCGGTCCTTGTCGTCGGCAACCATGCCGCTCTGCGCATCGAGCGGGGCCTGTGTGGTGCGCAGCCACAGTGCGCCTTCGGACGCATATGTGAAGCCGGAGCGGATCAGTTCCTGCACAGTGGATTCGACGCGTCCGTCCTCGTAGAGGGACGATTCCAGGTAAAACTGATCAAAGCGCACGCCGATGGCTTCGAGATCGAGGTCCTGCTGGTGACGCAAACTGGCAACGGCAAAGCGCCGCACCGCGGCTGCGTCCTGCGGGTCGCCGCTTGCGGTGACCTGTGCTCCGTCGCGCGCCCGCACCGTCGCACCCGAGAGAAACATGCGCGCGATCTCCGCGATGTACTCGCCCTGGTAGCCGATCGTCGCCTCGTCGACGGGCTGCCCGAGCAGCTGGCGCGCCCGCGCCTGCACCGAAGCGGTGAGCTGTTCGATCTGAACGCCGGCGTCGTTGTAATAAAACTCGCGTCGCACGTCCCAACCGCGCGCGGCCAGCACGTTAGCCAAGGTGTCGCCCAGGGCGGCCTGACGGGCGTGCCCCAGGTGCAGCGGCCCCGTGGGATTGGCCGAGACGAATTCGACCAGTACGGGTCGACCGGCGCCCTCCGTGCCACTGCCAAAGCGGTGACCGGCGCGCAAGATCGCGCCCAGCGCTTGCCGCTTGAAGGACGGGCTGACCCGCAGATTCAGAAAACCCGGACCCGCGACCTCGACCGAATCGATCCAGGATCGTGCGCGTGCGCTCTGGCGCAGCGCCTCGGCGATTTCGGTTGCGATCGTGCGCGCCGGCCGACCCAGCTCTCCGGCGAGCTGCATGGCGACCGTACACGAAAGGTCACCGTGCGCGGCTACTTTGGGCCGTTGGAGCTCCACAGTCGGGGGGGTGGTGCACAGGGTCGAAAGCGCTTCACGGATCAGGTCTGACAGCGCCTGCCGCTGTTCGGCGAGCATGAAAAGGGGGTTCCGAAGCGATTGGAGCGCGCTAGTCTACCCGAGCGCGCTCGACGCGCCGCTGGGACAGCCCGCAGCAGTGGCCGAGGCCAGTCCGCGACCTTCAAGAGCGGACGAGACGCGGCAGACGGAACAGGGGTAGGAGTTGCCCCGTCGCCAGGCCGCGGGCGTTGCGCAGCCTGGGACGAAAGCTTGCGGCCAGCTCGGTGCGCGCTGGCTCATCGAGTAGGCCGATTTGGTGCAGCACCTCGGCGGTGGCCGCGTGCAGCGCGGGCGCATCGCCGCTGGCGATCCGCACGGCGATGCCCAGGCCCCGAGAGCGCACACCGATCGCCTGCAGGCCGCCCGCGCCGATTTTGCTGACCCAGTCTCCGGCCCCGGTGCGCATGAGCGCGAGGTCCGTGCGGCCGGTGCCCGAGACGAGGTCGGGGTGGCGAGTCATGGCAAAGTGCAAAGCGCGCAGGCTTGGGACCTCCGAGCATGCGATTTGGCAGTACGCGCGCGCCAGACGCCTGAGCGGCAGCGCAAAATTGGGTGCGCTGCAGCCGTCAATGCCCGCGACGATGGTCTGATCGGGACTGAGCGCCTGGACCGTATTGCGGATGCGCACCTGCAGCGGGGCCTCGGGATCCAGGTACGTGTCGAGTCGGTGGCCGTGCATTCGGCAATAAGCGAGAAAGCCGCTGTGCTTGCCAGAACAGTTGTGATGCAGGGCGCTGATGCGCAAGCCCGCCGGAGTGGCCGACTCGGTGGCCGCAAAGTACCGCGGTGGATGGCAGCCGCATTGCAAATCGCGCACCCGGGCCCCGATGCGTTGCAGAACCGAGCGCACGATTGCGGTGTGGACCGATTCACCGCTGTGGCTCGAACAAAACACCGCAAGTTCCTGAGAGCCGAAGCCAAATCGCGCCATGCCGCCGTCCTCGACGAAGGGCAGCGCCTGGATGGGCTTGAGGGTCGAGCGAGCGAAATTCAGTGCGTCCGGGTCACCCGCGCTCGCGAGCACCCGGCCGTCGATGTCGACGACCGCAATGGAGCCGTAGTGCACGCATTCGACGCACCCGCCGCTCGCATAGCCGCGGGTCGAGGCGATCAGGGGAGCATGCGCCGGAAGACTACGGTTCGTGTCGCTTGTCGCGTTCAATCAGGGCGTAAGCCGAATGATTGTGGATCGACTCGAAGTTCTCCGATTCGACCCGGTACGCGAGCACGCGCGCATCTTGCTCCAGCAGCACGGCGATGTCGCGCACCGTGTCTTCAACGAACTTCGGATGATCGTAGGCGCGCTGGGTCACGAATTTCTCGTCCGGGCGCTTGAGCACGGCCCACAGTTCGCAGGAGGCTGCCTCCTCGGCGATGCGTATCTGTGACTCGATGGTGACCGGCTCGGCCAGTTCGAGCTCGATGCTGATGTGCGAGCGCTGGTTGTGCGCGCCGTAGTCCGACACTTCCTTGCTGCAAGGGCACAGGCTGGTCACCGGAACGACCACCTTTTGGCGCACCCGCACCCTGCCGGCACGCCTGTCCGCACTGAGCGCGACCTCGTAGTCCATCAGACTCTGCGCACCCGAAACGGGCGCTGTTTTGGAAACGAAATAGGGAAAGCGGATCAGCACCGAGCCATCTTCAGCGTCGAGGTGGGAGAGCATTCGCGCGAGCAGCCGCGGCAGCGACTCCACGGACAAGGCTTCGCCGTCTTCCTGCAACACTTCGACGAACCGCGACATGTGTGTGCCCTTGCGCTCCCCGGGCAAGGCCACATCCATCTCGATGGAAGCCACGCTGGTCGACGTGCCTTGCGCGGTGCGAATGCGCAGCGGATAGCGCAGCGAGCGCACGCCCACGCGCGAGATCGCAATGTCGCGTCCGTCGACCGACGATTGGACATCGGGCAGCAAGGCCTGATCTGGTGCGTTCATTGGCTGATCCCTGCTCATGGCGCCCGCGCCCGCGGCCCCCAGAAAGAGGCAACCCGGCCGACGAACGACCACGCCCCGGGGACCTTGTTGTGGAAGCGCATTCGCGGGCAACCCGGTTCTCGCTCCGCGCAGAGTTTGCCCGAGGCCAGCCCGGCGCGCAAACCACTCGAGCGCGAAGCCCGGCAAACTAGCTTCTTATTGTGCTGGACAAGAAGCGCAGCATGGACTAGAAAGCAAGCCGATTGCCAGACGCAAGGGGGTTTTGTTGCGTTGCCGCAAACCAACGTCCGTGCGCTTCAATGCTTGGAGTACGCGGTGCCATGCGCCAAATTGCGCCGCTTCGCCCGCGCCGGGGTAAAGAGGCACAAAAGTTTGCCGATGACCACTTTGTCTACGACAACTTTGCGATGATACCCACTATGCGCTCATCGATACATGAACTGTCGCGATCCGCGATGCGCACCCCGGCGGAGTCGACGGGTTCGGGGGCGCCGCGGCGCGCAACGTCGCCCGCCCAAGGGGCGGCCAAGTGAACATCGCCGCCGTTGAGCGCGACACCGGGCTGTCGAAGGACACGCTACGCGTCTGGGAGCGTCGCTACGGATTCCCGGCACCGGAGCGGGACGCCTCCGGGCAGCGTGTTTACACAGCCGAGGACGTGGAAAAATTGCGTCTTGCCAAGCGTCTGCTCGACTACGGCTATCGGCCCGGCAAGATTCTGTCGCATCGTCCCGAGCAGCTCATGCAGCTCGTGCATGCGGCGACACCCGCTCTGTCGCGGCGTCAGGACGCCGAGCACGATGGCGCCGAGGTCGAGAACTTCCTGGAACTGGTGCGCGCACACCGCGTCGAGGAGTTGCGTCGCCAGCTCTCGCAATCGCTGCTGCGCTTAGGCCTTGCGCAGTTCGTCTCCGGCGTCGTTGCCGCGCTCAACGCGCGCGTGGGCGATGCCTGGGCGCGCGGCAAGCTCGAAGTCTTTGAGGAACATCTGTACACGGAGTCCATCCAGCTGATCTTGCGCAACGCGATCAGCACGATTCCCCGGCCGGGGGTCGATCCCCCGCTCGTGCTGTTGACGACGTTTCCGCGCGAGTCCCACGGCCTGGGTTTGCTGATGGCCGAGGCGTTTTTTGCCCTAGAGGGTTGTCGCTGCCTGTCGTTGGGGGTGCAAACGCCCGTTCCGGACATCGTGCGCGCGGCGCAGATTCAGAAGGTCGACATCGTGGCGCTGTCCTTCAGCGACTCGGTCAACGCCAATCAGGCCTTGGGCGGCATCGCCGAGCTGCGCGCGCAGCTGCCTTCGGGCTTCGAGATCTGGGTCGGCGGCAACTGTTCCATACTGGATCGGCGCCAACTCGACGGCGTCACGCGACTGCGCCTGCTCACCGATATCGGCCCGGCGCTTGCGCGCTGGCGCAAAAATCGTCGCCCACGCTAGCCGCAAAGCCGCAATCCCTATCCGGGGCGGGCTGTCCCGGGTGTTTTTGTCTTGCCCGAGCTTTTGCTGCCGGTGCCCGGCACCTCCGCGCTCGACGCCGCGCTGGCAGCCTCGTCCTTCGGCGCCGTCGCCGCGCCTGCCTGCGCAGCAGCGTTGGCCGCAATTTGCGCAAACTGTTGCTGCAAGGCAGCCCACCAAAGCGCCGGTTGAAATGTCGGCGCCACCTCTGGCGCCGACGTGCTCTCACCTTTGGCCGCAGCGCCGGCCGCGCTTGCAGGCGCCGCTGACGGAGTGCCAAGCGCCTGCCAGGCCGCAAGGGTGGTGCGCTGCATCTCAAGGCCCTGTATGGTCGTGCGCAGCAAGCTCAAGTTCAGGTTTAGCCAGTGCTCGACGCTGCGCAGATCGGCGATGCGCTTCTCGAGCTCCTTGACGTCGAGCGTGGGCATCATCATCGAAGGCAGACCGGCAGCGCCTCCCGCCCGCGCTGCCGCCGAGGGCTCGGCGGCCCCACTCCAGAGTTGATTGAACCAGCGTATGGCGTCCTGGAAGTTGCCCGCCAGCGCGTCGGGAAGCGGCATTCCTGTTGGTTTGGTGGTGTCCGACATACGAGACTCGCTATGAAGATGTGCCAGACTATCTTATCGCAACCTTCCGAAAAGTCCGCCGCGGAACGCACCGCGCGCGGATCCTGACCATGCGATTTTGTCACCCGTGGACTGCGGCGGCGCGGCTGTGCGCGACGCTCGCCTTGGCCGCGGCGCCGGCGTTTGCGTTCGCTGCCCCAGGCGAGGCCGACAATGCCAGCACCAAGGCGCCGGGCGCCGGCGAGGCAATCGCACCGCAGCCGATGCCCGCCTCCGCGGACTTGGGCTATCGCTCGAGCGCCACCCTGACGTTCATGGGTTTGCCGCTTTCGCTGCACGGGCGCACCACGACGCGATGGCGGCTCAAGGACGGGCACTACGAGGCCCAGTTGCACATCGACACGGTGGGCTTTGACCAGGTCTCGCGCGGTCAACTCGCCCCCGACGGAGCGCTAGCGCCCGATCGCTATGAAGAAAAGCGCCCTTTTCACGAACCCGAGTTTGTCGACATCGACTGGGCGCACGGTCGCATCCGGTTTGGTGCCGCGGGCGAGCCTGTCCCCGCTCCCCCGCAAGGCGCCCAGGACCGATTGAGCCTGCAATTTGAACTCGCGCGCCTGATGCAGCGCTACCCGCAGCGCTTTGTCGCCGGCACCACGCACACCGTCAAGCTCATCGGAACGCATGACGTGGATACCTGGAATTTTTTGGTCGACGAGGACAATTCGGTCGAGACTGGCCGCGGAGCTATGCACGCGGTGCACTTTTCGGCGCGCCGCACGGTCGGTAAAGTCCAAGAGACGATGGATGTGTGGCTGGGTGCGGAGCTCCACTGGCTGCCGGTTCGGATTCGCATCGTCGACCGCAAAGGCGCGGTCATCGACTCGGTGCTTGCCGACGCCGTATTGCCCTAAAACACCGCCCGCCTTGCCCGTCGCCGCTCCGCGCGAGGCATTAGCGCACGAGCACGTTGTGGAACTGCCACGGATCGTCGATCTCGATCGAATCGGCGAAGAGGCGCTGTCGGCCGAGCAAGGGCGTCCACGAGCCCCAGACACCGACCATCGAGCCCAGGTACGGACGTGCGATCTGCAGCACGCGCTCGAAATCCATCACATCGGGATCGACGACCCCGCGCTGGTCGTTTTCCATCGCCCAAATCATTCCGCCCAGCACGCCGGCGGCCGTCTGCAAGGTCGTTGCGTTGTTGTATGGCGCAAGCCCTCGCGCCTGCGCGATGTCCAGGCGCGAGCCGTACCAGTACACGCCCCGGGGGTTACCGCACAGCAAGACTCCGAGCTCATCCATCCCTTCGGTGATTTCGTCACGCAGTAAGCGATGGCGCTCCTGCAAGACGTAGTCGCGGCCGTTGAATTCGTCGACCGACAGCACGGCATCGTCGCAGGGGCGGTAGGCGTAATGAACGGTAGGCCGGTAAACCGCTCGACCGTTGTCGAATACCGTCAGATAGTCGGCAATCGAGATCGACTCGCCGTGCGTGATCAAAAATCCGTGATAGGGCCCGGCCAGCGGAGTCCAGCTGCGAACCCGGGTAGAGACGCCCGGCCGCTCCAGGTAGATGGCCGCCTGGCATCCGATCGTGTGCGCATGCCCACTGGGCGGGAGCTTCCGTTCGTGCGTGCCCCAGCCCAGTTCCGCGGGCTGGCTGCCTTCGCCGACGAACGCTTCGCTCGACCAGGTATTGACGAACTCGCCGGGGCGTTTGGGTGTGGCAGACACCTGAAAATCCCGTTCGGCAATGTGAATGGCCTTGATCTGCAGTTGCATCGCAAGCTGCGCCCATTGTTCGCGCGAAGTCGGCACCGGGGCCGGCCGCCCGTCGGCGCGCGCGATGTCGAGCAGGGCCTGCTTGGTGAAATGCGAGATCAGCCCCGGGTTTATGCCGTGCGTGACCACGGCCGTCGGCCGTTGCGGCCAGTTGCGCTGGTTGATGGCCAAGGCCTGCTCACGCAGCCAGTAGTTGGTGCGCTCGGCCGGCGCGCGACTTGGGTCCACGTAGCCGCCGGCCCACGGTTCGAGGCAAGAATCCAGGTACAGCGCACCGGTTTCGTGGCACAGCTCGATGAGCGCCACGGAAGACACGTCCACCGAGAGGTTGAGGAGAAAGTCCCCCTTGGTCAACAGCGGCGTGAGCCGTTGGCGGTAGTTCTCCGCGGTGAGCGGCTCGCAGCGAAAATCGTGCACGCCGCACTGCTGCGCCAGCCAGCGCGGCTGCTCGTCGGCCGTAACGATCGTGATGCGACTTGGGTCGATATCGATATGGCGCAAAATCAACGGCAGCACGCCTTGGCCCACGCTGCCGAATCCGACCATCAGCAGGCGCCCGCGCAGTGATGCCAGCGTCTGTCCTTTTGCCAATTGGACTCCCCGAACCAAAAAAAACGCGTCGCGCGCGCCCATGCGCACGCGCGCCCCGGTTTATACCGCAGCACACCTCCTGCGGCCGGGGCTCGAGGCGTAAATTTGCGTTCGCTTGTGCGGAACGTCAAGCCCCTTCGAGCAAAACGCACGGCGCGTCCCCGCGGCGCGCCGGAGTTTTCCGACGGTCTTTGAAGCCATGGCTGCGACCGCATTGGCGAAGCGTGGTGGAGTCCGATTCGCTCGACCCTGTTTGATCGCGCAAAGCCCCTCGCCTCCTTTGCTGGGCGTGGCAGTGGCTTCGAGGCAGGGGTTTGTGCAAGTCGGCCTCTGCGCGGGTTTCGTGCGCGGCTCCTCGACCGTCACCGACCTGCGGGGCGCCAGCCTCCGGGCGAGACCGCGCGGCGCAAACGTCATCAACGATTCACAAATTCCCTCCACGTGCCCACACAGCTTGGCTCTGTAGCATCCGCGCGTGGCCCGCTCTGCGGATTCTGCGCCCCACGACTGCTCGCTTCACCGCGATCGTGGTCGCGGCGCAGCGCCCCGGACACTTGGCGCCGTGGAACGACGCGCTCGGCGATGCGAGGCAGCAAGCTGCGGCGCTGCGCGTGAACGTGGATCGCACCGGCCTCGAAAATCTCGAACTGCCGAGCCGTCCGCGGCGCGGAAATTTGGAGCTCATCAGTCCGACGGCCACGTTCGGCGCGCTGACCGACGGCATCCGCGGCATCAGCCTCGAGCGTTATATCTGCACGTCGATGGCCAACGGTCGTCGACTCGCGACCTTGTCCCAAAACAACGTCCCGTAGTGCATCACCGGCCTGGCGGACCCGTGCTGCGATCCGGACGTGGTGCGGTGGACGCAGTGCCACCCCGACACCGCGCTTACGGACTCGGCGACTCGGAGCCGCCTTGGCCTTTACCGCCATACTTGGGCTCTTTGTGGGCGGCGTCATCATTGAGGCCACGCGCATCGAGGCGCGACGGCAAGTCGAGGAGTCGCTCGTGCGGCGCCTGCAAGTCGGCTTGGCCTGCCGCATTGCGCAGCCCGGCACCCGCATCGTCGCCGGCCACGGGCAAGATCAGGCGTCTTGCGCCGCAGGTCGAAGGCCGCAGCATGGGCGCCGACGATGCGTGCATTGGCGCCGAGAGCGCGATCCTGCCGGCCGGGAGCGACTTTGTCCCCCGAGTCGAGTTCCGAATCGCTACCGGTGAACTATGGGCTCGAAGCCCGGATGGAGGTCGCCCGGCGCGCGGCGGCGGCCGTGGCGCCGCCCAAACGCTAGGGCACGAGCGCAGCGGATTTGCCGCTCACGGCGGCAGACTCGCCCGGCCGCGCCTGGGCGCCGGCCCACTGCGCGCGCCATTGCGCCAGCGCAGGCGCCACGCGCGCAATGCTTTGCATCTTCACGTGTCCGAAGCCGCAAATTTCCTCCGGGAAGCTCGCGATGCGCACCGCCAATGCGAGCTTCTCGGCGCTGAGTTGCGACACGATTTGATCGACCGTGCGTTCGTAATCGAGCAACACGGCACGCTCGGCGCGCCGCTCCGGCGTACGTCCAAAGGGATCGAGCGGCGTGCCCCGCAAAAATCGCAGCCGCCAAAGCACGGCAAACGCCGCCCCCAGCCAGGGGCCAAAGCGCAGCTTGCGGGGGCGCCCGCTCACGGGGTCACGCGGCGCGAACAGCGGCGGGGCCAGGTGGTAGTGCACGCGATACGCGCCGGTGTAGGACTGGGCGATCTGGGCGCGGAACTGCGGGTCACGATGCAGTCGCGCCACCTCGTACTCGTCTTTTACCGCGAGCAACTTAAAGTAATTGCGCGCCACGGCCTCCGCGAGCAGAGTGCTGCCCGGAGCCGTTGCGCGCTCGGCCTGCGCCACCTGCTCGACGAGGCGTTGGTAGCGCTGCGCAAGGCGACGGTCCTGGTATGCCGCGAGAAATTCCGAGCGCACGGCGACGATCTGCTCGAGGCCTTGGGCGAGAGGGCGGGGCGCGGTGCCCGCGGAGCGCATCGCTGCCGCGACGCGTTGTACCGCGGCCAAATCGTGCGCCGCCGCGCGTCCCCACTCGAACGCGCGCCTGTTGGCGTCGACCGCGGCACCGTTGAGTTCAATGGCGCGCAGCAGACTTTCGCGGCGCAGTGGCAGCCATCCCTTTTGCCACGCGGCGCCCAGCAGCAAGGGGTTGGCGTAGATCGCATCTCCCAGCAGCTGCGTTGCCAGCGCCTGGGCGTCGAGCAGGGCCAGATCGCTGTCCGCACCCAGCGCGGCGCGGATCTGTCCGACGAGCTTGCCCGAAGGGAACTGCCATTCGCGGTTGCGTACGAACTCCGCCGTGGGCGACTCGGAGCTGCTTAGCAATGCGCGCGTGCGCCCGCGCCGGAACTTGGCAAGAACCTCGGCTCCGCTGCTCACGATGAGATCGCAGCCCAGCAGAAGGTCGGCTTCCCCCATGGCGATGCGCGTGGCAAAAAGCTGTTCGGGCGAGGCAGCGATCTGTATGTGCGAATGCACCGCGCCTCCCTTTTGCGCGAGGCCGGCCACATCCAGAACGGAAATGCCGCGGCCCTCGATGTGCGCCGCCATTCCCACGATCTGGCCGATCGTCACCACGCCAGTGCCGCCGATACCAGCGACCAAAATGCCGTAGGCCCGATCCGCGGCGAGCTCCAAGGGCGCCGGCAAGACGACTTCCGGCGGCGGCGCTTGGGCCGCCGCGGGGCGGCGCAGCGCACCGCCTTCGATTGTCACGAAGCTGGGACAAAATCCATTCAGGCAAGAAAAGTCCTTGTTGCAGCTCGACTGATTGATGCGCCGCTTGCGGCCGAACTCGGTCGCCACCGGCTCGACCGACAGGCAATTCGATGCCGTGCTGCAGTCGCCGCAGCCCTCACAGACCAGTTCGTTGATGACGACGTGCCGCGCCGGATCGACGGCCGTGCCGCGCTTGCGTCGCCGGCGCAGTTCGGCCGCGCAGGTCTGATCGAAAATCAGCGCAGAAACGCCGTCGAATTCACGCAGCTGGCGCTGCACCGCATCGAGGTTCTCGCGCGGTGCCACCTGCACGCCGGGAGCAAAGGGGTCGTCGCGCGCGTACTTGTGCGGGTCCTGCGTCACCACGACGATGCGCCGCACGCCTTCTGCGGCGAGCTGGCGCGTGATCTGGGGCACGGTGAGCACGCCATCGATTGGCTGGCCCCCGGTCATTGCGACCGCATCGTTGAACAAGATCTTGTAGGTGATCGATACCCCGGCCGCGACCGCCGCCCGTATGGCGAGGCTGCCCGAGTGAAAGTACGTGCCGTCGCCCAGGTTGGCGAAGATGTGCTTCTCGCTGGTAAACGGGGCGTGGCCGATCCAGGTTGCTCCCTCCCCGCCCATGTGGGTCGAGGTCGCCGTGTTACGCCCCATCCATGTCGCCATGTAGTGGCAGCCGATGCCGGCGACGGCGCGCGAGCCCTCCGGTACCCGCGTCGAGGTGTTGTGCGGGCAGCCCGAGCAAAAATGCGGAATGCGCTCGGTGGCCACCCGCGGCACCGCCAGATCGCGTTCCTTGGCCTCGATGACCGCGACGCGCGCATCGATGCGCGCGCGCACCTCAGGGGGCAACTCGAGCTTGCCGATGCGCGCGGCAATCGCCTTGGCTACGATTGCCGGAGACAGTTCGTAGTGGGCCGGCAAAATCCAGTTGCCCTGCGGCACCGCCCACTCGCCACCGTCTTTTTCGTCGAACTTTCCGATCACCCGCGGGATCTTCTTGCCGCGGCCGACCCATTGAAAGAGCTCTTCCTTCAACTGGTACTCGATGACCTGGCGCTTTTCCTCAATCACCAAAATTTCAGTCAGACCGTCGGCGAACTCGCCAATGGATTGCGCTTCCAGCGGCCAGACCATCGCGCACTTGAACAACCGTATGCCGATCTGACGGCACGTCGCCTCATCCAAGCCCAGGTCAAGCAGCGCCTGGCGCGTATCGCCATAGGCCTTGCCGCTGGCGACGATCCCAAAGCGAGCGCGCGGCGCATCGATCACCGTCTTGTTCAGGCCGTTGGAGCGGCAATAGGCCAACGCGGCGTAGAGCTTGTAGTCGAGCAGCCTCGCCTCCAGTTGCAACGGCGCGTCCGGCCAGCGGATGTTCAGGCCGCCGGCCGGAACGACGAAATCCTCCGGCAGTCGCACCGCAATGCGCTCGGGATCCACTTCAACCGTCGCCGAGGCTTCGACGACTTCGGTGACGCATTTCAGGCCCACCCAGACGCCGGCATAGCGGCTCATCGCGTAGGCGTGCACGCCCAGGTCCAGATACTCTTGCACGGACGAGGGAAATAACACCGGGATCATGCAGGCCTTGAGGACGTGATCGGACTGGTGGGGCATGGTCGAGCTTTTGGCGCCATGGTCGTCGCCGCAGGCAACCACGACCCCTCCGCGCGGACTCGTTCCGGCAGCGTTGGCGTGTTTAAACACGTCGCCACAACGATCGACTCCCGGGCCCTTGCCGTACCACATGCCAAACACGCCGTCGTAGCGCGCGCCGGCGAACATATTGACCTGCTGGGTCCCCCAGAGCGCCGTGGCCGCCAGATCCTCGTTGACGCCGGGCTGAAAGCGCACGTGATGGCGCTCGAGGTGCGCGCGCGCCCTCCATGCCGTCTGGTCGACGGCCCCCAGCGGTGAGCCGCGGTAGCCGCTCAGAAAGCCCGCCGTGTTGTAGCCCGCAAGCAAATCGCGCTGGCGCTGCAACATCAGCAGCCGCACCAGGGCCTGCGTGCCGTTGAGGTAGACGCGGCCCCGCTCCACGGTCCACTTGTCCTCAAGCGAGACGTTCGCCAGAGCCTGGCGGATTGCGTCCGGTAAGGGAGCATTCATGAAAGACTAGCCTGCGCCGAAACTCGCCGTATTGATATGCGAATAACACCCCGCAGCGCGCTGCTAACCGCCGCTTGCTATTCCTTTTTGCTGCAAGGGCTGATCGCGTATCGCCGTCAGGATCAGCATACTCCGCCCGCCGGCACGCGCCGCAGCGCGCCCGCGGGCTCCGGCGCTCCCGGCGCGCGTGCGCGCGCGCCTCTGTGGCAGTGCCGCAGAGCCGCCCGTGGCCTTTAGCGGGCGAGCTGGTTGATCTCGATGATGGGCATGAGCACCGCGAGGACGATGAGCATGACGACCAGGCCCATGCCCAGGATGAGCGCCGGTTCCAGCAGCGAAGTGAGCAGCATCGTGCGGCGCTCGGCCTCGCGCGCGTGCATGTCGGCCGCGCGTGCGAGCATTTCGGGGAGTTTGCCGGTGGCCTCGCCCGAGCTGATGAGATGGATCAGCACGGGTGGGAACAGGCGCAGCCGTGAGGGCGCTGCCCGGTCGTCGTCCTCGGCGCGCAACGACCGGGCCAAGGACGCGCCTTCGCGCACCCGCTGGGTTGCGTCCAGCACGCGTGCGCGCAGCGCGAGGTTCGTCACGGTCTCGCCGGCGGCCTGCAGCGACCGCAGCATCGGCACGCCCGAGCCCACCAAAATGGACAGCGTGCTGGCAAAGCGCGCCGTATTCATAGCGCGCGAGAGCGTCCCCACGATCGGCAGGCGCAGCAGCCGTCGATGCCACTGCAAGCGAACCGCCTCCACGCGCAGGGCGCGCGAGATCGCGAAGACCGCGCCGGCGATTGCGGCGAGCAGCAACCAGCCGTAGCCTCGCAAGAATGCCGACAACCCCAGCATCGCCCGCGTGAGCAGCGGCAGCGCCTGCTTGGTCTGGGAAAACACCTGCACGACCTGGGGTATGACGTAGGTAAGCAGAAACACCACGACAAGCAGGGCGACCACGGTCAGGATGGCCGGGTATACGAAGGCCAGTGTGATTTTTTGCTGCAGCCGGGCGCGCTCCTCGATGAAATCGGCCAGACTCGCCATCACCGAGCCGAGCTTGCCCGATTCCTCCCCCGCGGCGATGATCGCGCGGTAGATGGCCGGGAACTGACGCGGGTGGCGCGCAAGCGCGCCCGAGAGCGACAGGCCGCCGCGGACTTCCGTGCGGATCGAGGCCATCATCTCGCGCACCGACTGCTGTTCGCTTTGTTCGACGAGCACCGTCAGGGCATCGGCAATCGGCAGCGCGGCGGCCAGCAGGCTGGCGAACTGGCGCGTGAGCACGGCCAGCTCGGTTTGCGACAGACGGCGACCCCGCGGCGTACCCCGGCCCGCCGCCTCGGTTTCGACCGGCTCTACCGCCAGCGGGACAAGACCCTGGTTGCGCAGCATCTGCCGCGCCTGGCGCGCGCTGTCGGCTTCTAGCACGCCGACCTCGTCCCTGCCCAGACTATCGGCGGCGGAGTATCGAAACGCGGTCATGCAATGACGGCGAAACCGGGTCGGCGACCGCTGCGCGCGATCTCAGTCCCGCGTAACGCGCAAGATTTCCTCCTGCGACGTGATACCCGCCGAAAACCACCGCATCGCGTCGGCGCGCAGCGGCAGCATGCCGGTGGATTCCGCGGTGCGCCGGATCTCCTGGTCGTTGGCGGCGGAGTGGATGAGGCTGCGAATGGTGTCGTCGACCCGTAGCAGTTCGAAAATACCGGTGCGTCCGCTGTAGCCGGTATGGCTGCATTGCGGGCAGCCGATCGGGTGAAATCCCCGTCCGGCCGGATCGCGCCGCTTGCAGTGCGGGCAGAGCTTGCGCACGAGGCGTTGCGCCAAGACGCCCAACAACGATGAGGAGAGCAAAAACGGCTCGATGCCCATGTCGATGAGTCGTGTGACGGCGCTCGCCGCATCGTTGGTGTGCAGCGTGGCCAGCACGAGGTGACCGGTAAGCGACGCCTGAACGGCGATTTGCGCGGTTTCGAGGTCGCGGATCTCGCCGATCATGATCACGTCGGGGTCCTGGCGCAGAATCGAGCGCAGCGCCCGGGCAAAGGTCATGTCGATCCTGGCGTTCACCTGTGTCTGGCCGACCCCCTGCAGGTCGTACTCGATCGGGTCCTCCACGGTCATGATGTTCGACGTCGTGTGATCGAGGCGGCGGATGGCGGCATACAGCGTGGTGGACTTGCCCGACCCCGTCGGCCCGGTGACAAGCAAGATTCCGTGCGGCTGGTGAAACAACTCATCGAACATCGCCAGGATCCTCTCGCCCATGCCGAGGTTCTTGAGATCGATGCGCGAGACGTCCTTTTCCAAAAGCCGCAGTACGACCCGCTCACCATGGCCCGTGGGAAGGGTGGAAACCCGGACGTCGATGGCGCGGCCGCCGACCCGCAACGCGATGCGCCCGTCTTGGGGCAGCCGCTTTTCGGCGATGTCCATGGCGGCCATGATCTTGATGCGCGAGACCAGGGCCGCGTGCAGCGCGCGTTTGGGGCGCACCACGTCGCGCAACGTACCGTCGACCCGAAAACGTACCAGCGAGTGCTGCTCGAAGGCCTCCAGGTGGATGTCGGAGGCGCCATCACGGACGGCATGGGTGAGCAGCGCGTTGATCATGCGGATGATCGGTGCGTCGTCCTCGGTTTCGAGCAGATCCTCGATGTCGGGCACGTCCTGCATCAGGCGCGTGATGTCGATCTCGCCCTCGATGTCGCCGACGATTTGTTGCGCCGAGTCCTCCGGACGCGAGTAGGTCTGTGCGATGGCCTCGGCCAGAAGCTCGGGGTCCACGATGCTGGGCCGCACCTTTCCCGGGAAGGCACGAATCACTTCGTTGAGCGCTTCCAGGCCCGTGGACTCGGTGATCCAGACCTCTGCCTCCCGTTCGCCGAGGGGCTTGAGCAGGATCGAGTTGTCGCGGGCAAAGGCGTAGGGAACGTACTGTTGTGGAGTCGTCATGGAGTCGAAGCCCGTCCGTTGCTCACTACCGAAGGCGAATAACCGAGCGCGCGCAGTTGCGCCATCGTATCGGAGAGCGTGCGCCGCGGGCTCTGGACGGTGACACGCACCCGGATGCTCTGGCCCGCGGGCGTGTCGACCGACTCCCAGTAGGCATCGAGCCCTGCGTCCTTGAGTTGGCGCTGCAGCTGGCGGGCGTGCGCCATTGTGTCGACGACCGCCACCTCGATGAGCGGCGGATCGCCCGCTCCGTTCGGATCCGTTTTACCTGGCTCCGTCGGGATCGTCGCCCCCTTGCTCGACAAGGGGGGCAGCCACCCCGTGGGCATGTCGGGCAAAACCAGATTGGAGGACGGTGCCGCCTTGGCCAGCTGGGCGCGAATGTAGTCGTAGCGATCCATCACAAGGCTGTGCGAGCTCTCCTCGTCGCGGATCACGATGGGACGCAAAAACACCATAGTCTGTGTCTTGATGTGCTCGCGCGTGTCGTAGCGAAACAAGGCGCCGAGGATGGGAATGTTGCCCAGAATCGGGACCTTGAACTGGTTCTCGTTGACCTGGTCGCGGATCATCCCGCTGATGACCACAAAATTGCCGTCCTCGACGATGACGCTCGTCTCAAAGCTGCGCTTGTCGAGCACCAAGTCGGTGCCGCTCGTGCCGGGTTCGACCGCGGAATCCTCGATGTAAATGGCAAGTCGTACCGAGCCGCCTTCCGAGATCTGGGGTTTGACGCGCAGCAGCAGCCCGACGTCCTGGCGCTCGAAGGTCTGAAAGGGTGTCACGGTCGTGCCTGTCGTGGTCGTGGTCGAGCCGGTAGCGGCATACGAGCCGCTCACAAACGGCACGTTCTGTCCGACAAGAAACTTGCCCTCCTCGTTGTCGAGCGTCTGGATGTTGGGACGCGAAAGTATTGTGGCGTTGGCGGTTTGTTCGAGCGCGCGCGCCAGCAGCCCGATGTTGGTCACCTGGCCCACTCCCGGGATGGTGACCGTGCCGCGGATGACACCGATGTTCAGGCCGGGGCCCAGATTCGTTATGTTGGACGCCGCGCTCACGATGTTCTGACTGGAACTGCCGAAATTGGTGCCGCCCACCACGGAGGTGGAACTGCTGTTGAATCCGTTGAGGGCCTGCCACTGAATACCGAATTCCGCGGCCTTGTCTCCGGTGAGTTCGACCACGAGCGATTCGATCAGCACCTGCGCCGGGCGCACATCGAGTTTGTCGACAATCGCGCGGATGTTTCGGAACAGGGGTTCGGGTGCGGAGATGATGAGCGAATTGGTTGCCGGGTCGGCCTGGATCATCCCGGCCAGGGCGCGATCGACGCTCCCGCCCGCGCCCGCCGGACTGCCCATGGTCGCCGGCGGTGGGGTGGGCGAGGTCGCGCCCGCGCCGGGCGTCGTGCTGCCGCCAAACCCGCCCATCGAACTTGTGCCACCGCCGAGGCCCGAAGAGCCGCCCGTCCCCGACATGCCCGAGCCCAAGCTCATGCCCCCGGAGGAGCCGGGAGCCAGACCCGTGGTGCCCCCCGCCTGCGCGATGAACGAGGGGTCCGAGGAGAGCACCGCCCGCAGAAGTGGTGCCAGGCGGATCGCCTGCGCGTTGCGCAAATAAATAACGTTGATATTGCCCGGCGTCGCGCTGGGCTGGTCGAAGTGCTCGATGAGCATCTTGGCCTGCTCCAGGCGCGCTCGGCTCGCCGCGCGCAAAATCAGGCTGTTGCTGCGCGCCTCGGCCTGCACCAAGACGCGCTGGCCCGAATCGGTTCCCTGACCGGTGGAGCGCGCTCCCTCGTCGAGCACGTGGCTCACGATGTTGGCAATGTCGGCTGCCTGGGCGTATTTCATGGGTACGACGACAACCTCGGCATTGGCCGGCGAGTCGATGGCCTCGATGATGCGCGCCAGGCGCCGCAGGTTCTCCGCGTAATCGGTGATGACGAGAGTGTTGTTGGCCGGGTACGCCGCGATGGTGTTGTTCGGGGCGATCAAGGGTCGCAGAACGGGCACGAGGTTGCTCGCCGACTCGTACTGCAAACGAAAGACCTGGGTTACGACCTGGTCGCCGCGGGGTGTTGCTGCCGCCGGTGGCAGCA
>Ga0187778_10000563_pt1 | contig 26359 bp, 23 predicted proteins | sample 1015_Q2_SP5_20_M_FD_132418 | JGI IMG/M metagenome (GOLD analysis project Ga0187778, IMG submission 132418) | Tropical peat soil microbial communities from peatlands in Department of Meta, Colombia - 1015_Q2_SP5_20_MG | ecosystem: Environmental > Terrestrial > Soil > Wetlands > Peat | place... | reverse complement strand
CGGACGGCTCGAAGCGCATGTGGCTGAACTTCGAGACGTAGACCTCGAGCGGCACGCCGTACTGGAGGCCGAGCGAGACGGAGATCATGAAGGAGTTCATCAGGCCCGCGAGGGTCGTCCCCTCCTTGGCGATGTCGACGAAGACGTCGCCCGGGGTGCCGTCCTCGAACAGGCCGACGTGGATGTAGCCCTCGTACTCGCCGACCTTGAACTTGCGGCCGACCTCGGTGCGGTCCTCCGGGAGGCGGCGCCGCTGCGGGTGCGGCACCACGCCTGAGGGGATCAGCGCACCGGCGGCACCCGTCTCGACCTTGTCCTTGCCGGACAGGGGCTGGGCGACCTTGCAGTTGTCGCGGTAGATCGCGATCGCCTTCACGCCGAGCTGCCACGACTCGATCAAGAGCTGCGCCACCTCGTCGACCGTCACCGTCTCCGGCAGGTTCACCGTCTTCGAGATCGCGCCCGAGATGAACGGCTGCACCGCGCCCATCATCTTGACGTGACCCATGTAGTGGATCGCGCGCTCGCCGATCGCGCAGTCGAAGACCGGGTAGTGCTCGGTCTTCAGGTGCGGCGCGCCGACGACGGTGTTCCGCTCGTCGATGAACGCGACGATCTCGTCCACCTCGCGCGGCGCATAGCCGACTTTCTCGAGCGCCATCGGCACCGTCTTGTTGACGATCGTGATCTCGCCGCCGCCGACGAGCTTCTTCGACTTCACGAGCGAGAAGTCCGGCTCCACGCCGGTCGTGTCGCAATCCATCATGAAGCTGATCGTCCCGGTCGGCGCCAGCACGGTCGCCTGCGCGTTCCGGAAGCCCGAGACCTCGCCGAAGTCGAGCGCGTCGTCCCACGCCTTGCGCGCCGCGGTCAGAAGATCGTCCGGCACCGAGCTCGCATGGTCGATGTTGCCGACCGCGGCGCGATGCTTTGCGATCACGCCGAGCATCGCCGCGGCGTTCACGCGGTAGCCGTCGAAGGGGCCCATCCGCTTCGCGACCTCGGCCGACTTCCGGTAGCCGCGGCCGGTCATCAGCGCCGTGATCGCCGCGGCGTACGCGCGGCCCTCGTCCGAGTCGTACGGGAGCCCGCGCGCCATGAGGAGCGCGCCGAGGTTCGCGTAGCCGAGGCCGAGCTGGCGGAAGCGGACGGCGTTGCGGCCGATCTCCGGCGTCGGGTAGGACGAGTAGCCGACCGCGATCTCCTGCGCGAGGAACACCACGTCGACCGCGTGCTCGAACATCTCGACGTCGAGCTCGCCGTCCTCGCGCCGGAACTTCATCAGGTTCAGCGAGGCGAGGTTGCAGGCGCTGTCGTCGATCGACATGTACTCGCTGCACGGGTTGGACGCGTTGATCCGCGACGTGTTCGGCAGCGTGTGCCAGGCGTTGATCGTCGTGTCGTACTGGACGCCCGGGTCGGCGCACTGCCAGGCGGCCTCGGCGATGTCGCGCAGGAGCTTCCGCGCGTCGACCGTGTCGACGACCGTGCCGTCGGTGCGGGCGGTCAGGTTCCAGTCCTTGCCCTCGACGACCGCCTCCATGAACGCGTCGGTGACGCGCACCGAGTTGTTCGCGTTCTGGTACTGGATCGAGGCCCAATCGGGACTGTCGAGCGACATGTCGTAGCCCGCGGACTCGAGGACGCGTGCCTTCCGCTCCTCCTTCGCCTTGCACCAGATGAACTCCTCGACATCCGGGTGGTCGACGTCGAGCACGACCATCTTCGCCGCGCGGCGCGTCTTGCCGCCGGACTTGATCGTCCCTGCCGAGGCGTCGGCGCCGCGCATGAAGCTGACCGGGCCGGACGCATGGCCGCCCTTCGAGAGCTGCTCCTTCGACGAGCGAAGGCGGGAGAGGTTCACGCCGGAGCCGGAGCCCCCGCGGAAGATGATCCCCTCGCGCCGGATCCAGTCGAGGATCGACTCCATCGAGTCGTCGATCGAGAGGATGAAGCAGTTATGCACTGCGACGTTGTTCGAGAGGTACTCGCCCGACTCGGTCTGAATGTCGTAGACGTCGGTCGCCCCGAGGCTCTCGATGCTCACGATCTCTTCCTCGCGCAGGTCGGGGCAGGTCTTCGGATTGCGGAGCGAGAGCGACTCCACGAGCTTGCGCTGCTTGTCGGCGGAGGCGAAGCCCACGAGCTCCGCGAAGCGGGCGCGCTCGGAGCCGATCGAGATCGCAACCTCGTGGAGGTCGTGCCTGTCTGTGCGCGTCTCCTCCTTGCGACCGCGGCGCGAATAGATGCCGATCGTGCTCAGCAGGAGCTGGACATCCTCGGCCCAGCGCTCGCCGATCACCGCGAAGGCGATCCGCCCGTTCTCGTAGCCGGCTTCGCGCCGCACGGTGACGTAGCCGTCCGCCTGGAAGATGCTCTTGAGGTACCCGGCGATCACGTCGAGCGACGAGGTCCAGAGCCGCTCGGGCACGCGGATCGCGGTGCCCCGGAGCAAGAGCTGCCACCGTTCGACGAACTCTCGGAGCTGCTCGCCATACAGTCGGATGCGCCGGCAGTGGAGCGACTCGTCGTTCGTCTCCACCTCACGGACGTATCGATGGACATCGGGGAAGACGAGCTCGAGGTTGTCGACGACCCACTCGTACTCGTCGTCGTTCGCGACCTGGAACTCGACCGTGAGAGAGCGGTTGGTTCCTTCCTCGTACTGACCGACGAAGCCATCGGCCTGCAGCCAGCCGGCGAGAGTGGCCTCGGCGACCGCGACGGGGTCGGCCGCGTCGTTCAGGTCGGGGAGCGAGGAGCCACCAGTCGCCACGCCCGCAAGGGCGCGGTCCGCCACCTTCGCCCGGTGCGGGTGCAGGTGGAGTCGCATGCCAGGGTGAAGCTCGTCGATCCGAAGCCACACCGGCGCGGCGCGGCGCGCAGAGACGACCTTCACCACGTGGTCGGCGGTTGCCTCGACGAAGCTGCCGTTCCGTAGCGTGACGCGGAAGACCTCCTTGCGGCCGTTCGCCTTGACCGCGACGATCCGGGTCGTGCCGCTTGCGTCGTAGACCTCACGGCCGATCTGCTCGTTCTCCACGAGTTGGCCGATCGGGACCATTCCCTCGGGCGTCGAGACGAGAGCGTGGTACGGCTGACACGCCGAGCACTGCGGCCTCTCCTCGAACCCGACGTTGAACCACACCGGGGAGTTGAACGAGGCGTACTGGTTGACGAGGATCGCCTTCAGCTCCGCCTCGAACGTCTCGGCGTCCTCGTCGGTCGCGAAGTAGCCGCCGGCACGGCCCCAGCCGCCGATCGTGTCGACGATGCGGCCGATCATCTGCTTCACGGAGCTCTCGCGCTCGGGGGAGGAGAGGCGGCCGCGGAAGTACTTCTGGGCGACGATGTTCGTCGCCGTCTGCGACCAGAACTTCGGGAACTCGACGTGCCGCTGCTCGAAGGCCGGGCCGTCCTTGCCCGGGATCAGCGCGTCACGGAGCTCCCACTCGATCTCGTCGAACGGGTCGCGGCCGGGGATCGTGAAGAAGCGTCGGGGCGCGACATGCGCCTCCGCGTCGACGACGGCGTTCACGTATTCGGCGCTCTCGGCCGTATCTGCGAGAGCCGTGCCTGCTGCCGGTGCCTCTGGTGCTGCTGTCGTGTCCTTCGCCTTCGCGGTCGCCATCTCGTCCTCCCGAGCGGTGCGTGACATCAAAGCCCTCGCGACGCTTTGGCGCCATGCGAGCGGACGGCCATGGTAGGAGCTGAGTCGGACGGAATCGGGCGGCCGAAAAGTCCTGTAAACAACCCGCTCACCGGTCGATTCTACCGGTGAGGGTGTGGGCTAGGAGTCGGCCGGGTCCGCTGCGGGGGTGCCTCCGCCGCCGCGGTTGCCCTTGACCTTGCGTGCGACGTAGCCGGCTCCGCCGGCGGTCAGGAGCAGGACGGCGAGGCCGGCGAGCACGAGCAGCGGCACCGGCACGGAGGACGGGCCCGCCGTGTTCGTCGTCGGGCTGGGATTCGCGCTCGCGTCCACGACGCCCGAGAAGTCGTACGTGTTGTGGAACGCGATCGGCTTCTGGCCGCGTCTGCGCAGACTGCCCAGACCGCCGCCGGGGCCGCCGCCTCCGTCGCGGAGCGCCTGGGCCGCCAGCGCGGCCTGGATCGCGGTGCGCGCGTTCGTGTAGGTGTCGATGTCGGTGGGCAGGCTGTCGAGCGCCTCGGTGTAGCAGTAGAGCGGGTAGTGACCGTGGACGCTGTGATCCGAGTGGCTGAACCAGTCGTTGACGACCTGCTTGCCGCAGCTCGCCTTGGTCGCCTTGGTGACCTTCGTCGACTTCGTGGCTGCGAGCGCCGACGGAACAGCGACGAGCGCGAGCAGCGCGATACACGCGGCCAATGCCACGCGGCGGCGGCTAGTTCGAGTCGACGCGGTCATGGACGATCCAGAGCCAGAGCTGATCGAGGCCTGACGAGGGCCTGTGTGGCCAGTCTCCCGGCTGACATTGAGCCGATGGTTCGAGCAGGGTAAACGAATTGTATGGCCCGGCGCCGGCTGAACCGTCCAGGTCCGGCGTAGACGGGACGCCCGGATGCGGTGCTAGCGTGGCGCGCGATGGACGGCGCTCCGCCGAGTAGCGCGCGCGTGCCGAATCTCGGCGGGAGCTCGGTTCCGAGCGCGATCGCCCTGCTGGCGGCGGCTCTCCTCGCCGGCGCCGTCCTCTTCGGCGGCGGCTCGGGCGACTCTGCCGTGCCGTGGGTCGGCGGCGCGGCAGTCCTCCTGGCGGCGGCCGTGCTGGTCGCCCGCAGCCTGGGGTTCGTCGAGCTGCCGCGGCTCGAGCGCGCGGGAACGGCGGCGGTCGCGTCGCTCGCCGCGCTCGTCGCCTGGGCCGGCTGCTCGATCGCGTGGTCGGTCGCGGGCGACCACTCGTGGTCCGCTCTGAACAAGGGCATGGCCTCTGCCTGTTTCATCGTCGTCGGCTTCGCGTGCTGCTCGCTCCGGTCACGTACGACACGCGTCGCCGGAAGCCTGCTTGCTCTCACCTTCGGCGCCGCCCTCGTCTGGGCCCTCGCAGGGAAGGCAATTCCCTCTCTCGGCCCGTCCGATCTGCTCGGCGTGACGCGCCTGCAGAGCCCGATCGGCTATGCGAACGGACTGGCGCTGATCGCGGACGCCGCGATCGGACTCGGCCTGTGGCTCGGGGTGGTCGCGTCGCCGCGGCGCGAGGTGCGGGCAGCCGGGGTGGTGCTCGTCTACGTCGCGGTGCTCTCGCTCCTCCTGACGTCGTCGAGGGCGGGCGAGCTCGGGGCGGTGCTCGTCCTCGCCATCTGGCTTCGGCTCGGCGGCGCGCGGCTCGAGAGCGGACTGGCGGCTGTCGTCGCCGGCCTTCCCGCCGGGCTCGTCGCTGGCTGGGCGTTCTCGCGGCCCGCCCTCGTGCAGTCGGGAGCGACCCATGCGGACCGAGTGCACGACGGCGCGATCTTCGCCGTCTTCGCCGTCGTCGGCGCCCTCGTCGTCGCGGCTGCGTCGGTGCTTCCCGCCAGGGTTCTGCCGGGAAGGGAGCGGCTCGTCGGTCGCCTCCTCGTCGGTGTCGCCGTCGTCGCGGTCGTCGCGGGAGTCGTCGCCGTTGCCGTCTCGGGCGCGAGCCGCGTCACGCAGGGCCAGTGCACGAACGATCCCGCGCGCGGCGGTTCGCTCTGTCTCAACAACCGGCTCCACTGGTGGGGCGAGGCGTGGCGGATCTTCACGGCACGGCCCGTGGGCGGGGCCGGTGCGGGCACGTTCGAGGTCGCGAGGACGCAGGTGCGCCGGAACGGCGACGTGGTGAGCGAGCCGCACTCGGTGCCGCTCCAGGTGCTCGCGGGCGGAGGTGTCGTCGGCGGTGCCCTGCTGGTCGTGCTCGTGGGGTCGGCCGGGCTCGCGGGCGTTCGCTCGCTGCGCCGCCTCGACGGTGGAGAGCGTGCGGCCGCTGTGGCGCTGACGGGCTTGCCCGTCGCGTACACGCTGCACGCGCTCGTCGACTTCGATCTCGACTTCCTGGCTCTCACCGGGCCGATGCTGTTCGCCGCCGGCGTCCTCCTCGGCGCCGGGCGACCGCTCGCGCGGGGCGGGGGGATCCTGCCCGCCCTGACGGTGGCCGGGGTCGCGCTCGCCGCGCTCGGCTCGCTCGCGTCTCCCTGGCTCGCCGGACGGAAGGTCGACAGCGCGACGAATGCCCTCGGGAGCGGGAACCTCGCCGCCGCGATCCACGACGCGAACAGCGCGCGCGGACTCGATCCGCTCTCGCCCGACCCGCTCTACGTCCTCGGCGAGGCGGAGAGTCGCTCAGGCGACATCGCCGCCGCCCGCTCCTACTTCGAGCGCGCGACGCGCCTGCAGCCGGAGAACACGAACACCTGGTACCAGCTCGGTCAGTTCGAGTTCTACAGCTCGAAGGACCTCTGCCGCGCGTACCAAGCCTTCAACCACGCATACACGCTCGACCCCTACGGACGCGAGTGGACCAAGGGCGGGCTGCTCGACCAGTCACGGGACGCCGTCGACAACCGGCGCGCCTGCGGGTAGGAGTCAGCCGCCGACGATGAGGACGGCCTTGGCGCCGTGCAGCTGACCGGCGCGGAGCCCGTCGAGCGGCCCGACGATCCGGATCCCGAGCTCGCGGGCCAGCCGCCTGCCCTCCGCCTCGAAGCCCTGTCGGTACATCACGATGCTACGGGCGTAGCTCATGCTCCGCGCGTTGCCGACCGACCGGACCGGGTAGCCGAGTCGCCGCACACGCGAGGCTGCGCCGGCGGCGGCGCCCGGCCGGCCGTTGCCGTTGAGGACGAGGACGCCGACCTGGCCGCGGGCGACGCGGACGGCCGGCACGTGGTGCGTCTCGACGGGGAGGCGAAGCGCGGCGGGCTTCGGCTTCGTCGCGGCAGCGCGGTGCGCGGCGGCCGGCGGCGCACTCGTGGACGGATGGCGGGCGAGCAGGGCGCCGCCCGCGACGACGAGGAGGACGAGCTCGACCGCCGCGACCGCGCACGCCACGAGCGTCGCGGTGCGCCAGGAGCGGACGGACGGCTCGAAGACGCTGAGAGGATGGTCCACGGCGAGGGCGGGATTCGCCCGCGCGGGCTCTACTCCTTCCGCGTCGCGGCCCAGGTGGTCGCGAGCCCGGCGGCGAGCGACGTCGCCGGCTGCCAGCCGAGCTCCTGCCAGGCGCGAGACGGGTCGATCACGCTCCGCAGCACGTCGCCCTCGCGCGCCGGCCCGTAGGACGGTGGGTCGTCGAAGCCCGTCGTCAAGCGGCACGCCTCGTGGAGCGCGTTCACCGACGTCTCGACCCCGGTGCCGATGTTGAACACGCCCCCGTCGTGGCCGACCGCGGCGAGCACGCCCGCGACGACGTCGCCGACGTAGACGAAGTCCCGCGACTGCTCGCCCGTGCCGAAGATCGTCGTCGGCTGGCCGGCGGCCATCCGCTCGAGGAAGATCGCGACGACACCGCCCTCGAGCGACGCCGACTGGCGCGGGCCGAAGACGTTCGCGAAGCGGAGGGCGACATGTCCCGTGCCGCGCAGCCTGTTCCAGCCTGCGAGATACTCCTCTGCCGCGAGCTTCGCGATGCCGTACGGCGAGAGCGGCCGGCGAGGCGCCTCCTCGGTCGCCGGGCGCTCGCACTCTCCGTAGATCGCGCCGCCTGTCGAGCTGAAGACGATCTGCGTCCCGTGGGCTCGTGCCGCCTCCAGCACGCGGATGGTGCCGATCACGTTGACGTCGGCGTCGTAGTCCGGGCGGTGGACCGACGTGTTGACGTCGGCCTGGGCGGCAAGGTGGACGCAGAGCTCCGGTCGCACCTCGTCGAAGAGCGCGGCGGTGTCGGTGCGGATGTCGCCTTCGCGGAACCGGGAGTCCGGACTCAGGTTGTCGAGCGACCCCGTGGCGAGGTTGTCGAGCACGTGCACCTCGTCGCCGCGCCCGACGAGGGCATCGACGACGTGCGAGCCGATGAACCCGGCTCCCCCAGTCACGATCGCGCGCATGCGCCAACCCTAGCCGGGACGACCTGATCCACTCCTGTGACAGACGTGTGCGTTTCCCCTGCGGGTGACTGTCCCGGGACAGGCACCCGCACGAAAGGCGTTCGTCTTCGTGCCGGGATCGTGCACCCGCTCGTATCCTTGGCCCACATGTTCGTCTCCTTCGAGGGCCTCGACGGCTCGGGCAAGACGACCCAGCAGCGGCTGCTCGCAGCGCGGCTCGCGGCCGAGGGTCGCGACCTCGTCACGACGCGCGAGCCGGGCGGCACGGAGCTCGGAGAGGCTGTCCGCGAGCTCGTGCTCCACGGCGGGAACGTCGCGCCCTGGGCCGAGGCGGCGCTCTACGCGGCATCGCGCGCACAGCACGTCGAGGAGGTGATCCGGCCGGCGCTCGAGCGCGGCGCGATCGTCCTCTGCGACCGCTACGTCGACTCGTCCGTCGCATACCAGGGAGTCGCTCGGGGTCTCGGGCTCGAGCGCGTGCTCGAGCTCAACCTGGCTGCCGTCGGCGGGCTGCTGCCGGACGTCACCTTCCTCCTTCTCCTCGACCCCGCGCTCGCCGCCTCGCGGATGACCTCGATGCGCGACCGGCTCGAGCGCGAGGACGACGCGTTCCACCGCCTGGCGGACGCGGCGTACCGCGAGCTCGCCGAGCGCTTCCCCGAGCGCATCGTCGCCGTGGACGGTGCGCTGCCCGAGGCCGAGCTCGCCGCGGTGATCGCAGACCGGTTCGAGACCGTCGCCTGACGTGCTCCACGACGCGACGCAGCACGAGGAGCTCGGTGCCGAGCCGTGGGACGAGGGACGTGTTCGTGCGGCGATCCGGCAGATCGTGGCCGAGACGGAGGAGGCGTTCGACCCGGACCTGTGGTGGCCACTCCACCCGAGCGACGAGGACGGCACGGCTTTCGACCTCTACGCGACGCACGCGCTCTACGTCGGCGCCGCAGGAGTGCTCTGGGCATTGCACCGACTCGCCACCGCGGACGTGGTGCAGTTGTCGCACGACTACACGTCTGCCGCAGCCCGGCTCCACGAGGACTACCTGCGTCACACCGGAGGTGAGGCGCCGGCCGTGCCGGGTCTGTGGGCGGGGGAAGCGGGGGTCCTTCTCGTCGCGGACCTCCTCGCGCCGGATCCGCGGCGCCGGGCACGCCTCGACGCGGTGATCCGGGAGAACGCACGAAACGTGACGCGAGAGCTGATGTGGGGCAGCCCGGGCACGATGCTGGCCGCAGCCGAGATGTACGCGCGCACCGGCGACGAGCGCTGGCGCGACGCCTGGGCGGAGAGTGCGGACTGGCTCTGGGATGAGTGGCGGCTCGATGATGAGCTCGGCTGCTTTCTCTGGACACAGCAGCTCTACGGCAAGATCGCGACCTATCTCGGGCCGGCTCACGGGTTCGCTGGCAATGTCCTCGCGCTCGCTCGGCTCGTCACGGCTGAGCGGCGCGACCTGCTCGCCGAGCGGGCGACCGACACGATCCGGCGACTCGCGTTCCGGGAGGACGGTCTCGCAAACTGGGGCCCGGTTGCGGGCAGTGCGCTCGAGGTGCCCGGCCAGGGGATCCGCGTCCAGTGGTGCCACGGCGCGCCCGGGATCGTCACGTCTCTCGCGACCCTGCCCTCCGAGCCGGAGCTCGACGGGCTGCTCGTCGCGGGCGGCGAGCTGACCTGGGCCGCGGGCCCGCACGGCAAGGGACCGGGTCTCTGCCACGGCACGGCCGGCAACGGCTACGCGTTCCTCGCGCTGTACGCCCGCACGGGGGATCCGCTCTGGCTCGAGCGGGCACGGGCATTCGCAGCTCACGCGCTCGCACAGGTCGAGTCCGAGCGCGAGCGACACGGGCGCGGCCGGTTCTCGCTGTGGACGGGCGATCTTGGGTCGGCGGTGTTCGCGCTCCAGTGCATCGACGGGGAGCCGGGATTCCCTACGATCGACGTGTGGTGACGGCCCCGGATCTGTTCGCCGAGGTGCCCGAGCAGGCACCGGCGAAGAAGCTGCTCTCCGCTGCGCTCGGCGGGCCTGCGAACGCGTACCTCCTGCACGGGCCGGCGGGTGTCCGCAAGACGGCTGCGGCGCGTGCGTTCGCGGCGGGGATCCTCGGTGACGCCGAGCTCCTCTCGGGCCGCCGCTCGGTCCACCCCGACCTCTACGTCCTCGAGCCGCTCGGCGAGATGATCCGGATCGACGAGATCCGCGCGATGCGCCACGACCTGCACCTGCGGCCGTTCGAGGCCGACCGGCGCGTCTACCTCGTGCTCGCGGCGCACCTGATGAACGAGGACGCTGCGGACGCGCTGCTCAAGGACCTCGAGGAGCCGCCCGACTACGCCACCATCGTCCTCGTCGCCGACGAGCTCGGGCCGCTGCCCGAGACGATCCGCTCACGCTGCCAGCTCGTGCCGTTCCACCGGCTCTCGGATGCGGCCGTGCGCGGCTGGCTCGGCGCGCGCGCCCCCGAGCTGGACGACGCGACCGCCACCGCGATCGTACGGAGCGCAGGCGGGCGCCTCGACCGGGCCGAGCGCCTGCTGGATCCGGAGGCTTCTCGTCGGCGCGACGAGCTCGTCGCCGCCGCACGCTCCGTCTACCTCGACGAGTCGTTCGAGCCCCGCGACGCGGCCTCGGTCGTGCTCGGGGCCATGACCGAAGCAGGTGCCGGGGCGAAGCAGGCCGAGGAGGCGGAGGTCGAGCGGCGGGAGCTCGCAGGCCGGGACGCGGAGCAGAGGGTGAGGCGCGCCCAGCGGGGCGCGGAGCGCGACGAGCTGCTCGCGTCGCTCGAAGAGCTGGCCGCCTGGTACCGGGACCTCGTCGTCGTCTCGGCTGGAGCCGAGCAGACGGCGGTCCATGCCGACCGGCTCGACGAGCTGTGCGAGGACGCTGCCCACGGCGCGGCTGCCGAGCGCGCAGCCGAGCTCGTCCGGAAGGCGTGGCGGGCCGCGGAGGAGTTCAACGTGAACGCCGCGCTCGCGCTCGAGGCGCTGTTCGTCCGACTGCGCCGCGCCTTCGTCTGACGAGGCGCCCTATACGACGAACGGGTTCGCCCAGGCCTTGCGGCCTTGGACGTCGGTCACCTCGACGCGCACGTGCGAGGCGGGGAGCGGGACCTCGAGCTGCGCCTGGACGACGAGGCCGTCGTCGTCTGCCGCCAGCACCCGGCCCGCGTGCCGGTAGCCGAGCCGGCCGGCGTTGACCGCGGAGCCGATCGACTTCCCCGAGACGAGCGTCACCGAGCGGCAGGGGCTGCAGCGCACCTCGACCGCCCCGCTGCTTCGCGCCACCTCGTGGAGCAGCGGGCCGTTCGTGCCGTAGAACGAGCCCGAGGCGAGCGCCGCGAGCACGGCCTCGCGCGAGCGCTCGGGCGCGCGCACCCACGTCCAGGCGAGGTCGGAGTCGAAGCCCGGATGATGTGAGTCGTCGGTGGCGATCGCGGGGCAGAGCCGTCCGGCCTCGAGCAGCTCGTCCCAGTGGACGGAGGAGAGGCCGCGGCCCACCTCGAGCTCGCAGCCGGCGTTGAAGACCTCGATCCCGACGACGTTCGGCGGCAGCTCCAACTGGCCCGGGATCGCGCCCGTCCAGTACGGGTGGGCGAGATAGGCGATCCCCCCGTGCCCGTCGATCCAGTCTGCCGTTTGCGCGAGATCGGCGTACTCGGCGCCGAGCGAGGCGAGCTCCGCCGGCTCGCACGCGACCCCGAAGCCGAGCACGTGTCCGTCGCGCGCGCTCGGCAGGATGCAGTTCAGCTCGACGCTCGGGATCACGAGCAGGTCGCCGCTCGCTTTCGCCTCGGTCCTCGCCCAGTGGTCCGTGATCGCGAGCACGTCGTAGCCGGCGCGTGCATAGTGGACCGCGAGGGCATCGGGCTCGAGCTCGCCGTCGGAGCGCGTCGTGTGTGCGTGCAGCGCGCAGCGAAGCCAGGTTCCGGTCTCCAGCCAGGGGTCGGTCACGAGTCAGCCTTTCACCAGTTGGCCACCACTTGAAAACGATTCGCCCGTGTGCAAGGAGTACGTTCCACGCATCCGGCCGCAGTTGGCCGTCACGTCACCCCGGGAGGGCAGATGGAGGATTATCAGGAGCAGGAGTACGAGTTCTTCCGCAAGCTGGACGACACGATGGACCGACGGCGCCTGCTCAAGCGGGGAATCGCAGCAGGAGCCGGTCTGACGATCCTCTCACTACCCGAGTCGGCGCTCGCCATCCGACAGCGGATCACGGCGGCGGCACCGCCGCTGCATGGCAAGGACGTCTCCATGAAGGAGATGATCGCGAACGCCAGGAAGGAAGGGCACGTCAACCTCATCGCCCTCCCGCCCGACTGGTCGAACTACGGTGAGATGCTGAAGACATGGACGAAGAGGTTCGGCATCTCGTACACCGACGACAACCCGAACGGCAGCTCGGCGCAGGAGAACCAGGCGATCGTTTCGCTCAAGGGCGATCCGCGTGCTCCCGACTGCGTCGACGTCGGACCGTCGTTCGCCGTGCAGGGCGCGAACACGGGGCTCTACGCGAAGTACTTCCCCACGACCTACAAGACGATCCCTCGTGGGATGAAGGACACGCGCGGCTTCTGGAACGGTGACTACTACGGCGTGATCTCGATCGGCTCGAGCGGGAACCTCGTCAAGAACGCGCCGAAAACGTTCAAGGACCTGCTGAAGCCGGAGTACAAGAACCAGGTCGCGCTCAACGGCAGCCCGTTGACCTCGAACTCGGCAGTCGCCGGCGTGCTCGCCGCGTCGATCGCGAACGGGGGCTCGCTCGGTGACGTCGGGCCGGGCATCGACTTCTTCGCGCAGCTGAACAAGATCGGCAACTTCATCCCGGTGCAGGGGACGCCGCAGACGGTCGCGACCGGCCAGACGCCGATCGTGATCGACTGGAACTACCTGAACATCGCATACGCGCCGGAGTTCCCGGCCGTCCACTGGGTGACGAACATTCCTCCCGACGGCATCTACGGCGGGTACTACTGCCAGGCGGTCAACTCGTCGGCGCCGCACCCGTGGGCAGCCCGCCTCTGGCAGGAGTTCATCTACTCCGACCAGGGCCAGATCATCTTCCTAAAGGGCTTTGCCATTCCGGCGCGGTTCGCCGACCTCACCGCGCGGAAGGTCATCCCGGCTTCGCTGTTGGCCAAGCTGCCGTCGCCGGCCGTTCTGGCGAAGGTGAAGTTCGCGAGCCTCGGCCAGATCACCGCTGCGAAAGCGAAGATAGCGGCCGAGTGGCCGTCGAAGGTCGGCACGAGCTGACGACGGCGGACGTCCCCGTGGACCGCGACCTCCGGCCGGGCACAGTGCCCGGCCGGAGGCGTCTCCCGCTGGCGTGGCTCGTCGTCGTCCCGTTCTTCGTCTACGCGCTCTTCTTTCTCTTTCTTCCCGCCGCACAGGTCATGGTGGGCGCCCTCCAGGGCGATCACGGCGGCTACACGCTCCACCACCTCGGGCAGATCGTCCATACCTCGGACCTGAGAGCCGACTACGTCGGGAGCATCCGGCTCAGCTTCGAAACGGCGCTCGCCGGCGCCGTCCTTGGATTCCTGATCGCCTACGCGGCGATCCGGGAAGGAACGCCGCGCTGGGTCCGCTCGGCGTTCACCACGTTCTCAGGTGTTGCTGCGAACTTCGGCGGCATCCCGCTCGCGTTCGCGTTCATCGCGACGATCGGGAACATCGGGATCGTCACGCAGTTCCTGCAGAACCAGCTCCACTTCAACATCTACCAGTGGACGCCGCCGTGGCCGTTCAACGACACGCCGTTCGCGATCTACCGGCCGATCGGCGTGGTCGTCACGTACCTCTACTTCCAGATCCCGCTGATGCTGCTCGTGATCGCGCCGGCGATCGACGGGCTCAAGCGCGAGTGGCGCGAGGCGTCGTCGAATCTCGGCGCGAGCTCGTGGCAGTACTGGCGGCACATCGCCTTCCCCGTCCTGTTCCCCTCGCTGCTGAGCTCAGGGATCCTGCTCTTCGGCAACGCCTTCGCCGCGTACGCGACCGCGTACGCGCTCACGACCGGGACCGGGCTCCCGCTCGTGCCGATCCAGATCGGCAACGACCTGTCGGGCAACGTCGCGTTCAACCCGCACGAGGGGCAGGCGCTCGCCTTCGGCATGTTCATCGTGCTGGCCGTGATGATGCTGGTCTACATCCCGCTGCAGCGGATCAGCTCGAGATGGGCGAAGTGACGCGATGAGGCGCCACTCGATGTCGGCGTGGGTCTGGATCCTGCTCGGAGCGGTGTATTTCCTCCTGCCGCTCTTCGCCACGTTCCTCTTCAGCATCAAGAACAAGCTGACGGGCAAGTGCTGCAGCCTCTCGCCCTACGGCGTGATCGTCCACGACCCCGAGTTCTGGCACACGTTCTCCCTCTCGCTCGTGCTGTCGCTCGAGACGATCGCGCTCGCGCTCGTCCTCTTCGTGCCGACGATCTACTGGGTGCACCTGAAGCTGCCGCGGCTGCGGCCGGTGATCAGCTTCCTCGCGCTGACGCCGTTCGTCGTGCCGCCGATCATCCTCGTCGTCGGCCTGCTCAAGTTCTACAAGGACACGCTGCATGCGCCGTTCTGGTTCCTCGACAATCCGCACTGGTTCCTCGTCGCCGCGTACGTGATCCTCGCGTTCCCGTTCGTCTTCTTCTCGCTCGACGCCGGCTTCCGCGCGATCGACGTGCACACGCTGACCGAGGCGTCGCTCAACCTCGGCGCGAGCTGGTGGACCACGATCACGCGGGTGATCCTGCCAAACATCCGGACTGCGGCTCTGAGCGCGGCATTCCTCACGCTGGCAACCGTGATGGGCGAGTTCACGATCGCGAGCCTCTCCGCCTTCCACACCTTCCCGACCTACATCGAGTACATCAACGAGACCCAGGCCTACCCGGCGGCCGCGCTGACGCTCCTGAGCTTCACGATCACGTGGGCGGCGATGCTCTCGATCCTGCTCGTCGGACGGAAGCGGGGCGGCCCGGTCAGGCTGACAGGAGCGCGCTGATGGCACACGTCGAGCTGCACGAGCTGCGCCGGTCGTTCGGCGACTTCGAGGCGCTGAAGGGGATCAACGTCGCGCTCGCGTCGGGCGAGTTCCTCTCGCTGCTCGGCCCGTCCGGCTGCGGGAAGACGACCGCTCTCCGGCTGGTGGCGGGGTTCGACCGGCCCACCTCGGGACGGGTGGTCGTCGACGGCAAGGACGTCTCGGGCGTCCCGCCCAACAAGCGCGACATGGGCATGGTCTTCCAGGCGTACAGCCTCTTCCCCAACATGACGGCCGAGCAGAACGTCGAGTACGGGCTCCGCGTGCGGCGGCACCATCGCGGGGACCGGCGGAAGCGCGTCGCCGACCTGATCGACCTCGTCGGGCTCAGCCATGCGACCAAGCGCTATCCGCACCAGCTCTCGGGCGGCATGCAGCAGCGGGTCGCGCTGGCGCGGGCGCTCGCGATCGAGCCGAAGGTGCTCCTCCTCGACGAGCCGCTCTCGGCGCTGGACGCGAAGGTGCGCGTGCAGTTGCGCGAGGAGATCAGGCGCATCCAGCTCGAGCTCGGCATCACGACGATCTACGTCACGCACGACCAGGAGGAGGCGCTCTCGATCTCCGATCGCGTCGCGGTCATGTACGGCGGCAGGATCGAGCAGGTCGGGCCGCCGGCGGAGATGTACGGCGCCCCCGCGACGCCGTTCGTGGCGGAGTTCATCGGCACGATGAACCGGCTGCCCTCGTCGGTCGGCGAGGACGGAAGCGTCGAGTACGGTGGTGTCCGCCTCCAGGTCGACGCCGCACGCGGACGGCCGCGGGGCGAGCGGGTGCTCCTGCTCGTCCGGCCGGAGACCGTCGAGCTCGAGCCGCTCGCGAACGGCGACGCTCCGACCGGGTCGCTCGTCGGGCCCGTCGTCTCGCACACGTTCCTCGGTTCCGTCACCCGAGTTCGCATCGACGTCGGCGAGATCCACGTCACGGCGGACGTGCCGACCAGCCGGGTCGGGGCCACGCCGATCGGCTCGCGAACGGCCGTCCGGTTCCCGGCCGACAGCGCGCGCGTGCTCAGCCTGCCGGACGAGGCCGCGCTAGCGCTCGCAGCGCACGATCCGGACGATCAGTGAAGACGCCGGTGACCTCGAGCGCCTCCAGCTCGCGCATCCGCTCCGCGTCGTTCACCGTGTAGACCGTCGTTGCGAGGGAGAGCCTCGCCGCAGCGGAGAGTCCCCGGGTCGTGACGCGCGCGTCGGCGAAGCCGACTCCCCAGGCGTACTTCGCTGCCCGGCGGATCGAGACGCCGTAGCCGACGTGCTGGATCAGGTCGTGGCGGGGCCGGAGGCGGGCGGCCTCCTGCAGCGCCGACGCGTCGAACGAGAGGACGAGGGAGCCCTCGGGGAGCGACTCGACCGTGCGTCGCACGACGTCGTGGCGGCGATAGAGGCGCGGGCGCTTGAGCTCGGCCATCACGCCGATCCGGCCCGCCGTGAGCTCGACGACCTCTGCGAGGGTCGGGATCCCGACCTCCCGGAGCTCGGCTCCCGAGCGGCGTCGAAGGGGCCCGGAGAGAGGCGTCAGGCGGTCGAGCGTGAGGTCGTGGAAGACGACGAGCTCGCCGTCCCGCGAGGCCTGGACGTCGAGCTCGACGAAGTCCGCGCCGAGCTCGATCGCGCGCTCGAACGCGGGGAGCGTGTTCTCCTTCTCGTCGAAGGAGGCGCCGCGGTGCGCGATCACCCACATCGCGAGATCGCGGCGCGGGACGGTCGCGACGCCGGCGAGAGCGGCGGAGGCAGCGGTGACTGTCCCGGGACAGGCACCGGCACAGAATGCGCTCTTGATCGTGGCAAGAGGCGCACGGGCGCGGCGGCGCTCAGCCGAGCAGCCGCTCGATCAGGGCGACGTCGAGGCGGGCGACGATCTCGTCCGCCTGCCGCAGCCGCTCTGCCGGGAGCGTGCCGAGCACGCCGACGCAGTGCAGCCCCGCCGCCTTCGCGGAGGCGACGCCGGCCTCGGTGTCCTCGAGCGCGACGACGTCCTGCGGTCGCAGCCCGTCGCCGAGGTGCTCGAGCGCGAGGAGGTAGCCGTCGGGCGCGGGCTTGCCGGCGGCAACGTCCTCCGCGGTCACGACCGTCGCGAACAGCTCGGCGATGGCCGCTCCCTCGAGCACGGGCCGGATCTCCGTCCGATAGGCGCCCGAGACGAGGCCGACCGGTCCGCGCGACGCAGCGGCGCGCACCGCGGCTCGCCGCTCGGCCGGGATCGTCGACCCGTCGGCGATCGCGCAGTAGCGCGCGATCCGCTCCGCGACGAGCGCCTCGAGCTCTGCTCCGTCGACGCCGAGCCAGCTGCCGATGATCGCCTCCTCGGTGTTGCCTGCGAGCTCTGCGAAGTACTGCTCCGGAGTCATCGGCCGTCCGTGCTCGGCGAAGAGCGACTGGTAGATGCCGACGAGGACCGGCTCGTCGTCCGAGAGCGTGCCGTTGAAGTCGAAGACGATCGCGCGCGCGGGGGCCATCCGGGCGCGAAGCGTACTGTCCCGCGATGCCGGCCAGCGCGCTTGCCTTCGCCATCGGAGCCGCGTTCCTGCACGCATTCTGGAACCTCCTCCTCGCCCGCGCGAAGGACACGGAGAGCGCGACCGCGGCCGCGCTCCTCGTCTCGATCGTCGTCTTCGCGCCGGTCGCCGCGCTGCGGTGGCACGCCGAGAGCCGCGTCTGGCCCTTCATCGTCGTGACGTCGCTTCTCCAGCTCCTCTACTTCGCGCTGCTCGCGACCGCCTACCGCCGGTCGGAGCTCTCCGTCGTCTACCCACTCGCGCGCGGTCTCGCCCCGGTCCTCGTGCTCGTCGTCGGTGCGACCGTGCTCTCCGCTGCGACATCGGCCTCGCAGATCGTCGGCGTCTGCCTCGTCGTCGCGGGCGTGCTCCTGGTGCGCGGGCTCCGCCGCCCCACGGCGTCGACCGGCGTCGGCTTCGGGCTCGCGATCGCGGTGGTGATCGCCGCGTACACGCTGGTCGACAAGCACGGGATCCGGTATGCAGGGCCGATCACGTACCTCGAGCTGAGCATGATCCCGGCGACCTTCGGATTCGTGGGCGGCGTCGTCGTGGCGAAGGGCCGGAGCGCAGTGAGGGCCGAGCTGAGCACTGCCACGTTCCTCGCCGGGCTCGCGACCTTCGGCGCCTACGCCCTCGTGCTCGCCGCGCTCGAGCGCGCCTCGGCCGCGTCTGTGGCGGCGGTCCGCGAGACGAGCGTCGTGATCGCGACCGCGCTCGCAGCTCCCGTCCTCCGCGAGCGCGTCGGCGCGGCGAGGCTTGCGGGCGCGGTGCTCGTCGTCTCCGGGGTCGCGCTGCTCGGCTTGTAGCATCGCGCCGTGGCAGAGCACTACGACATCGTCGTCGTCGGCGGAGGCTCGGCGGGCTGCGCGCTCGCGAACCGGCTCTCGGCCGACCCGTCGACGAGCGTGCTCGTGCTCGAGGCGGGCCGGCCGGACTACCGCTTCGACATCTTCATCCACATGCCGTCGGCGCTCGCGATCCCGATCGGGAGCAGGTTCTACGACTGGCGCTACCAGTCCGAGCCGGAGCCGTTCATGAACGGCCGCCGGATCTACCACGCGCGCGGGAAGGTGCTCGGCGGCTCCTCGTCGATCAACGGGATGATCTTCCAGCGCGGCAACCCGCTCGACTACGAGCGCTGGGCGGCCGACCCCGGGATGGAGACGTGGGACTACGCGCACTGCCTGCCCTACTTCAAGCGCATGGAGGACTGCCTCGCGGCGCACGAGGACGACCCGTACCGCGGCCGCTCGGGGCCGCTCGTGCTCGAGCGCGGGCCTGCGACGAACCCGCTCTTCGGCGCGTTCTTCGAGGCCGTGCAGCAGGCCGGCTACCCGCTCACCGACGACGTCAACGGCTACCGGCAGGAAGGCTTCGCCCCGTTCGACCGCAACATCCACCGCGGCCGCCGGCTCAGCGCCGCACGGGCGTACCTCCACCCGATCCTCGACCGCCCGAACCTCCACGTCGAGACGCGCACGTTCGTGACGAGGATCCTGTTCGAGGGGACACGCGCCGTCGGCGTCGAGTACGCCCACGGCCGAGGCGTGAAGGAGGCGCGCGGCCGGGAGGTGATCCTCTGCGGCGGCGCGATCAACTCGCCGCAGCTGCTTCAGCTCTCGGGCGTCGGGAACGCCGGTGAGCTGCGCGCGCTCGGCGTCGACGTCGTCCACGACCTGCCTGGCGTCGGCTCGAACCTGCAGGACCACCTCGAGGTCTACATCCAGCACGGCTCGAAGCTGCCCGTCTCGGTCGCGCCGGCGATGAAGTGGCGCAACCGGCCGGGAGTCGGCGTCCGCTGGCTCTTCTTCCGCGCCGGGCCGGGGGCGACCAACCACTTCGAGGGAGGCGGCTTCGTCCGCTCGAACGAGGACGTCGCCTACCCGAACCTGATGTTCCACTTCCTCCCGATCGCGATCCGCTACAACGGCTCGCAACCCGCCGGCGACCACGGCTACCAGGTGCACGTCGGGCCGATGTACTCGGACGCCCGAGGCTCGCTGAAGATCGCCTCGACCGATCCGCGCGTCCATCCTGCGCTGCGCTTCAACTACCTCTCGACCGAGCAGGACCGGCGCGAGTGGATCGAGGCGATTCGGATCTCCCGCCACATCCTCGGCCAGGCTGCGTTCGCACCCTTCGACTCGGGCGAGCTGTCGCCGGGGGCGGAGGTCGAGACGGACGAGCAGATCCTCGACTGGGTGGCGCGGGACGCCGAGACCGCGCTCCACCCCTCCTGCACCTGCGCGATGGGCGTGGGGGAGCGGGCGGTCGTCGACCCGCTGACGATGCGCGTGCACGGCCTCGACGGCCTGCGCGTCGTCGACGCGTCGGTCTTCCCGTACGTGACGAACGGGAACATCTACGCGCCGACGATGATGGTCGCCGAGAAGGCGGCCGACCTGATCGTCGGGAACACCCCGCTTGCGCCGGAGCCGGTCGACTTCTACCGGCACGGCGTGTCGCCACCGGTCGGCAGCTAGCCGGGCGTTCTTCGCGGATCCGTCGGGAGGGTGTTCGGAGCCCCCGGCGCGGGCGACCTCCGGCCGGTCCGGCCGTCATGATCGGGCGACTCATGTCGGAGCAGGGGACTCCATGAAGCGGATGCTCGCGACCGTGGCCGTGGCGGGCCTCGTCGGAGCGGCGGCCGCGCTCGCGGCGCAGCAGTCGGGGTTCCTGCTGCTGCCGCGTGCCGCGCCCGCCGGACAGATGACGCTCTACGGCCACATCAAGAGCCTGAAGCGCGTCGGCTCCGGCTACCGGTTGCGGTTCGACCCGGCCTGGTTCACGAGCGGCATCACCGCGAACGCCGCGGCGTACGAGGACGGCGTGATCGGCAAGGGCGAGGTGATGCCGAACGACAACTACACGCGGGACGAGAGCCACAAGACGCTGCTCTACAAGGTGTCGCCGACGGCGCAGGTGACCGTGCTCGTCAACCAGGGCACGAAGGGAATCAACGCCACGCCGATCTCGGTCGCCGAGCTCGCGCTGATCGTCGCGGGGAAGAAGACCGCGCACACGCTGTTCGAGTCGCTCGACTCGGGCGTTTGGATCCGCGTCCGGATCGACACGGTCAACTCGCTCGACCAGCAGTATCACCCGTAGCCGGGCAGAGGGGCCGGCCATCGCAGGCGACGGCCGGCCGCCTACGGGCTACATCGAGGCGTTCGGATCGGTCTGCCAGATGCCGAACTCGTTGCCCTCGACGTCCGTGCACGTCGAGAACCAGCCCATGTTCGGAACCGGCATCGCGTCGGTCGCCTGGCCGCCGAGCTCGTTCACGCGTGCGATGCCGTCGTGGATGTCGTCGACGCTGAGGTAGACGCGGGCGCCGCGCTTGTCGCCGTCCGCGCCGTAGATCGCGGCGCCCGAGCTCTCGTCGATCTGCGTCATGTGGTACTCGGTCGGAGAGCCGGGGAACTCCTGGAACTGCCAGCCGAAGAGCCCGCTCCAGAAGGCGCGTGCCTTCTCGGTGTCGCCGGCCGGGATCTCGAGGTGGACCATCTGCGTCGCCATGGTGTCTCCTCTCGTCGTCTCGCGATCGCTCGATCGTAGATCGCCCGGCTGTGCCGGTGATGCCGATGTGGTGAACGGCCGACGCGGGTCTACGCCTGCCCGGCGCAGCTCTGGACGGCCTTGACGATGCCGTCGTAGCCGGTGCAGCGGCAGAGGTTGCCGCTCAGTGCGATCCGGATCTCCTCCTCGCTCGGGCTCGGATTCGCCGCGAGCAGCGCCGTCGCCGAGATCAGCATCCCCGGCGTGCAGAAGCCGCACTGGACGCCGCCGTGCTCGAGGAATGCGGTCTGCAGCGGGCTCAGCTCGCCGTTCTCCGCGAGGCCCTCGACCGTCGTGATCTCGCTTCTCTCCGCCTGCAGCGCGAGGTAGGAGCACGAGTTCACGGGCTTCCCGTCGAGCAGCATCATGCAGGCGCCGCATTCCGAGTCGTCGCAGCCCTCCTTCGAGCCCGTGAGCCCGACGGCGTCGCGGACGGCGTAGAGCAGACTGGTTCCCGGCTCGAGCTCGACCGGGTAGGCGACGCCGTTGACCCTGAGCGTGGTCGCGACCTTCATCGGAGACCTCCGTAGAGCGACGCACTCGCAGGGACGGCGACCTTCTCGCCGCGCGCACGGGCGAGCGCGCCGGCGATCGCCCGCTCCGCGACGACCTTCGCCATCGCGCGGCGGTAGCGCTCGGATGCGCGGACGTCGGAGATCGGGGCAGAGCCGTCGGCAGTCGCCTGCGCGGCAGCCTCGATCGCCGCCGCGTCGCCGGAGCTGCCGACGAGTGCCGCCTCGGCTGCGACGACTCGGTGGATCGTGGGGGCGAGGGCGGTGATCGCGACCTTCGCCGCGGACACGACTCCATCGACCAGCGTCACCATGGCGGTGGCGCCGACGACGGCGATCTCCATCTGGCGGCGGTACTCGAGGCGCACGTAGCAGCTCCCCGTGCCGTCGGCCGGAAGGGGCACGTCCATCGCGGTGAGGAGCTCGTCCGCGCCGGCAGTGGTTCGGCCCGGGCCGGCGAAGAGGTCGGCGACCTCCACCCAGCGGGTCCCGCCGGGCCCGTGCAGCGTCGCCGTGGCGCCGAGGCAGATGAGCGGCCCGCCGGTCTCCATCGCGGGCGAGGCGTTCATCACGTTGCCGCCGATCGTCCCCTGCGCCCGCGTCGCGTGCGAGCCCACGATCGCCGATGCGTCCGCGAGGGCGGTCAGGCGCTCGCGGACGACAGGGTTCGCAGCGATCTCCTCGTGCGAGACGAGCGCTCCGAGCCGGAGCGCGCCGGCGATCTCCGAGATCCCTCTCAGCTCGGCGACGCGGTGGATCGCGACGATGCTCTCGGGCAGGGGCGCCTTCCCCTGGCGGGCGCCGACGACGAGGTCGGTGCCGCCTGCGACCGGACGGGCTCCCGCAGCCATGGCCGAGACGGCCTCGTCGACCGAGGACGCGGTCGTGAAGGAGGCCGTCACCGGGACGCCTCCCACACGCGCTCGGGCGTCATCGGCAGCTCCCGCACACGCGCCCCCACGACCTTCGCGATCGCGTTCGCGATCGCGCCCGCGGTCGGCACGCACGGCGGCTCGCCGACGCCCTTCGACCCTTTTGGACCGGCACTGGGAGTCTCGGTTTCGATCCACGCGACGTCGATCTGCGGCGCGTCAGAGGCGGTGACGAGCTTGTAGTCGAGGAGGTGCGGGTTGCGCTGGCGGCCGTCGTCGTCGAGCTGCGTGCCCTCCGAGAGCGCCTGCCCGATCCCCATCACGACGCCGCCGTACACCTGGCCGTCTGCGCCGATCCGGTTCAGGATCCGGCCGCAGTCGTGCGCCGCCGCGACGCGGAGCACCCGCACGACGCCGGTGTCCCGGTCGATCTTCACGTGCGCCGCGTGCGCGATCAGCTGCGGGGCGTGGAACGACTCCAGCCCGAGCCGACCGAGGCAGCCCTCGGCTGGTGCGGCGGGCGAGTCGGGGATCTCACCGGTGCCCTTGCCGTGGATCGTGCCGGCGCCGGCGAGGTCGGCGATCGTCACCGCCTTCTCCGGCGATCCGGCCACGCGAACCGTGCCCCCAGCGAGCTCGAGGTCCTCGCGGGCGGCCTCGAGCTGCTCCGATGCCGCGTCGAGGAGCTGCTCGCGGACGTCGGCCGCCGCGGCGATCACCGCGCGGGCGCTGTTGAACGTCGTCTGCGAGCCGCACGAGCCCATGTCCCACGGGGCGGCGTCGGTGTCCTGGTAGAGGATCGAGAAGTCGTCCGGCCTCATGCCGAGCTCGTCGGCGACATAGCGCGGCATCGCCATCACCGCGCCGGTGCCGTTCTCCTGCGCGCCCGTGACGATCGTGCCCGTGCCGTCCGGGTTGAGCCGGATGTAGGCGCCGGCGTTCGCGGTGAAGCACGGCCACCAGCCGCACGCGACGCCGATCGCCTCGTCCTCGGGCAGCTCCTGGCCGTAGCCGATCAGCTCGAGCGCGCGCTCGAGCGTCTCCTTCATCGCGATGTTCTCCAGCACCTGGCCGGTCGCGGTGACGGAGCCCTCCTCGATCAGCGTCCGCCGCCGCAGCTCGGCCGCGTCGAGCTCGAGCGCGGCCGCGAGCTCGTCCATGTGCTGCTCGACCGCCCAGCACACCTGCGGCGCGGTCGGGGCCCGGATCGACGACGAGGGCTGGTTCGTGGAGTAGTTGAGGTACGACTCGATGCTCACGTTCTCGATCACGTACGGACCGAGCGCGTGCATCGCGGCCATCTGCGCGAAGAAGCCGCCCTCGCCGCAGTAGGCGCCGCAGTCGAGCACGAGCCGGCCGCGCCGGCCGACGAGCTTGCCGTCCTTGCTCGCGCCGGTCTCGAGCTCGATCACCATCCCCTCGCGCCTGTGGCCGACTGCGAAGAACTCCTCGCGGCGCGAGAAGACGAGCTTCACGGGACGGCCGGCCGCCCGGGCGAGCGCCGCGACGTGGCCCTCGAAGTGGAAGTCGCACTTGGCGCCGAAGCCCCCGCCGAGGAGTGGCACGATCACGCGGACATGGGACTCGGGAATCTGGAGCGTGTGCGCGACTCCGGCCCGGGCGGCGTAGGGAACCTGCGTGGACGTCCAGACCGTGACCCGGTCGCCCTGCCACTGCGCGACGACGGCGCGCGGCTCGATCGGGACGCCCTGCACCGGGTCCGTGACGAATCGGCTCTTCACGACGACGTCGGCGGCGGCCATCGCCGCGTCGGCGTCGCCGCTCACGATCGTCGAGTAGCCGAGCGTGTTGCCCTTGCGGAGCAGGCTCTCGTCGGCTTCGTAGCGTTCCCACTCGGGATGGACGAGCGGTGCGCCGTCCGCCATGGCGGCGTCGAAGTCGCGGACGGGTGGCAGCGGCTCGTACTCCACCTCGATCAGCGCGGCCGCGTGCTCGGCGATCTCTGCGCTCGTCGCGGCGACCCCGGCGACGATGTCGCCCTCGAACCGCACCTTCTCCTTGGCGAACAGGCGACGGTCCTGCACCATCCCGCCGTAGAGCACGTCCGGCACGTCCTCGTGCGTGACGACCGCGAGGACACCGGGCAGCGCGCGCGCCTTCGACGCGTCGATCCGCCTGATCAGGGCGTGCGTGTGGTCGGCGTAGCGGAACTTCGCGTACGCCTGGCCCGTGAGCGTGAGGTCGGCGGTGTAGCGCCCCGCACCCGTGACCTTCTCCTTCCCGTCCGGCCGGATGAACTGCGCTGCTCTCTCCTCGACCGCTGTCACGTGTGTCTCCTCGGATCGTCGCTCGGCTGTGCTCGCTGCACCCGCAATCCAATCAGAACGCTTACGGCTCGTTCACACGGGCGGCGTAGCCTCCGGCGCGTGCCCACCGTCCGCAGACTCGCGAGGCTCGCCGCCGTCGGCTCGGCGCTCGTCGCGGCGACAGCCGCCTCGGCCGCGGCGCCGCGGATCGACACGCTGACCGGGACGGAGGTCGTCCCCGTCAGCTCCGTCCGCGGGACGTTCGTGGGCGTCGCTCGGGGCGACCTGCCCGCGGTGTGGAGCGCGACGATCCGGCACGAGCCGCTCGCGAGCGGCCCCAGCGTGGCCGTGACGGGCGGGACGTTCTCGATCCTCGCGACGTCGGGCACGCGGCTGCGCGGCGACGTCACCGGCGGCAGCGTGACGGTGACGAACGGCGGCGCCAAGTGCACGAACCAGACCTACCGCGTGAGCGTCACGCTCAGCATCGGCACGTTCGACGGCACGCTGACGCACTACCGCCACTCGCTTCTCGACCGGTGCTTCGTCTACGCCGCGTCGATCAGCGGCCGAGGCGTCTTCTAGGCTCTCGGCGTGCGCGCGGCACCTTCTCCGAACTCCGTCGTCGCGTGGCGGAGCGCCATCGCGATCGGTGCCGTGGCGGTCTTCCTCGCGACGGCGGCACCGGGGTCGTCAACTGTCTCGCGCGCGACCACCGCCTGCGCGACTGCAGGCCTCGTCGTCTGGCTGAACAACCAGCCCGGGGGCGCCGCGGCAGGCAGTACCTACCACGAGCTCGAGTTCACGAACCTCTCCGGACGGGCCTGCACGCTTCGCGGCTACCCGGGTGTCTCCGCCGTCGACCTCCGCGGGCGGCAGCTGGGCAGCGCCGCCGGGCGGAATCCGACGCATACGCCGACGACGATCACGCTGGCGCCCGGTGCCAGCGCGGTTAGCGTGCTGCAGATCGCCGACGTGTACAACTACCCGGCGGCGATCTGCCCCCGGACGACCGCGGCGGGCCTGCGCGTCTATCCGCCGAACCAGACGCAGGCGAAGATCGTGCCGTTCCCCTTCCTCGCCTGCTCGCGCCGCGGGCCGACGTACCTGCACGTCGCCCCGGTGCAACGCGCGTCGGCCGGCTGAGGTCGCACGAGGGGCGGCGGCTCAGTCGCCGAGCTCTGCGCGGCGCCTCGTCACGAACTCGGCGAGCTCCTCGCGGATCGCCGGGTCCATGGGCGGCTCCTCGTAGGCCGCCAGCGTCTCACGCCAGATCTCGCCCGCCCGCTCGGTCGCGTCGCGGCCGCCGAGGCGCTGCCAGCGCTCGAAGTTCTCCGTCGAGGAGAGCAGCGGCCGGTAGAAGCAGTCGCGGAAGCGCTCGAGCGTGTGCGTCGCGCCGAGGAAGTGCCCGCCGTGGCCGACCTCCTCGTGGGCCGAGAAGGCGATCGTCTCGTCCGTCACCTCGAGCGGCTCGAACTCCGCCTGCAGCAGGCGGAGGATCTCGATGTCGACGATGAACTTCTCGTAGCAGGAGACGAGGCCCGACTCGAGCCACCCCGCCGAGTGCATGACGAAGTTCGTGCCGGCCAGGAAGGTCGGCAGCATCGTCATCATCGCCTCGTAGGCGGCCTGGGCGTCGACCGTCTG
>Ga0187778_10000562_pt1 | contig 26366 bp, 19 predicted proteins | sample 1015_Q2_SP5_20_M_FD_132418 | JGI IMG/M metagenome (GOLD analysis project Ga0187778, IMG submission 132418) | Tropical peat soil microbial communities from peatlands in Department of Meta, Colombia - 1015_Q2_SP5_20_MG | ecosystem: Environmental > Terrestrial > Soil > Wetlands > Peat | place... | reverse complement strand
TATCAGGTCGGCACTGTCGTCAATATTGTGCAAAGCCTGAAGCTCCCCGACGGCAATATCAAGGTGCTGGTTGAGGGAATTGAGCGCGGCAAGATTCTTCAGGTTACCGAGACGGAAGGTTTCATGCAGGCGAGCGTCCGGCTCGCCCGCTACACCACAGAAACCAACCCTCAGCTTGAAGCCGGAATGCAGCGGGTCACCTCACTCTTTGAGCAGTATGTGAAGCTCTGTCAGTCCCTCAACTACGAGACGATGATTGCCGCGGTGCGCATGGAAGATCCGGCGAAACTGACGGATACCATCGCTGCGAATCTGCAGCTTTCAATTGAAGAAAAACAGGAACTGCTCGAGATTTTTGATCCGGCCGAGCGTTTGACCCGCATTGGCGACGTGCTGGATATCGAGATCGAAAAGTTGAACATGGATCGCACCATTCAGTCGCGGGTCAAGCGGCAAATGGAGCGCGCGCAAAAAGAGTATTACCTCAACGAGAAGATCAAGGCGATCCAGAAGGAACTGGGGCGGGGTGAGAAGAGCGAGTTCGACGAACTCAAGAAGAAGATCGAGGCCTCGGGCATGCCTAATGAGGTGCGGGAGAAGGCGATTCAGGAGTTGAAAAAGCTTGAGGCCATGCCCCCCATGTCGGCCGAGTCAACGGTTTCCCGCAATTATCTCGATTGGCTTTTGGCTGTGCCCTGGAAAAAGCGATCGAAAGAGATTCGCAATCTGAGCCGCGCCGAAAAGGTGCTGAACGAAGATCATTACGGGCTGGAGAAGATTAAAGAACGAATTTTGGAGTTTTTGGCGGTTCGCCAGTTAGTCAAGAATCCGAAGGGTTCGATCCTGTGTTTTGTTGGGCCTCCGGGAGTCGGCAAGACTTCGCTGGGAATGTCGATCGCCAAAGCGACGGGCCGCAAGTTCGTGCGCATGTCGTTAGGGGGAGTGAGAGACGAAGCGGAAATTCGCGGGCACCGGCGCACTTACATTGGCGCATTGCCGGGCCAGATCATTCAGATGATGAAGAAGGCGGGCACCAAGAATCCTGTCTTCATGCTGGATGAAGTAGACAAGATGTCGATGGACTTCCGCGGTGACCCATCGGCCGCCTTGCTGGAAGTACTCGACCCCGAGCAAAACTTCATGTTCGTGGATCACTACCTGGACGTCGAGTACGACCTATCGCAAGTCTTTTTCATCGCTACAGCCAACGTAATGCACACTATTCCGCCGGCGCTGCAGGACCGCATGGAGGTGCTGCGTCTGCACGGCTACACCGAGCAGGAAAAGATCGAAATTGCCAAGCAATTTCTCATCAAGAAACAGATGGCCCAGGCCGGGCTCACGGAAAAGAACCTCAAGTTTACCGATGAAGCGATTACCGCTTTGATCCGCTCCTATACACGGGAAGCCGGAGTGCGCAACCTCGAGCGCGAGATAGGGAATGTCTGCCGCAAAATCGCCCGCAAAGTCGTCAAGGAGGGCCAGAACTATAACACCGTGATCACTCCGGAAAACGTTAACGATTTCCTGGGCGTGATCAAGTTCCGCGACACACTCGCCCACGAGAAGAGCGAAGTAGGCCTGGTTACGGGTTTGGCATGGACGGAGGTCGGAGGATCGATCCTCAGCACCGAGGCCACGGTTGTAGATGGTAAAGGCAAGTTGACTCTGACGGGCAAACTCGGCGACGTTATGCAGGAATCCGCGCAAGCGGCTATGTCCTATGTGCGTTCTAGAGCGCAACGACTTGGATTGCCTCGGGATTTCTATCGAAACATCGATATTCACGTGCATGTGCCGGAAGGCGCAATTCCGAAAGACGGCCCATCGGCGGGGATCACGATCGCCACGGCAATCGCCAGTGCTTTGAGCAAGATTTCGGTGAGGCGCGATCTGGCGATGACCGGCGAGATTACGCTGCGCGGCAAAGTGCTGCCGATTGGGGGGCTTAAAGAAAAGCTCCTCGCGGCGCACCGTGCCGGCTTGTTCGAAGCTATTCTGCCCCAGGAGAATGAGAAGGACTTGGCGGAGGTTCCTGACAATCTTCGCAGCGAGATGAAGCTGCACTTCGTAGACACCATGGATCAAGTGCTCGCTCTAGCTTTGGAGCAGCCGCTACCGGTGTCTATGGTCGAGGTCGTACCTGATGCCGCGCAGCCCATCGCACCCTTACCCACGCCTCCAGCCGAAGGTCCGGCAGCACATCAGTAATTGCATGAAGCAATCCCGCTAATATTCTGGCTGTTTCGCATTAGAATAGCCTCGTATGGAGCCCGATTCTCCACCAGTTCGCTCCGGCATTTCTCTGAAGGGGACTGCTGGACTCATCGTAGCGGTTAGCGTAGTCGCGGTCCTGCTGTTTACCTTCCCTGCATATCGATGGTTCTTTGCCATCAGCGTGGGGATTGGGGTGGCAGTAGCATTTGTCCTTTTCGTCTGGCACAAGCTCCGGCCGATTCGAGAAGAGGACGTGGAGAACAAGCGGCCGCTGGGGTTGAGCAAATAGCTCTTGGCAGCTGGCAGCCCGTAGCCAGTATCCCGCGAAGCCCCGTTGAGCGCTTCCTGTATCTCAGTGTGAACTGATTTATGCGCGTCTTATCGAGATTTCTGATGGCAGCAACTGACCCGCGGCAGTTTCCTGCTCCGCTGCTACCCGAAGTCGCGTTTCTTGGGCGCTCAAACGTGGGAAAGTCCAGCGTGATAAACGCACTGGTGGGCAAGAAGCTGGCTAAGACGAGCTCACTCCCGGGACGAACTCGCAGCATTAATTTTTACGAGTTGCGCTGGGCTGGCAAGCCGCAGCCGGAGCTTATCTTTACGGACCTCCCGGGCTACGGCTATGCGCAGCTTTCGCGCGAAATTTCCAGCCGCTGGCCGGACTTCATTGAGCCCTACTTGAAGTATCGGCCCTCGCTGGCGCTTTGCCTGGTCCTCGTGGACCCGAACGTGCCGCCTCAAGAGAGCGATGATCAGCTGCTAAGATTCCTTTCCAGTATTGGGCGGCCGTTCGTGATCCTGGGCACCAAGAGTGATCGGCTATCCGGGAACCAGCTCAGTAAGGCTCTGCAAAGTCTCACGCAAGGGTTCCGACAAGCCAAGTTGCTTCCGTTTTCTGCCAGAACCGGTGCCGGGCGCGACGAGCTGTGGCGCGAGATTCGGGAAGCCGCGCAAGCTCACCAAAACCAACTGCAAGTAACCCGCCTGGAAGTATCCGTGAAGTAGCTCCGTCCGAGTCATTCGAAGGCTTATTCCGCTATTATTAGCAGCTGATGTCTATTTACCTCATCACAGGTATCGCCGGGTTTATTGGGTCCTCTCTAGCGCGGGCCGTTCTGGCAGTCGGCGACGAAGTGCGTGGGATCGACAATCTTTCCACGGGCAATATGGAAAACATCCGCGAAATTCTGCCCAGAGTAGATTTTCACGAGGCGGATTTGCTTGATGTGAGAGCGGCTCAGGAAGCTTGCCGCGGTGTAGATTTCGTCCTGCATGAAGCTGCTATTCCTTCGGTACCGCGTTCTATCAAGGACCCGCTGGAAAGCAATCGCGCGAACATCGATGCCACAGTCAATCTGCTGATTGCCGCGCGGGACGCCAAAGTCAAGCGCATTGTGTATGCAGCCTCGTCATCTGCTTACGGAGATACTCCGACCTTGCCAAAACGCGAAGACATGCTTCCGAACCCGATCTCCCCTTATGCAGTTGCCAAGCTGGCGGGGGAATATTACATGGCTTCGTTCTGGCGATGTTACGGGCTGGAGACTGTCTCGTTGCGATACTTCAATGTTTTTGGCCCTCGCCAGGATCCGACTTCCACATATTCCGGTGTATTGGCCAAGTTCATCACTCAAATGCTGCGCGACGAACGGCCGACGATATTCGGAGATGGACGGCAAAGCCGCGATTTCACGTATATAGAGAACGTGGTTAATGCCAATCTGAGCGCTTGCCGTGCACCGGCGCAAGAAGTTGCCGGGCGCGTTCTTAACGTCGCGACAGGGTCGCGTTTCGACTTGAATGAAACGTCCCGTCTGCTCAAGAGATTGACTGGATACTCGGGCGAGGTGCTCTACGGGCCGGAGCGGGCAGGAGATGTCAAGCACTCTCTGGCAGATCTCACGCTGGCAAAGAAACACCTCGGGTACCAACCTACAGTAGATTTCGAAGAGGGTCTGCGCCGAACAATCGAGTGGTATCGCCCAAAATAAGAGCGCTGTATCGTAGTCGACCGCTCGTCATTACCTTCGTGATCTATAGCCTGCCAGCGCCGGAAACTACAGTGAAGGAATGACGCTCTCATCCATGGTGGTTTCACGCGACTGGCCGGAAATCAGCGTGCTCGAATGTATTCTTGGCGGCTTGCACGTACAAGTCGATGTCGAGCCGGAAGTGGAACGCGCTTCAGCTAAACTCGCTAAGTCGAAGATTGATGCTTTAATTGTCGATTGTGATCTGGATGGATCGGCTAAGTTTCTGGTGGGGATCAGGGAGGAAATGAACACTGTGCCGCTGCTAATCATCGGCAGCCCGCAACGTCGACAGCTCAGTTCCGCCGATGCCAGTTTCGTTTTTGAGAAGCCGATCTCAGTCGAACAGGCCGTGCGCAAACTTTCTGCGGCACGCAATCTGATCCTGAATGGAAGACTTCGTTATCACCGGCACCCCCTGGATGTCCCCGTCCATGTGAGCTATGGGCGTGGCAAGCGCATCGTCGCCGATCTTCTTAACCTTAGCCAAGGTGGAATGGCAATTCAGACGGACAGTGCGGACAGCTTGCCCGGGGCAGTAAGTGTGGCGTTTACACTCCCCGGAAGCAAGGTGAATTTAAGAACGCAAGGCGACGTCGTCTGGAACAGGGGCAAGAACGCGGGAATCCGATTCGTTGGCTTACCCCCGCGTAAGACGCGTGCCCTTCAGCTGTGGCTTGCGCAGCAGTACTTGACCAACTAGTCGTAGGGATCGCTAGACCGACGTTCCTGCCTGACCTATCGAAAACGAGCTACGTCGGCGTCGACCAGGCATCGCCCACTTCTCAGTTCCCCGCCAGCCAATTCCGCCAAACGCGTCCCTGGGGTGGAGCCAAACCATATCGCGAAGACGGCCCAGTAGACGGTCGCAAAGACTACCCCGGCGCCCATAAGGAAAGCCAAGGTAATCGGCCACGATGGGAGCACGTCGGTGAGAAACCAGACCATAAGGCTGAATAGCAAAACTGCGCAAAGTAGAGCGGTCCCATCAACAAAGCGGGAAAAGAACAAAGCAGAAACGTCGAACCAAAGGAGACGTATGCTCTCTAACTTCAAACTCCTGAATCCAGATGGCACAAGATTCGGATCGAGGCAGATCGCCGGCCGTGAAGTGGAGGAAAAGAGTAACTCGGACGTGTGGTCGCCGGCGATTCGATGGGCATCCGCGAGAATCTGGGTGAACAGCCACTCCTTTAGTAACCGATGCGAACGTGAAGCGAGGTTTAGAAACACAATGCCGGCTTGGCCCAGCGAATCCGACCAAACGACACGGCCGTCGGCCTCGAAGTGTAGGCGTGGACTGGGCAAGTCCAATTGAAGATGAACCGTTTGATTAGGGGGAAGCTGGGATAGTAACTGCAGAGCGATGCCGCCGTCGCTGATATCCCGCAAAATGCCACCATTCCCGGGCTCCGATTTGGCGTAGGCCAATGAACGGAGCTTGTGCCGATGGGAACGAGGATGTGTCTGTGCAAGCTTGTCCGGGGGTGGCGATGAGGCCGTGAGGACTGACACCGTCTCCTGAATGTAGCTTGGGGAACCCCGGAGGAGAGTAACTCCGCTGATTCCTCTTTTCAGGATGCCGTACGGCGCTCTCTTGGAGGGTGGACCCTGGCCTGGTCCCAGGCGATCAGCCGATTTAGGTCGTAACTGTAAGGTCCATATGCGCGAAAATCGCTCTCATCGAAGAGCCGCTTAATGCCACATCCGAGACAAACCTGGTAGGAGTGTCCTTGCGCCCGTACCGGCCAACTCATTTTACGGTGCCAGCAACCACGAAGGATTACAACCCCAGCACCCGCCAGCCCTGTCGCTAGCAATCCCCAGGGCCAAAACCAACGACTCTTCTTTTGTTCACTCACTTCACAGAAAACCGGGTAAGTTGTTCCCATTGCTCAGGATATGACGAATCTCGAGGGCACGCAATGGTTCCGATGTAATGCACTCACAACAAAGGGCTTGCTTACCAAAGAACAAGGCGGAATCTCCACCTTGGTGCCTCCAGCATCTCTTGTGAAGGCGCTCGAATGACGATAAGTTAGAGGTAGAGATGCGCGCCAACGTATTAAAGGCGAAGCGCTTAGGCAGATTGGTGAATTGACAAATTCCATCACATCTGTAGGATGGTTTCGCCTGAGGAGTTCGCCACTACTCCGATGAGCGTGACTCCCACCAATCCGGATTTGGAGTCGATTCCCGTCGCCCACGCTGCCATCCCCAAGTCAGCTTCCACCGGCGAAACGCAGGACCGCGGGGGGCGCGGCGCGCTGGAAGCTCTGCTCGCTTTTTCCGCCCTGCACCAACAAGTCCAGGAGCGGCAGAGTGACCAGAAGGAATCCTGGCAGCTAGAAGAATTCGTCTTCGACGAAGTGCTGCAGCTGGTTGCAGACCGCGCGCTCACCATTACGGGTGCCGACGGTATCGCCATCGCACTTGCCGAAGAGAGTGCCATCGTGTGTCGAGCTTCTGCCGGAACCGTGGCCCCGGATCATGGCATGAGTGTGGACCTTAATTCGGGCTTTTCCGGCGCATGCCTGGTGTCAGGACAGATCGTCCGATGCGATGACGCAGAAAATGACGCGCGCGTTGATCCGGACTCCTGCCGACGGCTGGGGGCGCGTTCGATGGTCGCGGTGCCGCTTTCCGCAAAGCGAACTGTAGTCGGTTTGATCGAGGCATTCTCCACCGAACCTTATGGCTTCAATGACAGCGACGTTCGAAGCCTCAGCCTGCTGGGAGAACTAATTCTGTCGGCCATGCGGCCGGAAGAAGAAGAGCGCTTCGCGGAACTTTCAAAGCGAGTTGTAAGCCGGAAGGAGGAAATCCCGGCCGTATCAGAGCCGCTGGTCGCTGCTGAACCGTTCAGCCGCGAAGTTTCTGATGAAAACTCGATTGAGGCAAATGCCCCACCACCCGTGCTCGTTCAAGACGACGCAGTGCGATCGGCCAGACCTGGGCTGGGAATTGTGGTTGCTGTAGTTCTAGTTGCACTGACACTTGGAGCCGCACTCTGGTGGAGGATGCGGTCGTCTGACTCCACTGCGGCCCCACGGCCAACGGCCGCAGTGACTCCGCAACCGTCAGCTCCGGTCACGGTCAAGACTCCAGAATTTAGCCAGGAAATGGCATCCGCGGGCGATGAGGATTTGGGAAAGCCGGCGACGCCTGCTCAACTGGCTACGTTGCCTGAAGTCACAGGGATTCGGCACTGGTCATCTGCGGACTCGAGTTCAGTAGTGATTGATTTACAAGATCAGGTTCAGTATGAAGCTCATCGTTTAGCCAATCCCGAACGCATCTACTTTGATCTTCACGAAACGCGACTGGCTTCGGAGCTGTCTGGAAAAAGTCTTGACATCGACGATTCATTGATCCAACGGGTTCGAGTCGCCCAGCCCATACTCGGAATCACGAGGATTGTCATCGAAACGAAGGGCGCCTCGAATTTCTCCGTAAGTCTCGAGATGAACCCATATCGTCTTGTGGTCGAGCTCACGAAAATTGGCGCTAAACCGGAAGCAAGGACAAGATTCAACCTGTTCACGCCAACGCCGGAGACCGCGTCCAATGGGACGGCGCAGGCCAGCGGCCTTGTACCCAAGCTCCGCATCGTTCTCGATGCCGGCCACGGAGGATGGGACCTGGGAACCGTGGGACGGCAAGGTTTAATGGAAAAGGATTTGGCGCTCGATATTGTAAGCCGCCTTGGAAAGCTAGCAGAGCGCCGGCTGGGAGCAGAGGTTATCTACACACGCAGGGATGATAGCTATGTCGCGCTGGAAAGGCGTACGGAGATCGCGAACCTGTCGCAAGCGGACCTGTTCATCTCAATCCACGCCAATTACAGCGATTTCCCGTCAGCACGCGGCGTGGAGACGTATTACACAAACACCTATTCATCAGTGAAAGCAAGATTGTCGGATGATGATAAAGCTGAGCTCGACCCGCAAAATGTCGGTTGGACGAGCGTCGACATTCGAGAAAAAGTGCGGGAGTCGCACCGCTTGGCGGCAAGCGTCCAGCACGCTCTATACAACACACTTGCGCAGAAAAACCCTGGACTACCCAACCGTGGCGTGAAAGAGGCGCAATACGTTGTACTGACAGGAACCACTATGCCCGCAATTCTTACGGAGATTTCTTTCGTGAGCAGTCCTACCGACGAAAACAATCTGCAGAGCTCAAGCTATCGACAACGGGTTGCCGAAGCCCTTTACCAGGGATTAGCACACTATGCGACCCGCTCCGCGGTCACCAAGCTCACAAGCGCGGGCGGGAAACCGGGCTCACACTAAGATGCCGAGTCTACGGACTGTTGCCAACTCCGCCATACTTCGCGAGCCATTTTAGCTCTTCTCGCACTTTGATCTTTCCGTGCCATGGATTCCTGTCGAGCGAGTGTCCCTCGCCGGGAAAAATCAACAACGTGCTCGGAATGCCGAGATTGTGCAGAGCATGATCGAGCAAGTAATCTTCCGCGACGGCAACGCGAATATCGTCTGCGCCGGCGACCATGTGGGTAGGAGTGCGGACTTTCTCCATTTGGAAGATGGCGGCCTCATCGTGGTAGCGCTGCGCAGCTTCCCACGGCGTTCCCCCCAGGAAATAAGCGTCATCGAGCGTCGTATCGTCATTCCCCCAGTTTGCAACGTGCTCCACAGCCCCGGCGCCGGTAACTGCAGCCTTGAACCGAGGGGTTTGGGTGATCAGCCAATTAGTCATGTAACCACCGTAGCTATAGCCGCCAATTGCCAGATGATTGGGGTCGGCGATTCCTTCTTTCACCAGTGCATCGACGCCTTCCAGAATGTCTTTACCCGGGCGAGAAACGATCTCCGGCACAATCTGCTCCAGGAATCTGTCGCCGTAACCGGTAGACCCACGATAGTTCGGTTCGAAAACCAGCCAGCCCTGAGTCGCAGCTAACCGGTCCCATTGATACCAGTCCGCCTCGAAATGATTCCCATCGGCATCGGCCGGGCCGCCGTGAATGAACACGAACATGGGGAGGTTCTTAGCTTCGAATTTTCCCGGCGGATACATCAACATCCCCTCCACGCTGGTGCCGTCATCGGCAGTCCAACGATATGGTTTCCCCTTAGGAAGGTCCCGTTCAGTGAATAGTTGGTTGAACGAGGTAATCGGGCGCGCTTCTGAGAGGCTATCGACGCTGTCTGCAAGATAAACTTCTACTGGCTTCTCAAGCGTCGAGTACGCGAAAGCAATTCGCGGAGAATGCTCCGCTGATGCGACTACATCGTACGTGCCCGACAGACCTGCTTGTTTTGCGAAGCGATCTCCAGGAGTGCCCTGTGAATATACCTGAACTTCAGTGCCGACGCGGCCAGCGGCCACAACGCCTGCGCTTGAATCAACGGAGTAATGCTGAATCGAACCGTTAAAGCCGCTGCCCCAGCGCTCAGTTTTACCCGTATCTGCATCGACCCAGTAAAGACGGTTTTGAGTATCCAGATACTTGCCTTCCACAGAGCCCAGTTCGACCCCGAAAAAGATGTGTTTGCTGTCTTTCGCCCAATGGATATGGTCTTCCAGCGCCTCGTTATGAGTAACCTGATGCGGCGGCCCATCCGGGGAGGCATTACCCAAATCCACGGTGTAGATTTCGAATTCCGAAATTCTCTCCTGTCGCTCAGAAATTGATTCGGTTAGAAAAGCCAACTGGCGGCCATTCGGCGACACCTCCATACCATTCACTCGCCAAGGAGGCTGGGCGACCGCGTGCGAACCGGGCGTAACATCGGGTGTGTTGTCAGTATCCTCGGAGACTCTGGTCGGCTTCCCGGCGTTGCGGGCGATGGCATCAGCCACATCAAGACTGAAAATTGTGTCCCCTCGCTCGGCGACCCGGTATTGTTTTACATCCTTCCATTCTTTTCTGTAGGCGTCCTTCTGCTCTTTCGTCCACGGCTGGCGTGTGGCGAAATATAGCGTCTTTGAATCAGAAGACCAGGCAAACGCGTGAACGTCCTCCGTACCGCGAGTCACAGGGAATGCTTCGCCGCCTGTCGGCGAAATCAAGTACAGATGGGCAGTTTCGTCTTCGTCTTGCGAGTCCTCGTCCCAGTCGGTCTTCCGTGTGCTTGGCGTTTTTCGCTCGGCAATGAAGGCAATCCAACGCCCGTCAGGAGACCATTCTGGATGACGCTCGTGGCCGGATTGCGTGAGCTGAATTAACGATCCTTCACCGTGTTCCCCGATGCGATAAAGCCAGAGATCGGTGCGAAAGATTTTCTGATCCCAATCGGCCCGGTCGGTCACGATCACAACGGCGCGGCCGTCAGGAGATACATTTACAGAGTCGAAACCCACAGAGTTAAAAAATTCATCCAGTGTCAGCTTTGGTTTGTCAGAAGCGTTGGCAAGATTTAGAGCAAGAACGAAAAGAGAGTAACCCAAGAGCGCTTTTTTCATGGTCATGGCGGAAACAGACGTATATCGCGAAACTTCAGCAATTGCAAATCAGGGATCGGTGAGTTCTTGATCCTGCGGCACTTCAAAACAGGCGTTCCAAGCGAGATTGAAGCTAGCGTCGCACGCTTGCGGGCTGGATTTCTTCCACGTCTACCCAGTTCGTAGGATAAGAACCGGTGTAGCAGGCGGTGCAGTAAGTGACTCTTTCGCCGTCGGCGCAGGCTTTCTTCAAACCATCGAGCGAAAGGTAAGAAAGAGAATCAGCTCCAATAAACTGGCGAATTTCGTCGATGGATTTGTTAGCGGCAATCAGTTCGTGCTTCGAGGGAGTGTCTACCCCGTAGAAGCATGGCGAAACCGTTGGCGGGCATGAGATGCGCATATGGACTTCTCTTGCTCCCGCATTGCGCACCATGCGCACGATCTTGCGGCTGGTAGTACCACGGACGATTGAATCGTCGATGAGGACCACTCTCTTCCCTTCCAGCAGACTGTGCACGGGGTTCAGTTTCAACTTCACGCCGAAGTCACGAACGCTCTGCCTGGGTTCGATAAAAGTGCGCCCGATGTAGTGGTTTCGGATCAGCCCGAAGCGGAATGGAATACCGCTTTCGGCCGCGTAACCCATGGCCGCGGTGACACCGGAATCGGGAACGGGAACGACAATATCTGCATCGGCTGGGGCCTCACGGGCGAGCTGGCGGCCGAGTTCTTCGCGGCTCTCCTGAACCGCTCGTCCGAACACGATACTGTCAGGGCGTGAGAAATAAACGTGCTCGAAAATGCAACTTGATTGTGGCTGCGGAGAGGAATAGGAGCGAGACGTCATTCCTTCCGGTCCGATGACGATGAGCTCGCCCGGTTTCACATCGCGCTCGAACGTCGCACCAATCAAGTCAAACGCGCAGGTTTCCGAGGCGAAGACCACTGTATCTTGTTTTTCACCAGGGATTTTTCCCATGGCGAGCGGGCGAAACCCGCGCGGGTCACGCGCAGCAAAGACTCGATCTGAGCTGACCATCACCAGGGAGAATGCACCTTCGACTCTGCGAAGCGCGTCGGCGATCGCTTCGGGCAGAGTGTGCTCCTTTGACAGAGCGATCAGGTGAACAATCACCTCGGTATCGCTGTTGGTCTGAAAAATCGATCCCTGGCTCTCAAGCCGGCTGCGAATTTCCGGCGCGTTTACAAGGTTGCCGTTGTGGGCGAGAGCAATCGCTCCTTTGTTGGATTGCACGAGAATCGGCTGGGCATTGAGTAGCGCGGAATCGCCTGCCGTGGAATAACGAGTATGACCGATGGCCAAAATTCCCCGAAGCTGAGCGAGAACGTCTTCCACGAAGATGTCGGCGACCAGACCCATGGCCTTGTGGCAGTGCAAGGTCATGCCGTCGGAGGTGGCGATTCCGGCGGACTCTTGACCGCGATGTTGTAGGGCATGCAGACCGAGGTAGGCGAGTTTCTCCGCTTCCGGATGACCGTAGATCGCGACCACGCCGCATTCCTCGCGAAATTTATCCACTGATCTTTTCAAGGACATAAATGCTTTCGTCTTTCGTCAGACCCTCTGACGCCGTCAATGCGATGCGAACGCGGGCTCGGTGCGAAGAGCCGCTTCGAGCGCGTTTTCGTAGACCTCGCGCAGTTCGCTGATTCGAGCAGACACCACGGTCCGCCCGTCCACGAAAATTTCCACATTCTCCGCAGTGGTCTCTCCGATCACGCCCGCCCAGATGCCGTATTTCGCCGCTACTTGTTTGATTCGATCGAGATTAGCGCGGTCGCAAGAGATCACCACCCGGCTGGCATCTTCTCCGAACAAAATGAACTCAGGGGGCAGTGCATCAGAAGTCAAATCTATTTTGGCTCCGACAGATTTCCGAAGCGTTGATTCGACCAAGGTCACGGCAATGCCACCATCGGAGCAATCGTGAGCAGAATCGACCAGACCAGATTGAATCATCTCAAGCAAGGCTTTCTGCAGCGCGGCTTCACGCTCGATTTCGAGGGCAGGGGGAAAACCCCAAAGCTCTCCTAAAACTTCCTTGGCGTATTCGGAAGAACCGAACTCCGACTCAGCATCCGTGAGATCGCCTGGACTGGAGCCCCGCAGCAGAATGATCGACCGTCCGGACTCGCGAAAATGCGGAAACACAGTTTTGTCAACCTCGTCGAGCACTCCAACTACTCCCAGGACCGGTGTGGGATAGATTCCTTCCCCTAGGGTTTCGTTGTAGAAGCTCACGTTGCCGCCAGTAATGGGAATATCCAGCTCCTCACAGGCCCTTGTTATGCCATCGATGACTCGCGAAAACTGCCACATAATCTCGGGCTTCTCAGGATTCCCGAAGTTGAGACAATTGGTCGCACCCGCTGGAGTCGCACCCGCACAGACCGCATTGCGCGCAGCCTCGGCGACGGCATGCATGGCACCGAGTTGAGGATCGAGATAACACCAGCGGCTATTGCCGTCGAGCGCCATTGCCAGACCGCGCTGCGAACCTTTGATGCGAATCACGCCGGCGTCACCTGCGCCCGGGCCTTCAACCGTATTCGTCTGAACCATGTGATCGTATTGTTGCCAGATCCAGCGCTTACTGCAAATGTTGGGGTTGGCCAGCAAGCACTTCAGCTCGTCGGTGAGGTCGGACTTTGTTCCGAGCCTCACGTGATCGGGCATCTCCCGCGAGACTGAAGGTTCCCACCGCTTCGTGGGGCGCTGGTAAACCGGAGCATCATCAGTAAGCGCTTCGTTAGGGATCTCCGAAACGATCTTGCCGTGCTCCAGAACCCGCATCCTTCCATCGTTGGTGACGCGCCCGATCTCGGCGGCGTCCAGGCCCCATTTCTCGAATATCGCGAACACCTCTTGCTCGCGGCCTTTCTGCGCAACCAACAGCATGCGCTCTTGCGACTCGCTGAGCATGATCTCATATGGAGTCATGCCGGTTTCGCGCTGTGGGACGCGGTCCAGTTCTATTTCAGTTCCTACATGGCCGCGGGCACCCATTTCACAGGTGGAACAGGTGAGCCCTGCAGCGCCCATATCCTGAATGCCGACGATCGCACCGGTTTGCATGGCTTCGAGGCAGGCCTCGAGCAAGAGTTTTTCGAGAAACGGGTCGCCAACCTGAACGTTGGGTCGTTTGGCCTCGGACGCCTCGCTGAATTCTTCGCTGGCCATGGTCGCGCCATGGATACCATCGCGGCCCGTCTTGGCGCCCACATAGATCACAGGATTGCCTTCACCGGCTGCTCGCGCATAAAAGATCTCATCACGCCGCACAAGCCCAAGTGCGAATGCATTCACCAGCGGATTTCCTGAGTAACAGGGCTCGAACTTTGTCTCGCCGCCAAGGTTCGGCACGCCGAAGCAATTTCCGTAGGAGGCGATGCCGCTGACCACGCCTTCGAGCAGGGAGTGGTTCTTGTGGATCTCTGCTTGTGTGGCGGGCGCGCCCTCGACAGCCCGGATTGGCCCGAAGCGCAACGAGTCCATGATGGCCACAGGCCTTGCGCCCATGGTGAAAATGTCCCGCAGGATCCCGCCAACGCCGGTCGCTGCTCCCTGGAATGGCTCAATGAATGACGGGTGATTGTGCGACTCGATTTTAAAAGCGCACGCCCAGCCGTCGCCGATGTCGATGATGCCTGCATTTTCGCCTGGCCCTTGAACCACCTGGCGGCTGCGGGTTGGCAGGCGCTTCAGATGAACACGCGACGATTTGTAGGAGCAGTGCTCGCTCCACATCACGCTGAAGATGCCCAGCTCGGTGATCGTAGGTTCACGTCCCCCAAGAAGTTGCTGGATCTTTTCGTATTCTTGGGGCGTGAGGCCGTGTTCCTCGACCAGTTCCGGAGTAATGGCTGGGGCGGCAACCGTATGCATCGGGAAGTTCTATTGTCGCATGAGGAGGAGGCGATGAATAGGGAGTCTGTTTAGTATTATTCAGGATGCATGAAGTCTGCCATCATCGGCACAGCCGGCCACATTGATCACGGAAAAACCGCGCTGGTAAAGGCATTAACGGGAATCGATGCTGACCGGCTGGCGGAAGAGAAACGCCGCGGCATCACGATCGACATCGGTTTTGCCCACCTCGAGCAGCCCGCTGCCGACGGAGAAGTTCTTCGTCTCGGGTTCGTCGATGTTCCAGGGCATGAACGCTTTGTGCGCAACATGCTTGCCGGTGTCGGTGGGATCGATCTGGTACTGCTAGTTATTGCGTCCGACGAATCGATCAAACCCCAAACTCGCGAGCATTTTGACATCTGCCGCCTGCTTTCCGTGCGCCACGGAATCACGGTGCTGACCAAATCCGACCTTGTCGATCCCGAAACTCTTGAAGTCGTGCGGATGGAGGTTGAGGATTTCGTGCGCGGATCGTTTTTGGACAGCTCGAAGGCTCCTATCATCCCGGTAAGTTCGCTGACAGGAGCTGGAATCGAGGAACTCAAGCGAGCTCTGGTCAAAGCCGCTGCTGAAAGTCCGGCGAGGGACTCCAACAGTTTTACGCGTCTGCCCATCGATCGCGTTTTCACGATAAAGGGCTTTGGTACGGTAGTCACTGGGACGCTGATTTCCGGTGCGGTGCGCAAGGAAGACGAATTGGAGGTTTTCCCGCAGGGCCAACGCGTTCGTGTCCGTGGTGTGCAGGTGCATGGACGGCCAGCAGATCAGGCCACTGCCGGTCAAAGGACGGCGCTAAACCTGGTGGGCGTCTCGAACGAGCAACTATCTCGCGGCATGATGCTGGGCACGCCGAGCACGTTTCACCCTACAACACGACTCGATGTGGAGCTCTCGCTATTGCCCTCCGCCAAAGCGTTGAGGCAGCGGGCACGCGTGCACTTCCACGCTTACACTGCGGAAACAATTGCTACTGTGGTGCCATTTGGAGAAAAGCAAATCGCGGCCGGGGAAAAATCGTTTGCTCGGATTCTATTGGCTGACCCCGCAATGTTGCTGCCGGGCGATCGTTTTATCATCCGCCAGTTTTCCCCCGTGCTAACGATTGGCGGTGGTGTGGTGCTGGAAAATATGCCGCTGCGAGGATTGCAAAAAAGCCGCGATTACTTCGAATTTTTGAATCAACTGGCTAGTTCGGATGGGAACGCGCTGCTTGGGCGCATCCAGCTAGCAGGGCGACACGGGCTGCCTCTGGCAGAAATCGTTGCGCGCACGGGGTGGAGGCCACAACGAATCATGGGGTTAGTAGCTTCCTTACCAGAGGTCTCAAAGGTGGGCGAATGCCTCATTCTGAATACTGCGCTAGATGATATCGAGAAAGAGATCATCTCCACCGTGGATGCGTTTCACCGGCAGAATCCGCTGGTTCCTGGTATCAGCAGGGAAGCACTCCGCACTCGTTTTCCTCGCGTTTCCCAGGACGTTTTTTCGCAGGTTTTCGATGCTGCGGTAAAGGCAGGAGGGCTTGAGGTTGCGGGCGAGATCGCGAAGCTGCCCGGACGTGGCGTGGTGATGAAAGAAGAAGAGACGGAGTCTCAAAAGATCATTGAAGGCGCATTTGCTTCGGCTGGCCTGAAAGTGCCCGCGATGAAAGAGGTACTCGGAGGCTTGAAGGTGGATAAGGCACGGGCGCAGAAGATTGTCGCACTGCTGCTGCGGGATAAGGTTTTGGTGAAAGTTTCCGAAGACTTGCTCTTCCACAGGAACGCGCTGAATGAATTGCGCAAACGCATGGCAGAGCAAAAGGCGAGGTCCCCACGCATCGACGTCGCACAATTTAAGGATCTCACTGGCGTGACCAGAAAGTATGCCATCCCTCTGCTGGAATACCTTGATCGCGAGCACGTCACCCGGCGGGTGGGAGATGCAAGGATGATCCTATAGGCTGGAGAATGAGAGCTCATCTGGTTCATCTCTTAATGTCTGCGAAGAACATGAGGCTCAGGGTAGCGGAATTGGACTAGCCATGTTTTCGGTGCGCATCATCGGAGGCGGCTTAGCTGGATCAGAAGCAGCATGGCAGTGCGCCCGGAGGGGTATATCCGTTGAATTGTTCGAAATGCGGCCTGTGCGCTCGACTCAGGCGCATCAGACGGCAGATTTTGCCGAACTAGTGTGCTCGAACTCCCTAAAATCTGACACTGAGAACACCGCGCCATGGTTGCTGAAGGAGGAAATGCGACGGACTGGGTCATTGCTCATTCAGATTGCTCGTGAATGTGCGGTACCAGCGGGACATGCCTTGGCGGTAGATCGCACAATGTTTGCCGCCGGGGTAACGAAAGCAATCTTGCGAGAACCGCTGATTACGGTCCGGCGTGAAGAGGTCACTCGCATCGATCAGAATCAGTTAACCATTGTTGCCACTGGCCCGCTTACTTCGGATGCACTCTCTGAGGAGATTGGCCGGCTCACAGGCTCTTCCCACTTATACTTTTTCGACTCGATCAGTCCGATCGTCGAAGCTGATTCCATCGACATGTCGAAGGTGTACCTCGCGGCGCGCTATGACAAAGGCTCTGCGGATTACATTAATTGCCCGATGTCGAAAGAGGAATACGACCGTTTCTACGATTCCCTGGTTGCCGCACAGCCTGTCGAAGAGCGCGAATGGGAAAAGCTCAACTATTTTGAAGGCTGTTTGCCGATTGAAGAGATCGCGCGACGCGGACGGGAAACCCTGCGCTTCGGCCCGATGAAGCCGGTCGGGTTGAGAGATCCGCACACCGGGAAAATGCCCTATGCGGTCGTCCAGTTGCGGCAGGAAAATCTGCGGGCCGATTCCTATAACCTTGTTGGCTTTCAGAACCATTTGCGATTCGGCGATCAGGCAAAAGTTCTGCGTTTGATTCCAGGGCTGGAGAACGCCCATTTCCTGCGTTACGGACAGATTCACCGCAACACGTATATCAATGCTCCCGCATTGCTCTTGGAGACGCTGCAGCTGAAAACCCAGCCAAAGATACTCCTTGCGGGCCAGATATGCGGCGTCGAGGGATATGTCGAATCGGTGGCGACAGGGCTGCTCGCCGGACTGTCCGCATCGGCGTTGGTGACCGGCAGCGTGCCGATAGCGCCTCCTCGTCCCACGGCCTTGGGGTCATTAACTCACTACATCACCCACGCCGACCCGAATCGGTTTCAGCCCGCGAATATCACCTTTGACCTCCTGCCGCTTCTTGCCAGAAGGATTCGAGACCGTCAGGAGAGACATAAACTTCAATGTGAACTGGCACTGAGAGAGTTGGACCAATGGCTTCCTTTACTTAACGGGGTGAGAAAGGCAGAAGTGGTCTCTTAGAAACGCTTCAGAGAACTCAACGAGCTCCCGCGTCACCACACAGTTGTTACTAACGATTGCTGGTCTGCAGTTACTGCGGTTGGTGCCTTCGTTACGAAAGTGGCATTTACACAAATACAGCTGACGCTTAGTATCGCCTCTGTAATTTTGGCAGTTCTGGGGGAGGGCTGCCAGGGCGTTCTGAACTGATAAGTTCAGGACGCCTTTTTATTTGCGCTCTAGCTCAACTCTCAGTGCAGCAGGATAAAGTTGTGCCGGCAATCGGTGCCTAGGTCCGCGGTTGTGCGTCAGCTGCGAACGGTCGCACTGCAGCGGGCACTCGTTGAGCAGCCGAGGCCGCAAGAGATTGAGGTGCGATGGGAGGACGCTGCTCCAGGGTTCCCAGCAACGGGACATCTGACGCCTGACGATCCAGCGCCACGAACCCGTGCATGGCGCAAAGCGCGTCGATCCACCTCTGCTGCCGCGTGCTGAGTACTTTCACCGGCAGCGTATGGAAATTGCGAAACATCCAGAAGAGATAGAGCCGCTGCCAGAATGAAGGCTTCACATAACGCGGCCCAAGCGGGGTAAGTATGCGAAGCACCCCCCATGAGAGTTTTTGCAGCCACATAGCCACGATCACCTGCATTTCGGGAATTTGATACTTCTATCAGAGCAACTCAAGGGCCAGCATTATTGCACCAAACTTGATGCAAATGGAAGCACAAAATTTGGTGAAAATTTCGGCGGGGAGGACCGACTACTGAGTCTCACGTCAGCCCCAAGATATTAACACATATGCATTTGCCCCTACGCTTAAAGTGCTGCCTGAGAGAAGAATCAACCCGACGGTATGCCCTGCGCCCATAAGCAGCTTCGGGAAAAATATTCCGATTTGGGGCCACGCAAGAAGCCCGACGATAGCGCCTTCGCAGCTCAGTGAACGCCCCGCCCCTTTTATCCTTGAACTGACAGCAGGAACGGCTGCTCGAAAGCCTCGGCAATCCAACGAAGGAATCGGGCCGCGTCCGCCCCATCGATCAAACGATGGTCATAGGAGAGTGAAAGCGGCAAAACCAGCCGCGGTTCAAATTTTCCATTGATCCAGATCGGCTCCGTGCTGGAGCGGGAAAGACCGAGAATCGCTACTTCAGGATAGTTCACGATCGGCGAGAAGCCGGTACCGCCGATGCCGCCGAGGTTCGTGATAGTAAACGTGCCGCCCTCCATTTCGGCTGGCGTCAGCTTCTTATCTCGTGCCTTCTTGGACAGCTGCGTAAGCTCCGCTGCCAGTTCGACGATGTTTTTCTTGTCTACGTCCCGAATCACGGGAACCAGCAGGCCGCGGTCGGTATCTACTGCGACTCCGATATTCACGTATTGCTTGTAGACGATCTCTTCCTTTGCCAGGTCAATGCTGGCATTGAACTGGGGAAAAATTCGCAGGGCGGATGCGCAGACCTTTAAGGCAATGGCGGTGACGGTCATCTTGCCGCCCGCTTCCTCGGCCTTTGGGCCGAAGCGGGCGCGCAACTGCTCCAATTCTGTGATATCGGCACGATCATTTTGCGTGACGTGAGGAATGGTGTGCCAGGCTTCCCACAGATGATGGGCAGTCTTGCGACGCACGCCCCGCATCGAGACCCGCTCGATCTTGCCCCACTTGGCAAAATCGGGGAGCTCTGGTTGGGCAAAGTGATCCACGGCCGGTGCCAGCGCGGCAGCCGTGGCCGACAACAGCAACTGCTTGGAGTGGGCCTTGACATCATCTTCGTTGATACGTCCGGCGGTACCCGTTCCTTTCACTTCGTGAATGTCGATTCCGAGTTCTCGCGCCAACCGGCGCACGTGCGGAGCTGCGGGTACGGGTTCGCCATGATTTGTGCCGGCCACTTTGCCCAGCTGTGCGGGCATGACGAAGGCCGGCAACGGCGCCTGGGGTTGGTCAGGCGGAAGGGCCTGCTCTTCCGTCTTGCCTTCTGCCTTGATCGCTGCCTGGAATGCCAGGCGCGCACCATGCTGGCCAGAAACATGCTCCACCGGACTGTGTTTAGGAGTTGCGGTTGCCGCACCGGCTCCTTCCAGCGTGAAGATGACCTGGCCGACCTTGACCTTGTCACCTTGCTTCACGCGAACTTCCTTTACTACACCGGTTACCGAGGATGGGACCTCGACGACCGCTTTCTCAGTCTCCAATTCCATAACCGGTTGCCCTTCTGAGACTCTCATCCCCGGAGAAATCATCAGACGCACGAGATCGCCTTCCGAAATGTTCTCCCCTAGCTCGGGGAGCTTGAACTCGGCAGGGCCGAGGGGCATCGAGGCAGGCTTTTCGTCACGTGCTGTGGCACGAGGTATCTCTGGTGGCTTGGTTGGGGGCCCAATCGAGGGCGCAGGAGCCTGTTGTGCTGGGGCTGGGGCTGGCGCCCGTGCCACCCCGCTAACTCCGTTGTCCACGGTGAAGATTACCTGGCCGACCTTGATCTTCTGGCCTTCCTTGACTCGAACTTCTCTTACGGTCCCGCTCACCGACGAGGGGACTTCGACAACTGCCTTCTCGGTCTCGAGTTCCATGACTGCCTGGCCCTCGGTAATGGTGGCGCCAGGCGCAATCATCAGGCGAACAAGATCGCCTTGATCCACGTTCTCGCCGAGTTCCGGGAGCTTGAATTCAGTCATCTCTTCTTCGTTTTGTTTTCTGCCCCATTTGTCTCAACCCGTGGCCTCGAAAGCAACCACAGAGGACACTGGGCACACAGAACGCGATAATCAACTTTTTGCCGGGTTCGGTTTCTCCGGGTTGATTCCCAGTTCTTTAATCGCGCGTTGAACAACGTCGCACCCTATCTCCTTCTCGCGCGCCAACTCATTCAGAGTGGCGAGCACAATGTGCTTGGCATCGACCTCAAAGAAGTCTCGGAGCGACGCGCGGCTTTCGCTGCGCCCAAAACCATCAGTACCCAGAGCTACCAGCCGCCCTGGAACCCACTGCGAAATCGACTGCGGTAACACCTTCATGTAGTCCGATGCCGCGACAAACACTCCGCGAGCATTCCTGAGGCATTGGGTCACGAAAGGCACACGCGCAGATTCGCCCAGGTGCAATCGATTCCAGCGTTCGCATTCAATGGCGTCAGAATACAAACGCTTGTAACTGGTCACGCTCCAAACATCCGCGGCGACGTCATATCTCTCTTCCAGCGTCTGTTGCGCCTTGAGCACCTCATACATGATGGCGCCACTACCAAACAGCTGCGCGCGGAGTTTCGCGTCCTTCTTGTCGGAAGCCTTGAATCGGTACAAGCCCTGGAGAACACCGTGGCGAACTTCATTGCCTTCCGGCATTGCGGGCATTGGCAGGGGCTCATTGGTAACAGTCAGGTAATAAAAGATGGATTCTTGATCCACGTACATGCGCTTGATTCCATCTTGAATAATGATGGCAATCTCATAAGCGAAAGCCGGGTCATAGGCGAGGAGGTTCGGAACCGAAAGAGCCAATATGTGGCTGTGTCCGTCCTGGTGCTGCAGGCCCTCTCCTGCAAGGGTGGTCCGTCCCGCGGTGCCCCCGATCAAGAATCCGCGGGTGCGCATGTCAGCGGCGGCCCAGATAAGATCTCCGATGCGTTGAAATCCAAACATTGAGTAATAAATAAAAAACGGGATCGTGTTGATGCCGTAAGTTGCATAGGCCGTCCCTGCGGCTATGAAGGAGCACACCGAACCAGCTTCCGTGATTCCTTCTTCAAGAATTTGCCCGTTGAGAGCTTCTTTGTAGTAGAGCAGAGTATCCATATCAACAGGTTCATACAGCTGACCCACGCTGGAATAAATACCAACCTGACGAAACAATGCCTCCATGCCGAAAGTGCGGGCTTCGTCCGGGATGATGGGAACGATCAACTTACCAATTTCAGGATCGCGCAAGAGTTTCGATAGGAGGCGCACGAACACCATCGTTGTCGAGGCTTCGCGGCCTTCGGTTCCCTTGTAAAACTCCTCAAATACCGATTCGGATATTGGGGCGATCGGCTTTGATCGCACTTTTCGTTCCGGCAAGTAGCCGCCAAGCTGCTTGCGGCGGGCCTGCATGTAGGTAATTTCGGGACTGTCATCAGCAGGACGGTAAAAGGGCGCTTCGTGCAGTTTGTCATCGGGAATCGGAATGCCGAAGCGAGAGCGGAACATCCATAATTCGTCGTCATTCAGCTTTTTCTGCTGATGCGTGATGTTCTTACCTTCACCGGCTTCCCCCAAACCATAACCTTTGATCGTTTTCGCCAGGATGATCGTGGGCGAGCCTTCGTGCTCCACGGCAGCCTTGTAAGCCGCATGCACTTTGATGGGGTCGTGACCACCCAGGCGCATGCGAGCCAGTTGCTCGTCGGAATGGTGCTCGACCATTTTTAGGAGGCGAGGATCGGTGCCAAAGAAATTCTGGCGGAAGTATGCGCCGCTCTCGACAAAATATTTTTGATATTGGCCGTCGCTGATTTCACCCATCCGCCGGACCAGCAAACCATCGCGATCATTCCGAATCAGCATGTCCCAGTCGGTGCCCCAGATGACTTTGATTACGTTCCAGCCGGCACCGCGGAAAATTGCTTCCAGTTCCTGGATGATCTTGCCGTTTCCGCGGACCGGACCATCAAGCCGTTGAAGATTGCAGTTCACGACGAAAATCAGATTGTCGAGCCTTTCGCGGGAAGCCAGGGTAATCGAGCCCAGGGACTCTGGCTCATCCATTTCGCCATCACCAAGGAATGCCCAAACCTTCCCTCCCGTCGTCTGCTTTAGATCGCGATTCTCCAGGTAGCGCATAAAACGCGCCTGATAGATGGCCTGGATGGGCCCGAGGCCCATCGAAACTGTTGGGAACTCCCAGAAATCTGGCATGAGCCAGGGATGGGGATAGGATGACAGGCCACCTTCCGGTTTAAGTTCGCGGCGGAAGTTCTCCAGCTTCTGTTTCGGAATTCTGCCTTCGAGATAGGCACGGGCGTACATTCCTGGTGCCGCATGCCCCTGAAAGTACACAATGTCGCGATCACCGGTTTCCGTTTGAGCTCTGAGGAAGTGATTGAAAGCTACTTCGTACAGGGTGGCGGCCGACGCATAGGTCGAGATGTGTCCGCCAATTCCCTCTTGAATCTTGTTGGCGCGTACGACCGTGGCCAAAGCGTTCCAGCGCACGAGGCTCTTAATCCGTCGCTCCATTTCCTGGCTGCCAGGAAACGGTGCTTGCTGAGCGGAGGGTATCGTGTTCTGGTAGGGCGTGGTTGCGGTAAAGGGAAGGTTTACTCCAGCGGCGCGGCGCGCGTGCAGCGAGAGCTGTTGAAGTAACCGGCCGGCGCGTTCCGGACCACCTTTCGAAAGCACGTAATCCAGAGAATCCAGCCATTCGCGGGTTTCGAGCACTTCCAGTCCGTCTGTCTGAGCCTCAGGCACTCTGCTGATCTCCATCCTCGGGTGGGAATATCTCCATCATAGACAAATTGCGGGTATTTTTGCACTTACCTGATTGTTTCGTGTTGAGAGGTTAAGTACGCTGAGGGTGGAACTCCTGCCTCGCGTCTGTATAGGTAGTTGCCGGATTGCGCACGCACGTTAGCCACTGAACACCGGCTCTGCTTCTTAGAACTTTGGACTCGCTGGAAAGCGGATGCCAAGAAGTATCACTTGTCGGGCCACCTGCTCGTAACGATCGGCGAACGGAACCGCTGTCAGACCTCGCATCGGCAAGAGCATAGCAATATATAACCGGGGAATCACTCGTAAAGCATAAAGGCGCAACCGAATCGCATTATCAATGAGCCTCTCGGCAGTCGCCACAGTCGCCGGATCGGAACTCCGGCGCGCAGCCTCCGCAATGTTTAATAAAAGGGCCGCATTGCGTGCTGCACAAGAAACGTAGTCAATTGCCGCGCGAAGACGCCTGCGTTGAATTTTGCGAAACACGGCTGGAGGCAATTGGATGCGCAAGTATTCTTCCTCGGCAGGATCAACCAAGTTACGGAAGGCCTCGACATCGACCAAACGGATTTGCCGTGCCGGGTGATCCTCCAGTTTAGTGGTGAGGTATTGTCCCTTCGCACGTCGAATTAACCACAGCAACGTGAAAACGGCAAAAATAACTAAAATGATGGAAATCGTCATTGATGTAAAAATCGCTGTAACTCCTGATTCCAAGTTTCTAGATCGTGCTTGGGCAAACGCGTAGGAGTGGCGCCTCGGGGTCGCTCTGGCAAGAATAGATAAGCTATCCAGATCAGCGCGCTAAATGTGTATGCGCTCTGGTTGATGAGTTCCATAATGTCAGCCGTTTGATTGCGTGTCAGAGGCTCAATTTGTGCGCGGATGGACGCCGTAGCCAAGCCCACAGTGGCGAGCACCCCCAGACCTAAGGAGATCCCGACGAGATAGCTGCGCCAGCTTAGATGAAAGTAGCCGGAGAATGCGAAAAGAAACAGCAATAACCCGCAGAGCAAGACATCCACGGTTCTTTGGAGCAGGAAGAAAACGGACATGACGCGGCTGGCACCGGCAGCTGGAACGAACCAGGCCAGCGCGATCACTATCACCAACAGAGCCACGGTCGCCCACCGAAATACGCTCACACCCGCGTCCCGCAGGGCTGGATAGGGATTCAGCAGACGAGTAAAGATTTCGTAAATGATAGCAAAACGCAGCACCGTCGCGCCGGCAATACCCGTAGCAAAGGCTATGGCATACTGATCGCCGGTTGTGAATGGGGCATAGTAAATAGGGATCAAAACCACGCCTTCTAGCGCCATCCAACTCACGTAGAAGGTAAAAACAGGGAAGTTCCGGTTAGCGTCTCGTGTAAATAAAGTGAGAGAAAGAGCCAAGTACAGACCCGCCTGAACAAACCACAAAATATGCCAAAGGCGAGCCAACATGATGGGCCACCAGCAGCACTATACTGTGTTTCGCGGGCGGCCCACAATCGAAAATTTCCATCGTTACGGTTTCGTGCATCCTTGGGGTGTGCAGTTTGGGATCGGTCCTTCTGCCTTCACAATCGGCGGGGCGGAAATAGTAGCGAGGAACAAGGTAACAGCAAACCAAAGTAGGCACTTTTTCACGGTGTATTCTCCTTTTCAGCGTGGACTGAACCGTGATAATGTGCCTGCGGGGGGGCGATACGGCTTAACGTGCGCCGATAAATTTCGTGTTCCGAAAATGTAACACAGATGCCTCTTTTAACACCTTTCGAAGACTTGCAGTCGACAACCTTGAAAGCTATCAATGGGTGTCTGCGACGTCTTGAGTATTTCGCAAGCCTGCGAAAGCAGGATGGGTCTTACTCCCACTGGGGACTTAACCGAGTCTACGGAGAACTGCGGGCCCGTCGGGCGCTGGCGGATGCGCATCGCGCTGAACTTTCCAGCCTCCTTACAACTCCGATACGAAAATTGCAGAAGGATGTGCAGCAGTCGAGTGAGGAAGCCGGACTGGAACCAAAAACTTACCTAGAGAAACTTTCAACCAACACTTCTGAGCTGCTGCCGCCCAATCCGGGGGCGGGATCGAGTCGGCACCTCAGTTCAGTGCTTCACGCGCTCTCGAGCTTGCTGAAGACGGGAAAATCGGACGCCAGTCCCCTAGCTTGATGGCAACCCCCACGACTTGACCAATAACTTCCGCGTCCTGCGGGTAGCGCAACACGCGAGGAGGAACAGGCGAGAGTGGATGGGGCTGCAGAATCAAATCCTCCTTGGTGAGGGTACACCAAGAACAGATGTGCCCATCGCGAGTTTCTACAAAGTAGATCGGTCGTTCGTATTCCGATCTCCATCCTCCATCCGCTACTTTGTTCTTGGATTCGTCCACCTGCACGAAGCTTCCCGGCGGCAGTATCGGGTACATGGTCCAGTCTTCACTCCCGATATAGCCGTAGGTGAATTGGAATGAAGCAAACTGCGCCAGATACGCCAGGGGAACGAACCCCCACTGCTCGACAATACGACCGAAGTTCGCCGTGCGACACGGGTCGAAACTGGGATCGAGGCGGACAGGTACTTGCACATTCGAAAGGTTCGCCAAGGCATCCGAAAAATGAGACTTGGGTGGCGTGACGAGATCCAAGTCGGTCGCGACGCGGTTCAGCTCGATGCCATACCAGCGCATCACGTCCCGCAAATCTCTTCTGTAAATCACCGCCAGCGAGTACAGCCGGAAAATATTGGGAACGATTCCCTTGGTTTCAATGTCAGAGAGTCGACTGGGGGGAATGGCAAACTCCTCGTTCCCGTGTCGCTCCGCGATTTTAGCGCTCGCTGTTTCTACATCCCGCATAGTCAGCCCAAGATTTTCCCGCAAGGATCTGAGATTTTGTCCACCCGTTGACATGGCGCGCCCTTTAAACCCTGGAAGAATTGATTCGCAATAATAGCAACTTCTTGGCAGGTTG
>Ga0187778_10000561_pt1 | contig 26378 bp, 20 predicted proteins | sample 1015_Q2_SP5_20_M_FD_132418 | JGI IMG/M metagenome (GOLD analysis project Ga0187778, IMG submission 132418) | Tropical peat soil microbial communities from peatlands in Department of Meta, Colombia - 1015_Q2_SP5_20_MG | ecosystem: Environmental > Terrestrial > Soil > Wetlands > Peat | place... | reverse complement strand
TCCTCCAGCTTACGCGCCGTCTAGCCGACTACTCCACAAACCTGCTCGATGCCAACCTTGAAACGCTGTCGGTTCTCGGCAGCGCCATTGCCAAACGGGACAGCGACACGGACGCCCACAATTACCGGGTGACCCTCTACTCTGTACGGATAGGGGAGGCCCTCGGCCTCTCTCCGAATGAGATGCGTACCCTGATCAAGGGCTCATTTCTGCACGACGTAGGAAAGCTTGGGATCCCCGATAACGTCCTGCTCAAGCCTGCAAAGCTGGATGCGCAGGAGTTCTCTGTTATGAAGACTCATGTGGAGAAAGGCGCAGACATCGTAAAGCGCTCGTCGTGGCTCCGGGACGGGACGGAGGTCGTCGGATATCATCATGAGAAGTTCTCCGGCGGTGGCTATCCCCGCGGCCTTAGGGGTGAGGAAATCCCGATCACTGCCCGCATCTTTGCGGTATCGGACGTGTTCGATGCTTTGACGTCGCAACGCCCCTACAAGAAACCGCTCACGTTCGTGGAGACCATGGATATCCTGGAGCAGGATCGCGGCAGGCACTTCGACCCGGAGGTCCTCGATACCTTCGGGACGGTCGCCAGGAAGCTTTACGATAGCTACGTCGGCCGTGTGAGCGACGACCTTCGGGAAGAACTGACGTCAGTTGTTATGACCTATTTTTCCGCAGGCATGGAGACATTGCGCTATGGAGATGATTCGTAGCGAAGTTAAAGTAATACTTGAATCTAGACGGATGAACTGATTCATCCGACTCGTTACTGCCTTTACAGTTATTCGTTCCAAGCTCAGGGGAATAAGGAGAACGTACAATGAATAACAGTACACATTTCAATCGATCTGGTCGCCGATTCTTGACGCTCGTTCGTCTGGTCCTGATAGCGGCCGTATGCGCCGGCGCAGGCTGGGCCGGACATGCATGGGGGATCGACGAGGGATGGCCTCGCCAGAAACAACAGGACGGCAATACCCTGGTGTACTATCAGCCTCAGCTGGACAGCTGGAAGGACCAGAAAGTACTTAAGGCCCGCATTGCCGTGGAATTGACGCTCCAGGGACAAACACAGCCGATCGCCGGTGCGGTCTGGATCACCACGGACACGGAAACCGATCTTGAGAGCAGGACCGTAACTCTCGACGACATCGAAGTGGAAAAGACAAGCTTCGCGGTGCTCGACCCCGCTCTTTCGAGCGCGGCCGAAAAGGCCGTGAAGTCAATGATCAGCCCCAAACCGCTGGTCGTTGCTCTTGACCGCATCCTGGCCGGGCTCAGGCAGACGGAACTGACTGAGGCAAAGAACGTCGAGCTCAAAAACGACCCGCCGAAGATCATCGTCTCAATCAAGCCTGCCCGGCTCCTGATCTTCGACGGCCAGCCCGTGTTCGCCAAGATAGAAGGCACAAACCTGCTGTACGCGATCAACACTAACTGGACCTTGCTCAACGAAGAAGCTACGTCCAACTACTACCTGCTCGACGGCACAACGTGGCTATTCACGAACAAGCTCGGCGATCCCTGGAAGCTGACGAAGTCCCTGCCCGGCGACATTGCCCGTCTTCCGGCAGACGACAACTTCAAGGACGCGCGAGAAAATGCGCAGGGGCGGAACCCTCAATACAGCAAGCCGCCGATCATCTATATGATGACGGAACCGGCGGAACTGATCGTGTTCGACGGTAAGCCGAAGTACAAGGAGGCTGGGCCAAAGGAACTGTATTATGCTGTGAACACTGACGCGGACCTCTTCTACTATCGTAAGGACAAGACCTGGTACTTCCTCGTGGCCGGACGCTGGTACAGGGCAACGGAGTCGCTCGACGGACCATGGAGTTTCGCCACAGGGGACTTGCCCACGGTGTTCTCTTTGATACCGTCTTACGGGCCCAAGGGACGGGTGCTTTACTCCGTGCCCGGCACGCCCCAGGCGCAGGAAGCGGTTCGCGCGGCGGGAATCCCTCAAACCGCCACGATCAAACCTAGTGATGTCAAGCTGACCGTCGCCTATTCCGGCGACCCCCAGTTCGAACCCATCCCGGGCACAACCCCACCGCTCCAGTATGCTGTAAACGCTTCCGTTGCCGTTATCAAGGTGAGCGATACGGCTTATTATGCCTGCGACCGAGGCATTTGGTTTGCCGCTCCCGCACCCGCAGGGCCATGGGTCGTGGCGTCCTCTGTGCCTCAGGCGATCTATACCATCCCTCCCAGCTCGCCGCTCTACTCTGTTACCTATGTGGTCCAGTACGAGCAATCACCAGAGGTTGTTGTTTCGAGCTACACGCCGGGGTATACCGGTTGTTACGTGAGCTTCGGCGTTGCGTTCTGGGGAACAGGCTATTACTATCCGCCGTATTGGCACTATCCGCCGTACGGCTACCCCATCTACTACCCACGGCCTTATACCTGGGGCGCCTATGCCTGGTACAATCCAGCAACCAGCACCTATTACCGAGGCGGTGCTGTGTACGGGCCATATGGTGGTTTTGGAGCTGGATCCTCCTATAACCCGGCCACGGGAACGTACAAACGGGGATACGCGGCGTACGGCCCGGCAGGCGGATACAAGGTCGGCCAGGCGTACAACTCCGGGACCGGCGCCTGGGCAACAGGCGCTGCCGCCTATGGGCCGAACGGGTCCATCCGCGCGGCCCAAGGATACAATCCTTCAACGGGAACGAAATTTGCCGGCGCCCAGGGTTCGAGCGTTTACGGAAGCTGGGGTGCCGGGGTCGTATCGCGCGGCGACCAGTGGGTAAAGGGCGCTTATAGAAGCACCGACCAAGGTACGGTAGGGGGGATCAAGACGTCCGAAGGCGGAAGCGTCGTCAAAGGGCAGAACAATACCTATGTAGGCAAGGACGGCAATGTCTACCGCAAGAGCGAATCGGGGTGGTCGAAATGGGATAATGGGTCCTGGTCCCCCGTTGAGCGTCAAAGGGGAAACACACCTTCGCAGCTTCCGGCGCAGTCTGGGTCACCCCAGCAGGGAGCATTGGGCAACCGCGCGAGCAGCAATGATGTGACACGTGACCTGAACAGAGAGAGCGCGAACCGTGCTGACGGAAATGTGCGCGCCAACCAGTGGAACCGGGAATATAGTTCGCGAAGCAGCGCAACACCGTCATATGGCGGCGGGGCGCCGGCGCGTGGCGGTGGAGGGATGCGCGGCGGAGGTGGGCGCCGCTGAAAAAGCAGTTTGCGAATGCCTTAACAAGACAACCGGAACGAAGGATAATCTTCTGAAGCTGTAAGCGACAGGCTACAAGTGGAGGAAATTGCATGAGACAACGACTCCCGAAAGTATTTTACAATCTAATTTCTCTTATTGGCCTGGTCATCGCTGTCTTCAACATAGGCTTCATTGTCTTCCTGTCGGTCGTTGACGCGTTGTCTAGCCGCGTCCACCCCTATGCCGATTTGGTCATCTGGCTCGTTCTTCCCATGCTCGTCCTCCTCGGCGTGATTTTAATAATCATTGGGATCAAGCGCGAGCGACGGAAAGAGCGGGCTGGCGCCCAGGTAGAGCGCCGCTTTCTGACCATAGACTTTAATGATCCGAGGCACCGTAAGACGGCCGTCGTGTTGCTGACCGGATTCCTTCTCCTGTCCATGCTTTATGCATTTGCCGGGTACAAGGCGTACGAATTCACCGAATCGGAGACGTTCTGCGGGATGATGTGCCACCAAGTCATGGGACCAGAATCCCGGTCTCATGCCTACTGGGTCCATGCCGAAATAGCGTGTGTGGATTGCCATGTGGGGCCTGGCGCCAAGTATTTCCTGCTTTATAAGCTCAAAGGGACGCGGCAACTCTTTGACGTTATGTTCGACCGGTACCCGCGACCGATCCCAACGCCCGTCGTGGACCTGAGGCCTGCCCAAGCTGTCTGCGAGCACTGTCACGGGCCGCAGTACCAGATCAACCAGCGGCTGGAGAGCAGGACATACTTCCTCGCGGACAAGAATAACACCCGGAAGACGATCAACCTGCTGTTGCGCATGGGAAAGGCGGATTTGACGACAGAGCGGCCTCCCCGTATGCACTGGCATTCAAGCACGACAAAGGAGATCATCTACGCTGCGACTGACAAGAAACGGACGGTGATTCCCTGGGTCCGGGTCAAACGGCTTGACGGCAAGGAAAGAGTATACCGCAGCGTTGACTCGAAGATGTCCGATGCTGAAGCGGCAAAGTACGGGCCGCGGCGTATGGACTGCATCGACTGCCACAACCGGCAGGGCCATCCTTATAACCCTCCTGATGTCATTCTAAACGCATTACTGGCCGTACAGCTCATCGATCCTGGCCTGCCCGAGATCAAGAGCGTCGCAGTCAAAACGCTTGATGCTGAGTATGCATCCCGGGAAGACGCACGGAAGCGCATCGACGCGTCAATCAGGGATTTCTATAAGACAACATATCCAGCTCTTTCCTCGGACAGGGAGGCAGCGATCTCTAATGCAATCGGAGCTCTTCAGCGCGCCTATGACAGAAATTATGACCCTTCCATGAAGGTCAGCTGGAAAAACTTTCCAAACAACCAGGGGCACCGATTCTCGCCCGGCTGCTTCCGATGTCATGACGGAAAGCACCGAAGCGACGACGGAACGGTCCTATCACGTGACTGCAGTCTCTGTCATCTCCTGATCGAACGGGCAGGGGAAGCGGGCGCCGGCAGACCGGACCGTGCCGTGTTCCAGGTCATGAAATATCCCCATCCCGTGGACATCGGTACTGCGTGGAAGGAGATGCTATGCCATGAATGTCATGGTGCGGGCATGTGACAGGGCGATCGAAAGCTGTCAGTCGTCTTGCATCAGCATTTCCGGATTCTGATTCGAATAACGAAAGGACTTTCCTTATGTTCGAGAGGATGACAGATTCAGTTAAGGAGTTCCTGAAACTCGAATCGGCGGGAGGTATATTGCTGATAGGAGCGACGATACTTGCTCTCGTGGCGGCGAACTCGCCTGTGGTGGTTCTGTACAATGCCTTTCTTGATACGCCCGTCGAGATGCGCGTGGGCTCCATACAGGTGGCCAAGCCCGCCCTGCTGTGGATCAACGACGGTCTGATGGCCATCTTCTTCTTCCTCATCGGCCTCGAGCTGAAGCGGGAATTCCTGGAGGGTGAGCTCTCGAGCTTGCGTCAGGTTGCTCTGCCGGCTTTCGGCGCTTTAGGCGGGATGGTTGTGCCGGTGGCCGTTTTCGTTGCGATTAACTATGGCGATGCTGTGTATTTGCGCGGGTGGGCGATACCCGCGGCTACGGACATCGCCTTCGCTCTCGGCGTAATGGCCATGCTCGGTAGCCGTGTACCCGTTTCCCTCAAGGTCTTTCTGACGTCCCTCGCCATCTTCGACGACGTAGGCGCCATCCTGATCATCGCGTTCTTCTACACCGAGGAGCTGACAATTGCGGCGCTCCTGTTCGCCTGCGTCTTGATCATATCTCTCTTCATTTTGAATCGCCTCGGCGTATCGAAAAGGACCCCGTATATCATCATAGGCATCGCCCTCTGGGTCGCGGTATTGAAATCGGGCATACACGCCACGATTGCCGGCGTCATCCTGGCTTTCTTCATTCCCCTCCGGACGAGCGATGCAAACGGTTCCTCTCCGCTCCGCGAACTGGAAAATGATCTGCATGCCACGGTCTCTTACGGGATCCTGCCTCTCTTCGCCTTTGCTAATGCCGGGATATCACTCGCAGGGGTCCGGTCGTCTTCACTCCTCTATCCGCTGCCGCTTGGTATCGCTGCGGGCCTATTCCTAGGTAAACAGGTGGGGGTATTTCTTTTCAGTTTTTTGGCAGTTAAGATGGGCATTGCACACCCTCTGGAATCGGTTGGATGGAAGACATTGTACGGTGTGGCAATCCTGTGCGGAATCGGGTTCACCATGAGCCTCTTCATAAGTTCGCTTGCCTTCGAGCCTGGCACTCTTGGCGAGAGCGTGGATGAGCGTATCGGAATTCTCACCGGGTCGTTCCTTTCGGCGATCATTGGGTATGTCATTCTGGATAGGTCATTGCCTGATGTCAAGGTTTGACCGAGCATGGAATCGCAAATCGCTTGCGTCGCGTACCGGCTGGCATGTTCTGCCTGCGACAGATATAAATACCATATCGGCAAGATCAAAGGAGGTATTACGTGAAAATTGTAGTTGCAATATGGACCACGTTAGTTCTCTTTATGGTGTCTCTTCCGCAAGGAATCTTGGCGCAAGGTGAGGGCGGAAATCCGAGCTTCACCGTCACCGAAGCTAAGACTACAAAGGAGAAGGTCGTCGCTATCGACTATCAGGCTCGAAAGGTCACATTAAAGGACGAGGAAGAGAGCGTCAGAACGGTGCAGGTGGGAGAGGAAGTGGCGAATCTTGAACGAGTAAGAATAGGAGATGAAGTGACGGTTATGATTCACCAGACGATCTCGGTCGAGGTCCAGCCCGGTCCTGGGGATACCATGAACATAGGAACGGAATCCCAGACGAGCGCCGTGCCGGGCGCAAAACCGTCAGGTACTCGAAGCATCGAGGGGAAGCTTAAGACAAGGGTCGAGTCCATTAATTATGATACTCGCATGATCACCTTTAAGAACCGCAAGGGCTTCCTGACAACCTACAAAGTCGGCCCACAGGTGAAACGCTTTGACGAGATCCGGAAGGGCGACATGCTGGTTGTGGACTATTCTCAGACTCTCACTTTGTCAGTCAAATGAGAGAATCGTCCAGGAAGCCTCTTTCAGGATTAAATGAGACATTCATACCTAGAAGATAATGATATCTCTATGTAGATCTAGACATGATCGGTCCGCCGAATTCAGCGCCACGTATTATGCACCACGGGTATCCGAAAGAGCTAAATCGCCCCTATGGATAAGTGCTGCGCGCCCAGGCAAAACCGGATGACAGCATCTAGACCGCTGGATTCTCAGCCATCGGAAAGTTAAAAAATGTAAAGTATTATGTCCAGAGACGGTGATTCGAGAGTCCGATTAGGCGTACCCCCAGTTCCAAGAACTGATCGAGACCGCGAGAAACATGCAAGAACCCGAAAATATAGTTATAATAATAAAAAGTGTAAAATCATTGGGTAATTCAGTAATCCTATAGACATAAAATACTTTTCCCCGTGCTCGCTGGATAATGCGAGATTGAGGGAGGTGCCAACGAACATGGACAAAAGGGACCCGACGATCCTGCATGTAGAGGATGATACTCTTCTTTCCCAACTGGTAAAAACGGCATTCGACCATTTTGGCTTTCACGGTGACATAATCACTGCGGAATCCGTGAGCGCGGCGGTTGACGTGCTTAACGAGCGAGAGCAAAAAAAGGAACCCTTGAGCCTGATAATCTCGGACATGCAACTTCGCGATGGGACCGGACTGGATGTTATTCGCGAGGTAAAGACGAACCCCGTTTGGCGCATGACACCGGTCATTGTGCTTTCAAACAAGGACAACGAAAGTATCATTAACGATGCATATGCGCTAGGGGCCAGCAGTTACATACCCAAAGTCCCTGAGTCGAAGAGCCTTCTGGAGGCTTTGGCAAACCTTTACCAATACTGGCTGGAAAATGCCAAGCTTCCCCGGACAGGGTCGAAGGACCTGCTTCAGGAAGCCATAGAAAGGGCAATTGGACTCAGGACTCGAACCTCTGAATTTTATCTTAATTTAGCACATGCGACCGAAGGAGTCCCTGAGGAAATGGGGTTTTGGCTCAATCGTTCGTTGAATGAAGGAAACCTGGCTAATCTGCTTGCTTTTTTTCGGAATAAGCTGCATGAAAAGGATGTGCCTAAGAGCACGATTAACAAACTCGCCGGCATGCAGGTCAAGGTTCGGGATGCATTGAAAAAAGTGGAAATGCTTCTGCAAAAAAATCCCTCGCCACGTCCGGAAATGGCGTGCGAATGGGTCCTCGAACTTGCAGATGCCATGGATGAGGAAATCTTCGCCGAGGCGTGCGGCCATCTCTTTCCCAAGAGTCCTGTTGCTACAATGGCCCTTAAGTCACGTGCAGCTGCCCATATAAAGGAGCTGGCTTTGCACATCTTGGAGCGGACCGAGGAGACAGAACTGCGTCAGAAGGCCATCTTATTGCTCGACTGGTCTCAACGACTTATATTGGATAATTAAATAATGTGATTTGTAAAAACCAATTAGGCTGCTGCAACCAATACGCTTGTATGTGAATCAGAAAGGACAATCATTCATGGATTGACAGGATTAAATAGCGGCAAAATGGGGAGGGGCACATGAAAATATATATCTATTCGGTATCTATTGTGATTGTCTTGATGATATCGATCCCAATTCTGTTTTTGCTTTCGATGCCTGCTTTTGCGCAGGAGGCAAGTCCATGCGCCAAGGACTTTGCTCAATACTGCGGCCATATTACACCGGGAGGCGGCCGCCTGGCTCGCTGCTACGAAGAGAACAAGAACAGCATGTCTTCGGCATGCAGGGCTTGGGCTGAAGGAGTGAAGTCAAACGCAAACGCTCTGAAAGCGGCATGCTCCAAGGAAATAGATTCACGCTGTAATATCGAAAAGGGAGACCCCCTGGGGATGTTAAATTGCCTGCAGGTAAATTATGTCAGTCTGTCGTCTGAATGTATCTCAACGTTGAATAAATTCAAGTGGCTGTATCCTCAATCCGGTAAATAGTGAAGTATCGTTGAACTCTCGGACCAGCGCTGCATAGTGGAGTGATTGTGGCCATGGCCTGAAGGCGGTAAATATTGAGGAGGCGAATGATAATGAAGAACAACGAAGAAATAAATCGACTTGAGTCATCCCGCAACGACCAGGCTCCCTGGAAAAAATGGGGACCGTACTTGAGCGAGCGGCAGTGGGGCACGGTACGCGAGGACTTCAGCGAGAACGGTGACGCCTGGAATTACTTCTCCCACGATCAGTCACGTTCCCGTGCGTACCGATGGGGTGAGGACGGGCTGGCCGGCATCTCCGATGACCATCAGCGGCTCTGCTTTGCCATTGCATTGTGGAACGGGAAAGACCCGATCCTTAAGGAGCGCCTCTTCGGTCTCACGAACAGCGAAGGAAACCACGGTGAGGACGTGAAAGAATATTACTTTTACCTTGACAGCACTCCGACCCACTCCTATATGAAGTACCTGTATAAATATCCCCAGGCTGCTTATCCATATGCGGACCTTGTGGAAACAAACAAGAGGCGCTCCCGCGAGGAAATGGAGTACGAGCTTATCGACACAGGAGCCTTTAATAGTGACCGATATTTCGACGTCTTCGTGGAGTATGCCAAGAACGACCCGGAGGACATCCTGATACAGATCACGGTGGCCAATAGGGGACCTGAGACTGCCGAACTGCAAGTGCTGCCGACGCTCTGGTTCCGCAACGACTGGGCGAAGTGGATAGCCATGCCGTCCGAAAGACCGAATCTTAAGCAGATCAAAGGACCTGCCGGCACGAGCATGATCATGGTCGAACATCCTGTCCTTGGCAAGTACCATTTGTATTGCGAAGGCGACGTGCCGCTGCTCTTCACTGAGAATGAAACGAATTATGAGCGCATATTCGGCACGCCGAATACGAGTCCCTTTGTGAAGGACGGGATCAATAACTACGTAGTGCTCGGTCAACAGAATACCGTGAACCCTGACAGGACAGGCACGAAAGCTTCGGCTCAATACCGGTTGCAGGTAGATCCCGGCCAGTCGGCGAAAGTTCGCTTGCGCCTCACCAAGGCCACTGACGAACAGAGCGCAAAGACCAAAGGCGATGCTTCGCCCTTCGGGGCAGCTTTTGACGATGTCTTCGCTACTCGCTTGCTGGAGGCGGATGAATTTTACCGCTCCGTAACCCCGCAGTCTGTTTCCCCGGACGCGGCCAATGTGATGCGTCAGGCTATCGCCGGCATGCTCTGGTCCAAACAGTTCTACTACCTGGACGCCGATCAATGGCTCGAAGAACACAGTGCTCATCCTCTCCATCAGGGACGCCAGTTCCGGAACCGGGAGTGGTTCCACATGGTGAACGAGGACATCATCTCCATGCCCGATAAATGGGAGTACCCTTGGTATGCCGCCTGGGACCTCGCATTCCACACGCTTCCGATCTCTATCGTCGACCCCGACTTCGCCAAGGACCAAATGGAAATGATGCTCCGCGGGCTCTACCTGCACCCGAGCGGCCAGCTCCCGGCGTACGAATGGAACTTCAGCGATGTGAATCCCCCGGTCCACGCCTGGGCCACGCTCTTCCTGCACCGCACTGAACAGGCCATACGGGGAGAGGTTGATGTCGCCTTTCTTAAATCGGCCTTCAACAAGCTTCTGCTAAATTTCACCTGGTGGGTGAACAGGAAGGATCGCTTCGGCAAGAATGTATTCGAAGGCGGATTCCTTGGCTTGGACAACATCGGAGTCTTCGACCGGAGCGCCCCGCTCCCAACGGGAGGCCATCTTGAACAGGCCGACGGCACGGCATGGATGGCCCTCTTCACGCAGAACATGCTCGAGCTCGCGGTCGAACTCGCCACCTATGACCGCACGTACGAGGACATGGTTGCGAAGTTCATTGAGCATTTCCTCTATATCGCCGCTGCCATGAACCAGCCTGGCCAGGACGGCATGTGGGACGAGGAGGACGGATTCTACTATGACCTGCTGCGGCTTCCTGACGGTAGCGCCACACGGCTCAAGGTGCGCTCCATGGTGGGCTTACTGCCCCTCTGCGCTACGACCGTGGTTGAGGAGTGGCAGAGGCAGCGTGTCCCGCGAGCAACAGCGATGTTCACGCAGCGCATGCGCCAGATGCCGAAACTCCTGTCTTCTGTTCATCCCATGGGGCCGGGTCACCAGGGGGTGGACGAGAGGGGGATCTTTGCCCTGGTCAATCCAGAGCGGCTCCGCCGGATCCTCTCGAGGATGCTGGATGAGAACGAGTTTTTGAGCCCCTACGGCATCCGTTCGCTCTCAAAGTTCCACGAGCGGAACCCCTACGTGTTCAATACAGGAGGCCAGGAGTACCGGGTGGACTATCTGCCTGCGGAGTCGAACACCGGGATGTTCGGCGGCAATTCCAACTGGCGCGGCCCGATCTGGATGCCTGTGAATGCCCTTATCATCCGGGCGCTCCTGAACTTCTACCTCTACTACGGCGATAACTTCAAGATTGAATGCCCTACTGGCTCCGGAAGGATGATGAACCTCTTCGAGGTGAGCAAGGAGATTGCGGATCGTCTGACCAGGATGTTCTTACGCGATGCTCGAGGCCGACGGCCGGTATACGGCGGAACCGAGAAGTTCCAGAACGATCCTCACTGGCGCGACCACATCCTGTTCTATGAGTATTTCCACGGGGATAACGGCGCGGGCCTCGGCGCCAGCCACCAGACAGGATGGACAGGAGTCGTTGCCAAGACAATCCAGCTCTTTGGGCTCCTCGATCCTCAAAAGGCGCTCCAGCACGGAAAAGCCGCGGTGTTCGTTCCTGCTGGCTCAAAAAAGTAGAGAACAGAAATGAAACCGTGGACGAGACATCCGAAGATATATGAGATCAACACCTGGGTCTGGTTGCAGGAACTGAGCCGAAAGCATAACAGGTCCGTAACATTGTCCGCCGTCCCAAAGGAGGAATGGGACTACCTGTCCTCCTTCGGTTTTGACGCCATATGGCTCATGGGCGTCTGGGAACGAAGCCCGAAGGGACTCCAGGTTGCGATCGGAAACGAGAGGCTCATGGCAGATTTCCGCCGGGCACTGCCTGATCTCCGTCCGGAGGATATTATCGGCTCCGCCTACTGCGTGCGCAGGTACATGGTCGACAGGCATCTCGGCGGACCGGAGGGACTAGCTACCGCACGAAAAATGCTTCGTGAACGCGGCCTTCGTCTCATTCTCGATTTCGTGCCGAACCACGTTGCTCCTGATCATCCCTGGGCAATCGAGCATCCAGAGTATTTCATCCATGGAAATGACGAAGACCTACGGAGGGAACCTTCATCTTTTTTCAAGACGAACGGCAATGTATACGCATGCGGCCGGGATCCCTACTTTCCGGCCTGGTCTGATGTGCTGCAGTTGAACGCCTTTGACCGCGGGCTGCGCAAAGGGGCCATCGAGACGGTCGCGGGCATTGCCGACCAGTGTGATGGCATCAGGTGTGACATGGCCATGCTTATGCTGAACGCTGTCTTCGAGCGAACATGGGGCGCTCGTGCCGGGAAGAAACCGGATGAAGACTACTGGACGACGATCATTCCCGCTATCAAGAAAAAGCATAGGGAGTTCAGGTTCATCGCGGAGGCGTACTGGGACCTTGAGTGGGAACTGCAGCAGCAGGGCTTTGACTACTGTTATGACAAGCGGCTCTACGACCGGATGGAGCACAGCAATGCCGAGAGCGTCCGTCAGCACCTCCTAGCGTATATATCTTACCAGGAAAGGCTCGTCCGATTCATCGAGAACCATGACGAGCCGAGAGCCGCTGCTACGTTTTCGGGCGGGAAAGCGCGCGCCGCCGCAGTCGTGGCACTGACACTCGCCGGGGCAAAGCTGCTGCATGAGGGGCAGATGCAGGGATTTCAGGTTCGTTTGCCCGTTTTTCTTGGCAGGCGCCTCCTCGAACATGTGGATCAGGACCTACTTACATTCTATCAACGGCTATTGAAAGGGATCGACCATGATGTCTTCAGAAACGGTCAGTGGCGCCTCTGTGAGCGGAGAGGCTGGCCGGACAACCAAAGCTTTCTAAACATTATCTCGTGGTGCTGGACCTATGACGATGAACGCTACCTTATTGTCGTGAATTTCCGGGACGGGGACTCCCAGGCGCGCATCCAGGCGCCGTGGGATGATCTTGGGGGGAAAATGTGGCGTCTATCTGACGTGCTGTCGGGAGATACCTATGACCGAAACGGCGAGGACATGAGGGACAATGGATTGCACGTTGACTTGGGGCCATGGAAATACCATTTTTTCCGGCTGAAGAATATATGATATCCGTAATCATGAAAGTGTGGATTATGCCGTGCAAGGGCAAAAAAACAGCTTTTGTTACACTTAGAGATCAGTGAAGGCTAATCTGAAATAGGCCTATCTGAAAAAGTTCAACAGATGATAGCGGCGTGTTATCCGCCGCACTGTAATCTAAAGCACCGCGTTCGAGCAACATTGTGCGGGGGACAGAGATATTCAAACGCGACGGAGGAGGGGATTATGGGGAAGCACGCAAGATATCTTATTTTTGTATTTATCCTGAGTTTCATGATCGGGTGCGCGACGCGGCTCGTGGTTGATTATGATTACGACACAACCTATGATTTTACGAAGCTCAAGACCTATGACTGGCTGCCGTCACCGCCCGGCAGCCAGGTTGAGGACCTGACCGAGAAACGGCTCATGAGCGCCGTGGACACGCAACTGGCTGCCAAGGGATACGGTCGGTCGACCGACGCGCCTGATTTCCTGATCTCTCTGCAGGGGATCAAGAAGACGGTAGAATCGGGATCGGTTGGGGTTGGTACATCGATAGGGGTACCAGTGGGAGGCAGGGGTTCCATGTCAGTCGGTGTCGGAAAAAGCAAGCCGCGGGTCAAACAAGAGGGTACGCTTGTCATGGACTTCATTGATCGACAGGCCAACGCAAAGATCTGGGAAGGGACGGCCACGGCCGCGATCCAGCCGAAGAGTTCGCCCGAAGAGCAACAGCAGCGCATCAACGAGATTATAGCACAATTGCTTTCGCATTTTCCGCCTCAGCCGACCAAGAAATAGCTGAAAGGGCAAAAGCGCAGTGGGAGGTTATTGGTCATGAGAACGACGAGGTTTGCAATACTCGCTGCGATACTAATGTTTGGAGGAACTTTCTTCCCGTTAGCAGCAACCGCCGGGAATTATGAGATCACTCCCTTTGCTGGCTATACCTGGGGAGGTCAGTTCACTGATTCGGTCACGGGCGCGACATTGAAGGTCGACGAGACGGACAACTACGGAATAATGCTGGACATTAACATGGCGGACATTAAGCAGGAAGAACAGTCTCAAATCGAGCTATATTTCAGCCACCAGTCAACGAAGCTGAGAACGGACACCGGGCTCTTCACCGGAAATCCCCTGTTTGACCTGGACATAGATTATTATCACATAGGCGGGACCTATGGTGCGGATTTGGGGAAGGTCAGGCCCTTCCTGGTTGGCACCCTCGGCGTCACGTACATGGACCCGCAGGGACCGGGGCTCAATTCACTTACGAAGTTTTCCCTCAGCCTGGGCGGCGGCGTGAAACTGTTCGCAACGGACCAGATCGGGCTCAGGCTCGAAGGACGGTGGTTCGGCACTTTTTTCAACGGGAGCGGCTCGGCATTCTGTAGTGACGGAAAATGTGCGATCAATGTGCAGGGAGACCTGTTCTCGCAATTCGTCGTAAATGCAGGACTCATCATCGCATTCTAAGCATTTTTTATATGTATATCAGCGTTCCCGACACGAGAGATCCGTTCATTGCTCGACAAGGAATTTGCCATCTCATGGGGCGGGTCAAAATAAAGGGAATTGATCTCAATAGAACAGAAAAATTCATCACAACACATCGTCAGAATGTGAATGCGACGACGAACTCAGGATAAGTGTCTTCGCAGGACGAATATATTGATGTTTGGCATGACAGGTAACTTTCATACACGAGTCCGGCACCGACATAAAAGTTTTTGCCTGACATATAGTACAAACCTGCACGGCCGCCGATGGAATTCAGATCATCTAGCCCCTCGATGAAGGTGCGGCGGTAGAACGCTCCGATGTAGGGCCGCAGCGAGCCGCCGGTTTTGAACACATAGTCGAGCCGGGGACTGATCTTGGTGATGCTCGGGTTTCCCCCCGTCCAAGCCTCAAAATCGAGCCCCAAGTCGAGTCCGTCGGCTACGAAATATGCGGCCCCGACACCGATGATGAGATAGCTGTTATTGAAGGCATAGCCGCTTCCCACGATGACAGTAAACCGCGCGCTTCCTGCGCTGAACGCATCGCCTGCGTCTGCGTTTGCAGCTTGAAAGGTGATCAAGGCAGCGAACAGAAGGACTGTATGCGTTGCAATCTTCATAGATGACATTATAATGTCCCTCCTTAAGAACGATTATTGTTCAATCCACACGGGGGGCAATTCCAATTATGCCGTATGCGATAAGAGTATAAGGAATTCTTAGATGAATAGCAAGCTATTCATGATGTCCTATAGGGAAGTACAAGCAAATCGTATCGGCGCTTGACAACATGTCAGGGTGTCGTGTGCGTGTTGTATCCGAATCGGGGGCATATTGTAAACTTGGTATCTAGAGGAGGAGACCGTGATAAAAGCAATCGTTGATCTTGTTATAGCATTCTTGGGCTTAATCGAAACCATGGCCCGTTCGATGCGCAGGGCTGTGGTGAATCTGGGATGGGGGATAGCCTTCATGGTCATTGCAGCGCTTCTGATACTTGCCTCAACTGCTTTTTTCCTATGGGGATTGTACCAGTATTTTGCAGTGCTGCTCTCACCTGCTGTGTCTGCGTTTATTGTGTCGTTTGTGTCTCTGGTACTTGCTGTGATTGCTGGCTGGATCGCTCATCGGCGGGTCCGTTAATATAAGAGGTTACGCATACGGTCCCATAGATTCTTTAAAAAGAAATTGTTTAGCGGAGAAACGTTCCGCGAAATGACCGTGTAATTATTCCAGTATGAAGGAGGTATTTCATGAAATCAGGATGTTCAATAGCGGCAATACTCGTCCTAGCTATGGGATTTGCATTGCCTGCGTACGCTACGGAAAAGAAGGGCAGCGACAGACCTGGCGGCTCCGTCGTTGAGACGTCGAGCATAACGGCAACCGTGGAGTCAATTGACTATAATACCCGTACCGTGACGCTCAGGGGACCAAATGGCGACCTCGTTTCTCTGAAGGTCGGAGAGGAAGCGAAGAATTTCAACCAGGTGAAAAAGGGGGACAAGGTCACGTTCGACTATTATGAATCGGTTGCGGTTGACATCCAGAAGTCCGCAGGTGAACCTAAGGCAGAAGAAACGCAGACAGTGACTAGAGCAAAACCGGGAGAGAGACCTGGAGGCACAATCGAGACCACGGGACACATGACGGCCAGGGTCGAGGATATTGATTACCAGTCACGGATGATCACACTCAAGTTGCCTCAGGGAGATACCATGCACCTCAAGGTAGGTGACCAGGTAAAGAGGTTCAATGAAATCAAAAAAGGCGATGAAATTGTCGTTCGGTATACCCAGGCAGTTGCAATCTCCGTGCATACACCATAGTTTACCGATCATAATTTATGTCTGAACGTAGTGAGCATGGTTAACGAACGTGGGATAATATCACATTACCTAGCGCACACATTATGTTCGTGAAAGGTGGGGGAGTAAGCAGTGATATACTACAAGCGATCTTCGGAAAGCAGAGCCAGGCGGCTTACCAGCATCAGCTGTTTTCTGTTCCTTGCTATCTTTGCGATCTCCACTATTGCTTCTGCAGGGGACGAACAGGGCCCGGCAGCAAAAGACCTTGAGGGAATAACTATTCACTCATCATGGGTTTCTTCGGGGACTGTCACGCTCAGAAACGGAGAATATCGCGGGCCCGCCGCGCCTGGGTCCGCAACCGAGACGGTCGTGAGATTGACAGACCCACGCGCTTTCGGACAGGTGAACGGGAAGAACATCGCAGCAATAGTCCTCGTGACCAACCCCGGCGGCAGCGGTATGTTCTATGATCTGGCCCTGGTCGAAATGAGACCAAGAGGATGGGTATATGACGATGCCGTCCTTTTAGGAGACAGGGTTAAGGTGCATACTGTCGGTATTGAAGATAACGAGATAATCGTGAGCATGACCGCCCACGGTCCCGGCGACGCGATGTGCTGTCCGACGAGCGAGGTGACGCGTCGTTTCACGGTTCAGGCGGACCATCTTGTGGCGAAGCATGAAGCGCAAGCCGGTATGCAGGATCCGGACATAATCGGCACGGTCTGGCAATGGGTCCGGACCCGATATAATGACTGCACGACGATGACCCGTCCGGATGACGCGGCCGGTTATACCATTCAGTTTAAATCGGATGGAACGGCTGAGGTCCGGGGAGACTGCAATCGGGGCGGGGGGTCATTCACATTGAACAGCAGCAAGCTCTCTATCACGATAACCAACACGACTATGGCCGCCTGTCCCGAAGGCTCTCTGGAGAGTAAGTTTCTTCGCGACCTCAACAGAGCTGGCGGGTATCTTATCAAAAACGACAGGCTCTTTCTTAACCTGAAACTCGATTCCGGTACTATGGAGTTCGTAAAAAGTAATCAGAATGCAAGATGACCCGATATGCGGGCGGCGGAGTTCGCCGCGATTATCAGCGCATATTTGTCATGCGAGAACATGGCGTAGTAGCATGGCAGGAAGGAGACAATGCCGATATGGAGGAAAGGACCCTTGCACAGATTCGAATTCTGTGCGTTTTAATGCTTCTCCTCGGGCTGGCAATAACCGGTATTCTGCCAGGCCCGTCCTACGCCGCGGAGCAGCCGAAGCGGCCCCGTATCGGATTGGTCCTCGGCGGCGGAGGCGCCAAGGGCGCGGCTCACATCGGCGTGCTGAAGTTGCTCGAAGAGCTGAAGGTCCCGATTGACTACATAGGCGGCACAAGTATGGGCGCCTTGGTTGCGAGCATGTATGCTTCAGGCATGTCTCCCGAAGAGATCGAACAGATCGTGACCTCACTTGATTGGGACGATCTCTTCTCAGACAGTCCGCCACGCTCGGAGATCGACTTCTGGCGCAAGCGGGATGACTTTACGATCCTGTCTGGTCTGGAACTGGGTATCAAGAATGGCGGCCTGAGAACGCCGCGGGCCGTCATTGCGGGCCAGAAGATAGGGCTCCTGTTCGAGACCATCCTCATGCCGGTGTCGGACATAACGGACTTCGACAAGCTGCCGACGCCGTACCGCGCAGTGGCCTCGGACCTCGAGACTGGCGATACGGTCGTACTTAAAAGCGGAAGACTCGCCGATGCGGCAAGGGCGAGCATGTCCGTGCCAGGCGTGTTCCCGCCCGTGGAGGTTAACGGCCGTTATCTCGCTGACGGCGGGATCGTTCGAAATTTGCCTGTTGATGTCGTCCGGTCCATGGGTGCAGATATCATCATCGCCGTGGACGTAGGACAGAACCTGCCTTCGAGGGAGGAACTCGGGTCACCGATGTCGATCATGAACCAGATGGTGGACATCATGATCAAGGAGAACGTCAAGGCCCAGATCGACCAGCTCGAGAAGCAAGATGTCTTCATCCGTCCTGACCTTGGCAACATATCCTCAGGTGATTTCAAGAGGGGAAAGGAGGCGATCGAACGAGGACTGAAGGCCGCCCGTGAGAAAGAGGATGAACTTCGCAGGCTGTCGGTCTCGGAGCAGGAATACGCTCCCTATCGCAATAAACATCAGCGCGTTCCGCCAAAGACCGTTCGGGTCGGCACCGTCACCGTCGAAGGGCTCTCGCGCGTCTCGCCAGAAACCGTCCAGAGCAAGCTCAAGATCGAACCGGGTCAGGAGATCAGCGTTGAAAAGCTGAAGCACGATGTCGGAATAGTCTATGGTATGGAGGATTTTGAGCGCGTGGCCCTCGAGGCCAAGCGTACGGATGATGTCTATGATATGAAAATACACACACAGGAAAAATCCTGGGGGCCGAATTATTTCCGTTGGGGCCTCAGTTTATCGAGTTCCAGCACAGGTGATACTAATTATAACATTCTTGGCGACTACACCATGCGATGGTTGAACCGGCTTGGTGCTGAATGGAAGAACCAGGTCCAGTTCGGCAGCCACCAACGGATCCTGTCTGAGTTCTATCAGCCATTGACATCTTCCCGTGCATACTTCGTAGCGCCCCGTTTCACGTGGGACCGGCAGTATGTCAATATCTACCAGGGGAACGATATCATCTCCGAGTACAGGCTGCAAAAGACCGCGGCAGGAGCCGATTTCGGGATCGACCTCCGGGAATACGGCGAGATCAGACTGGGATATGAGGGCGGGGAAGAACGTCAGACTCTCTATAAAGGCACGCCAGGCACGCCCCGGCAGGACTTTGACCTCGGAGCGCTTGAGGGGCGTGTGCACATAGATCAACTCGATAATGTGAATTTTCCCCACTCGGGATATGCCGGGCGGATCGATTACTACAATTCAATGCCAGGGTTGGGAGCAGACGATCGGTACCAGAAGATCGATGCCCAATTCATCAAGGCTTTCACATACCGGTCATATACGCTGCTCGCAAGCGCCGAGTTCGCATCGTATATCAACAGTACGATCCCTTTCTACGACCAGTTCACCCTCGGCGGCTTTTTGCGCCTCTCTGGTTATCAACAGGACCAGCTTCGTGGTCAGCAGATGGGACTGGGAAGGCTGATAGCTTACTGGAGGGCAAGCCAATCACTGCTCGGATCCTTCTATATGGGGGCCTCTCTCGAGGCGGGCAATGTGTGGCAGGTAGGGCAGACCGCTTCATTCAATGATATCCGGACAGGCGGGAGCGTATTCATAGGCTACGACACGGTCCTAGGACCTCTCTATCTGGCCCTCGGCAACGGTTCAGGAGGGACTACCACATTATACTTCTATCTCGGGAGAGAGCTCTATTAGACGAAGGCTGGTCAATACCTCGTGTTAGAAAGAGCATCCCACTCCATGTTGAAGGATACCACGTTTTAGGAGATTGAATGAAAGAACGAGAATCTATGCCATCATCACCTTCAACCGGAATGAAACGGCCGGGGAAGATCCTGAACCGCATCGGATGGGTTGTTGCCATACTTCTCGTTATCTACATTATTCTGCTCATTCCATCGAGGGAACGGGTAAACGTTCCCCCCGTTGGCGGAATCGCACAGAAACAGCCGTTTGAATGGAACCAAGACGAATACTGGAATGCTCTGGAAGCCACATATCGGACACTGAAGCAGGGGGGGTGTACGAAAGCCGTACCTGCTCTCCCCATGAAATTCCAGAGGGTGAAAAGAATTCTGTACGAGATCGATAAAACGCCTGCAGGCCCTGAAGACCCGGTATTCCGCGATCTTGAGAAGCTTGTGTTCGAGATGGGTCCTGTTGTCAGCGCCTGCGATAAGCAAGTTATGGACTACATCCGAATGATCGCCGATATGCGTACCGTTATCAAGAAACGGTCCGAAGACTGGGACATGAATTCACTAACAGCAAGAAATACCTTATACCGGCTTCTGTATGGATCGCGCGCCGCAGCGGAGGAGGTCATTCTGCAGACCCCAGCAGGCACTGTCCCGGACTTTGTTCCGGGAAAGGATGAGCCCTCCCAGACACCCTGGGCAGATGTCCGGGGTGTGCACATCCACAGCGGCGATATCCTGGTGTCCCGTGGCGGCGCTCCTACATCGGCTCTCATTTCCCGCGGGAGTGATTATCCAGGCAACTTCTCGCACATAGCCTTCGTGTTTGTCAATCCAGATACACGCACAGCGAACATCGTCGAGGCGCATATAGAAAGGGGCGTAGTGGTCTCTACTGTTGAGCAGTATCTCGAAGACAAGAAACTTCGCGTCATGCTGCTGCGTCTACGAGCGGACCTGCCGCAGCTCAAGAAGGAACCGATTATCCCGCATAAAGCCGCCCTGCTTGCGTACAATAATGCAACAAAGAAACATATCCCCTATGACTTCGAGATGAACTATCACGAGCACTCGAAACTTTTCTGCTCGGAAGTCGCTTCTGCCGCTTACGAGCCCTTCGGCGTCAAGCTCTGGATGGGGATATCCCATATTTCTTCGCCCGGTCTGCAGAGATGGCTGAGCGATTTCGGCGTCCGCTATTTCGAGACGCAGGAGCCGTCGGACCTCGAGTACGACCCACAACTCACCGTGGTCGCGGAGTGGCGAGACCTTGAAACGCTCAAGAAAGACCATTATGACAATGCCGTTACAGATGTGATGCTCGAAGGGGCGGAAAAGGGAGAGAAGCTCGAATACCAGTGGTATCTTTTGCCCGTGGTCAGGCTGGCAAAAGCGTACAGCGCGGTCCTGAACCTGATGGGGAAGGTCGGACCGGTTCCGGAGGGGATGTCATCCACTGCGGCGCTGCGGAACGTCTGGTTCTCAAAAAGGCACGACGACATAGCAGCACGTCTCAGCAAGAAGGCCGCGTTGTTCCAAAGCGAGAGAGGATATGCGCCTCCGTACTGGGAACTGGTAAAAATGGCCCGGAGCGCAAAGCATGAAGTGGAGGATCGCAATGAATGAACACTTAAAGCGTGGCATTTAAAGGTTGTGCAAAGATACGCCTCTGAGCCGGCCTTTCCGCAGTATCCATTCCCAGGAGACAGACTATGGATTCATTAGACAAAAGAACTCGCAGCAGGAATATCGGTGATTATTTCCGCGCTCGTCGCGTTAATCTCATAATCCCTGTGATTGCCGGGCTATTGATCATTGTTGCTCTTCTATGGGTGGCCATCGCTGCGCTGCGTCCGTTGCCGCCGCGCAGCGTAATCATGGCCACCGGGCCTGAGGGCGGCGGATTTTATGAGATGGGGAAACGCTATCAAGAACTGCTAGCGCGGGACGGAATCAAACTTCAGCTACTCTCGACCGGCGGAGCTGTGGAGAACCTGGCACGGTTGCGTGACCCAAAGTCACGCGTCGAGGTTGGTCTTCTACAGGGAGGCATAACGAATGAGCGGGAATCCCCTGATCTTGAGTCTCTCGGCACGGTATTCTATGAGCCCCTCTGGTTCTTTTATCGAGGGGCCATACGAGGCAGAAACCTAGATGTCAAGTTCATGCAGGGAAAGGGATTAGAGTTCTTGAAAGGTCGGAGAATATCGATCGGACCCGAAGGCAGCGGCACCAGGGCGATCGCGCTTGAACTTCTCACCCGGAACGGTATCGACAAGAGTTTCGCGCAATTGCTTTCACTTCCACACCGGGAGGCAGGCGAAAAGCTGCTCCGGGGCAAGATAGATGCCGCGTTCATGATGACCTCCTGGGACTCTCCAATAGTTCGGCGGCTTATTTCTGACGAGCGCATCGATCTCGTGAGCTTCCCTCGTACAGATGCTTATGTTGCACTGTATCCTTTTTTGAACAAGCTGACGGTACCCGCCGGTGTTGGCGATCTGGCGAAGAACCTGCCGCCCAAAGACGTCATCCTGTTTGCGCCAAAGGCCAGCCTGGTTGTGCGTAAGGACCTGCATCCGGCAATCCAGTACTTGCTGCTCGATGCTGCGCAGCAGATCCATTCCGGACCCGGTATCTTTCAAAAAGCTGGACAGTTTCCAGCCGCAGAATCGATCGACCTTCCCCTGAGCGATAATGCCCGCCAATTCTACAGGTCGGGGCGTCCTTTCCTCCAGCGTCACCTTCCTTTCTGGATGGCAGTGATGATAGACCGGCTGATCATCCTGCTCATTCCGCTGATCGGCGTTTTCTATCCTTTATTGAGGTTTATGCCGGGACTATACGCAATGGAAATTCGGTGGCGGATCAACCGGCTATACGGTGAATTGAGATCCCTTGAGAAAGACCTGGAAAACAGAGCTGCAGGACGAAACATTGGCGATCTCAGCGAATGGCTTGATCGGCTTGAGGAGAAGGCGAGCCGTCTCCGTGTACCTCTTTTCTACGCGAACCAGGTGTATACGTTGCGCATGCACATCAGACTTGTCCGTGAACGGCTTGGGACTCTCAAGGAGAAGCCGGATTTAGATTTATGATGTGAAACGGGCAAAAAGACAACTAATGCATGAATGGATGACAAATCGAAGGTGGTCCTGCTTAAAGCACGTAGCCGTGTTCATATCATCGTGCTTTGCCCTTGCGATACTGTTCGGAGGCGCAAGAGCGGCGCAGGCGCAGCAGCTCGAACCCCGCGCCTACTCGCCATCGCCCGTGGGCGCGAACTTCTTAGGCATAGGCTACGCCTACTCGAGCGGAGGCGCCGCTTTTGACCCATCCGTGCCGATCACAAACGTACAAGCGAGGGTCTACAGTGTTCTGCCTTATTACGCGCGGACATTCGGACTATTCGGGCGGCAAGCGAGCGCTACCGCCGTGATACCCTATGCGTGGGGTAATATCCATGGTGATGTGCAGGATGTGGCCCGCAGCGCTGGCCGTTCTGGTCTTGCCGACCCGGGGCTGCGGTTTGCCGTGAACCTTATGGGAGGGCCGGCGATGACGCCGCTCGAATTTTTCCGACACAAACCGGAGACGACACTGGGCACGAGCCTAACCGTTATCGCCCCCTTCGGCCAGTATGACCCGTCGAAGTTGGTCAACATCGGGTCGAACCGCTGGTCGTTCAAGCCGGAGCTGGGCCTTTCGCAGCCTATCGGAGATTGGTTTTTCGAATTCTACGCAGGGGTCTGGCTGTTCACAGCCAACGACAACTATTTCGGTGGCCATGTAAAAAGGCAGGACCCGCTCGCGACCTTCCAGACACACATCGTCTACAATTTTCAATCGAGGATGTGGGCGGCATTTGACTTCACCTACTACACAGGTGGATCGTCGATCGTCGACGGCCAGCGCCAGAACGACAGGCAAGACAATACCCGCGTAGGGTTGACGTTCGCGGTCCCTATTACGCTCCAGCAGTCGTTGAAGCTGGCTTGGTCCCGGGGTGTATCTACCCGTATAGGCTCGTCATTCGACACGATAGGGATCTCCTGGCAGTGGCTATGGTTCTGATCGCACCGAATTGTTCAGCTTAACAAATGGCCGATTTACGTCTGATGGATGTCTGAAGGTTGGGATAAGTATATTTATTTCAGTGGCATGGGTTCCTGCCTTGAAGCAGGCCGTAATTTAGCAACTGATGGGATTGATCACCTGATAAGGGAGGTATTCATGAGCAAACTGTTGGCAGTCACCGCATCTGCGGCCCTGCTCGTTCTGTCGGCAGCGGCGTACGCCCAAGACCAGCAGGACCTCGAAAAGACACGGGCCGATATTCTCTCTAACAAGAAAAATATCATTGCCGCCACTCTTGAGCTCCGCGGGCAGGAGAATGCTGTTTTTTGGCCACTGTACGAAGAATACCAGAATGCCCTACGGCCGGTGCATGACCGGTCATCGCGTCTCATTGCCGATTACCTCAGGGACTATGAGACCCTGACGGACGATCAGGCCACAGCCATGCTTCACGAGTTTCTCAAAATCGAACGGGAGCAGTTGAAGCTTAAAGAGGCCTATGTGAAGAAGTTCAGCGCTGTTCTTCCCCCAAAGCAGGTGGCACGGTACTTCCAGCTCGAGAACAAGATCCAATCGGTGATCAACTATGACCTTGCCAAAAAAATACCGGTCGTCCGCTGATAATGATACGGTGCTTATGACCGATCATCGTTGGAGGACCATTAGGGTTTACAGGTGGGCGCCGATTCAAATCTTGGCCCTCGCTCTTTCCATCCTTTTCTGCATTAGTACGACAGCATTCGCTTCAGACGCTCATCCCCAGGGGGAATTCCCCCTCGCATCGGAGGTAACCGGTACAACCCAAGCAGCCAAGGAAGAAGGGACGAACGGTTTTTTAAGCACGGTCTGGAAAGGACTAACTGACGAGGCGCACCTCAGAGTAGGATATGGCGTTGTGCAGTGGAAGATGGACCTCAAGCGCAGCAGCGACGGTGCTACGGCTACTATGGTTCAGCGCGACGACAGCGCCCTTTTTTTAAGTTATGGGTCAAAGCCCACCTTCATCAAGGACACGCACTTTGGTTACACATTCAAGGTGAGTTATGTGAACTTCGACATGAAGAAGCAGGATGTCGCTGGAAATGATTTCGTGAACTTAGGAACAGAGGTGCATGGCTATATCTTGTATGCCGTCCCGACGCTCTATTATCAGTGGGGCGAACACCGATACAAGGGAACGTTCATTCGGCTCGGGCTCGGCGTCGGTGTCGGAGGAGCCCGCTATAGCGGTACCGCGCAGATGTCCACCGGAGAGGTTGTATACACGAAGAACACGACCTTTGAACCGCGTCTCGCGTGGACCAACTTCCTCGAGGCGAACTGGAAGCACATCGGGATATCATTCAGTTATGCCGCTCCGCGCATTTACGGAGATGGGTACGATATTCGGGTCGCGGGTTTCAGCTTGAGCGTCGGATACACATACTATTTCTGACCTGAGTGCTTCACCTGAAGAAATTGTTTCTTAATACATATTCGCAAAAGCCAAGATCCGCAGTTAGGCCTTCGATGCGCTCCTTGACCCATCCGCACAAATGTTGCCACACAAAGAGCAAATAGATTAACCAATGCTTGTCTAGCCATGGTCTAAAGCGTTTCCTGATGAAGCTAAAAGATGATGTGGCAAGCTGTTCTTGATGAAAGGGGGTAGCTCCCTCGTGAAAGTCATCGCCTTCCGGGCGATTAACTCTTCATGGACGGTGTGGTCTAATGGCAAGTTGAAAAATAAATTGAACATGACAGATGTACCGTTCCAGTTCGTCTTCTACTGCAATCACCTATTTTAGACTCGTCTTTCCTCTCATCATTCTACTTGCAAAAAAAACGTTCTGTTGCCGTTGCTGCGGAAAGAATATACCCAGCAGCAAATAAAGAAGCTTATTAGTTGACTTGTTATATCCCGGTAATTGACTCGAAGATTTAAGTCTAACTCTTCTCAGCGTGCGCCTTTTCTGTAACTTTTCATTGAAATTCTATATCTATCTGATAATTAACATAAACTCTATACTGATAAATTCTATAATACTTTTGGTCATATCGCCTATTTATATGGCCTATTTGCCCATGTTTTTCTAAGTTTTAACGCATTAAAATAATTAACACACTGATTTTACAAGACTTATTATTATGGTATGAAGAATGCATACTATAGTAATATAAAATAATGTATCACCACAAAATTACAGGAATAGACTGAACTGAGAAACACATGAAAGGAGCATTCGTAATGGAGGAGGTGAAAGCCGGAATAGAATAAAAAAAGTGGGCAGTAGTAAGCAGCAAGAAGCACGTTGTACTCATGTCGGCCAAGCCGACACACTCTATCCTCCGAAAAGAGTAAACCCGTCGCAAGGCGGGGACACAAAGCCAACGGGTCCCGAAAGCGGGACGGCCGGGCTGCCGGAGCTCAAGCATCAATTTGGAGGATTCTAAAATGAAGATTTACAAGTTAAGCCTTATCCTTGTCGCTGCAGCCGCGGTAGTCTTCGGGCTGAGCGGAATCAGCTTCGCGTTCCATGCGGGCGGCGTCGCCGAGTGCGTCGGCTGCCATCAGATGCACAATGCGGCAAATGCCAACCTGTTGATCGCCGTCGATGACAGTTCCACC
>Ga0187778_10000560_pt1 | contig 26401 bp, 25 predicted proteins | sample 1015_Q2_SP5_20_M_FD_132418 | JGI IMG/M metagenome (GOLD analysis project Ga0187778, IMG submission 132418) | Tropical peat soil microbial communities from peatlands in Department of Meta, Colombia - 1015_Q2_SP5_20_MG | ecosystem: Environmental > Terrestrial > Soil > Wetlands > Peat | place... | reverse complement strand
TCACAGCCTCGGCCGCCATGGTGAGGTCGCCCTCGTTCTCCCGGTCCTCGTCATCGACGAGGATGACCATGTTACCTTTCCTGATATCTTCGATGGCTTCTTCGATCGTATTGAACTTCATGAAATCACCTCGAGTCAAATGACAAATCCCAAAATACAGAGTTCAGACCCATGGCCCAGATCTCAAAACCGCGAGAGTGCCGGTCATCGTCGAGTTTATTGAACCCTGATCCTTGAGATTTGAACTTCTCTTATGCGAATCCCGTCTTTTTGAGCAGCTCAAGACTCACTTCGCCTCCAAGTCTGCCTGACAAGAGCCGCTCCACGTACTTTCCGATAATGTCAGACTCCAGGTTAACGCTGTCCCCTGCGGACTTGAACCCGAGCGTCGTCACTTTCGCCGTATGCGGGATCATTGCAACGGAAAAACCCGTTTTGTCCACGTCGGCTACCGTGAGGCTGATGCCGTCCACGGCCACGGAACCCTTTTTAATGACGGTACGATGTACAGCTTCCGGTGCATCTATGAACACGCGCCAGGAATTGCCCTCCTGCCGCTTCTCCCTGATCCGGCCTACGGAGTCCACATGCCCTGTGACGAGATGTCCGCCGATCCGGGCCGAAAGTTGCAGCGCCCGCTCGAGGTTTACCTTCTGACCAATCCGGAGATCGCCGAGATTGGTGACCTTCAGGGTCTCATTTGCTACGTCGGCAGAAAACTCTGATTTTCCCATTTCCACAAGGGTGAGACAGACGCCGTTCACGCAGATGCTGTCGCCCAATCCCGTCCCTCCGAGGACCACGGCAGCTGATATCGTAAGCCGGGCGGCACCTGCCTCATGCCTGAGCGACTTCACACTCCCCATTTCTTCAATGATCCCAGTGAACATTCGTGCCTACTGTAAAAGCGGGAGGAGAACGATCTCGATCCTGCGGTTCTTTTGCCTCCCCTTGGCCGTATCATTTGTGGCAACGGGCTGATATTCCGAATATCCTGTGGCTGAAAGCAGTATGGGCTCAATGCCGCCTGAGTCCTGGAGATACCGCACGACCTTCGTCGCCCGGGCGGTCGAGAGCTCCCAGTTCGTGGGGTATTTTTTCTTGAGAGAGCTCACGATCCGTACGTTATCAGTATGGCCCTCGACCTGGATCCGCTTGTCCTCGACATCCTTCAAGATAGAGATGACCTTATCCAGAACTTTTTTCCCCTCCTTGCTTATATCGACGCTGCCGGAAGGAAAGAGGATCTTGTCCACCATGGTCATGGTCAGACGGTTCTTCATCTCCGTAATCTGCACCTGGCCATCCTGGATCTCCCTTTGGAGTTTTTTGGTCAGATCCTCATAGGTCTTTGTCGCCTTTTCGAGCTGCTCGGCCTTTTCAGCCTTCTGCGACAGTTCGTTCATCTTGTTCTGAAGTCCGTCCACCTTGGCCCGGAGCGCATCATTCTCCATCTGCGTCATTTCTTTGTCCTTCTTGAGCGCTTCAACTTCCGCTGTCAGGCTCTTTACCTGTGTCTGCAGGTTGTCGTTTTGCGCAGTGAGAGTGTCTGCTTCCTTGGCTTTGGATTCATACGTTCCTTTTGAAACGCACCCGGCAAACAATAAGAAGGCAAATAACGGGAAAATAAGGCGTTTTTTCACAAAAACCTCCTCAGATTATTGTGTGGGCGGGGAGGACAGTAGAACCTGATTATAATAACTTCAGTGGGGTTTATTGTCAAGGATATTGTACCGGAAAGAGGACCTTATTACTGCTCAAAACAGGTCATGCAGACAATTTTCCCGTTCTTCACGCGTCCGCGAGATTCCATGAACTTTTCACCGCAGAGTGCGCAGCGCAGGGAGCCGCGGATCCTCGCTTCCTGCGGAGGCGGAGTGGTAACCGGCGCAATAGTGAAGATTTCCTTCTCTTCGGCATTCAGAATGGCCGCTGTCTTTTCCATCTTGAACATTTCCATCTCGCGTGTAACGTCCTCCCCCGCCTCCTGCCTCTTTTTAAGTTCAGGGAACCGGCTGTCGCCTTCGAATCCGCGGTAATCCTCTGATATGCGTATGCCCTCTCCGCTTCGTCGATTGAAGAACGAATATACATGCTTGCCGTAGTCGTGGAAGATAAGGTTCCCCTTGCCGAAAGTACATCCGGTTACAAACTGGATGGCATCGGCTGCGCAGGAGTCGTTCTCCACAATCGCCACGAGCTCCTCGTCGCGCGGGCGTTCTGCCTTGAGTTCACGGAGCGCCGCCTTTGCAACGCGGTATCCGAGCGCGAGCCCCGGACAGAGATGACCGTGGAACTGGATAGCTTCTCTCAGATCGGTATCATGGTCGTTCTGCATGACAAACTCCTTACGTCTATTTTACCACGGGCGCGACGCTGAAAGAGAGATTTAATCTTCGAGCTTCAGAAAACAGATCTAATCTGAGGGTTCGCATTCCATGCGATGGGGTTATTTCCCGAACCTTGCGCCCCCTGCGATCTCCGCGCGAAGATGTTACTTCTTCAGCACCAGCTTCGCCGCGAGAATAGCTTTCGCTCTTTTCAAGTGGTTCTTGATAGAATCGCTGTCATTGATCGCGAGATGGATCTCCTTCGCGATCTCCTCTTCGCCTGCCTGGCTGGCCTTCTCAGCCCATTCTTTGTAATCGCCGGCGTGGCTTTCGCCGTGCTCGATCCAGTGCTCAAGCATGATCTGCAGTTTCCGCAGCGTTTCGGTCTCTCCGTGGTCGTGCTCATGTCCGTGCCCGTGGGTGTGTGAATGTCCTTTGTGCATGTCGTCCTGTAGTCCTCCGTTGTAATGATAGTGTCCGTAGTGGCCGTGGCCATGGACATGGGCCCTGTCGCCGTGCTTATGCGCATGTTCGTGGATCAAATTTACCCTGAGCAGGAGATCGCCGTCATTGATGATATCGGAGAAAGAGCCTTCCGCGGCCACGGTATGGTCTTCTGATAGCACAATTGCCCGGTCCGCGATATCGCCGGCGATCGACAGGTCGTGGGTCGCCGAGATGATCGTTTTCCCCGTCTTGTGCAATTCTCCCAGAAGCTCGATGAGCCAGACCTGGGTTCTCGGATCGAGACCGTTCGTCGGCTCGTCGAGCAAGAGCACCTCAGGATCGCTCGATAGACTCGACGCGATGGCAACTTTCTTCTTCTGACCGTCAGAAAGCGTGTAGGGCGATCGGTCACGGATGTCGGCTATGCGCAGCGTCTGGAGCAGGCCCTCAACCGTTTCCTCTATCTGATGTTTCGGATGATCGAGCTGGAGCGGACCGAAGGCGATCTCGTCCCAGACGGTTGCCGAGAAGAGCTGCACATCCGGATTTTGGAACACGAAGGCTACCCGTTTCCTGAATTCCATGGAAAACGTTCGGTCTTCGAGCGCATCCTCTGACAGGACCTTGCCGAAGGCATGAATGCTTCCCGCGCTCGGGAAGACGAGGCCGTCGAGAAGCGCAAGCAGCGTTGATTTGCCCGTTCCATTTGCCCCGAGTATCACCGCGCGCTCGCCTTCCCGAAAATCGAGGTCCAGGCGGTCCAGCACGGGGGCGGAGCCAGCATAGGAGTAAACGATATTCTTCAAACTGAAGACATCCATCAGCGAATGAGGCCTTTCTCGAGCAGCATGAGTATACCACCGAAACAGAGCACTGTCACCAGCCAGATATAATCAAACGCTGCTGCGTGATATCGGCGCAGCGATTGGAACTCTCCGTGAAAACCGCGGGAGAGCATCGCCTTGTAGATGTCCTCACTCATGTCCACGGATTTCTTGTACGTGACGCCTATCCGCGAGGCGGTCCAGCTCCTCTCCGCAGCAGGTGAGAGCGGCCGGATGGTCCTGCTCTTTCGTGCGCGGTACATGTCCTGGACCAGCCGCAAAAAGACAAAGAGATACCGTTCGGTCATGCTGAGCGTCATCACGAATATGCGAGGGACCAAGAGGGAACGAAGTCCGGAGAAGACCTCGGTCCACTTCGATGTAAGAGTGAACAACACGGCAAACGAAACCGAGGCGGCCACTCGCGACACGAAGATGATCCCGCCCCAGAGTCCCTGACGGGTGACCGCTATTTCTGCGGGGATCGTATAGGGACCCCACGCATAAGGACGATTGAGTTTCATTATTACCCACAACGGCTCTCCAGGCGTGATGATGTTTAAGATCGCCGGCAGGACGATCGCAGCCGAAAAGAGAGGCACAAACAACCATACCCGTTTTAGAAATACCCCGAGCGATACTCGGGACAATACCGCGAGCGCGAGACTGAGCCCGTACAGAACCCATAAAGTTTGCGGCGTGTGGAGGAGGCTGATCATGACGATGATGAACAGGAAGCTGAACAGCTTGACCCTGACATCAAGCGCTTGGAGCAATCCCCGCTTCCGCGCATATGCCTCGGAGAACAGGGACTGCTCCACCACGTGTGCAACTGTCAATAGCGTTTTATCTAAAAATTTAGTCCGTGACAACACGGCCGGCGATACCCCCCTGAAGATCGAAGACGGTGCTAATTTGGGAAAATGGCATGTGCAAGCAAATCTCAAGGAGCCGAGAATGCGCGCGGGAGGGCCCCTGATGAGGTCAATTCTGTTCTTACCTAATCCGTACCGTTCTTGCGTCCCAGCATCTTTGTGATCAGATACACGACGCCTGCTGTGGCCGCAATCCCGACGATTGCAGAGAGCACGTACCCCAGGCTTTCAATGGCCAGCCCCTGCTGTTGCCCGGGTAACGTATAGTCGGGCATGGGGGATTTCCAGATGTGCGCAAATCTTTGCATTCCTTCGGGAATGTAGCCGACCAGCTTTTTCATTTCTTCCAGGCCCCATTCGCCCCAAGCCCCGCCGGCGCCAAATAGCGCAGGTATAATGAGGCCCAATGGCGACAAAAGAGCCAGGATCCCGATTGCGATCCAGAGTTTTTTTACGGTGGTCATAACTTTCGTGCTTCTCGCCTCACGATTCAGGGCTCACTCCGCTACGTTATCATCTCCGGCGCGTTCTTCTGCAGATATTTCAATACGAGCGCAGTAACCGCGGCCTCGACAAAACCGAAAAGGAGGAGGTGTCCCATCGCCATGGCAGGGATCGCGATGCTCAACGGATACGGTGAATACAGGGGCTGGCCCTCGGGTGACCTCTCGATCAGGGGCTGGATGCCAAGCTGGACCGCGGCCAAGAGGGCCGATGCGTTCAGGCTCACATATGCAGCTACCGCCCCTGCAATCAGCCTCCTTCTGCTTTTTGCGTCCGATCCCGCAGCGACAAACCGATAGATGCCATAGCCTGCTAGCGAGCCTACGGCAGCCATGTTAAAACAGTTTGCGCCGATTGCCGTTATCCCTCCGTCACCAAAAAGCAGCGCTTGAATAATGAGCGCAACGGACACGGCGATGATTGCGGCCCATGGGCCGAGGAGGATTGCTATGAGTGCCGCACCGGTCGCGTGCCCCGTCGTCCCGCCGGCAATCGGTATGTTGAACATCATGATCACGAAACTGAATGCGGCGCCGAGCGCAAGGTACGGCGCCTGTTTGGCCTTAAACGTCTTGTTTAGCTTGCGGGAGGCCAGGACCCAGAACGGGATCATGGCTCCATACATCGTACCGTAGGTAGCCGGACCTAGATAGCCATCGGGAATATGCATGGATCATACGCCTCTGAACAGCTTTGATGCGATATTTGCCAGAAAATCGATACGACCGTCCGGCGTCACACGAGTTTCTTCCCCGTCGTAGTCATGGTGAGTTTCCCGTGCTTCACGCCTCGTGTCCCGATTAATCGGTCCGCAATCCTCTTGATCTCGAAACTCTTGCCTTTTACCACCAGGACCTCAAGGCAATTGTGGGCATCAAGATGAACGTGAAGGGCGGAAATGATCTGATGAAATGATTTGTGCTGCATGTCCGTCAAGGCATGTTCGAGCTCACGCGTGTGATGGTTATAGACAATGGTGATCGTGCCTACGGTCTCCTGTTTGCCCGCTTCCCATTCCTGTTCGACAAGGGTGTCACGAATCATGTCCCGGATCGCTTCGGACCGTGTTGCATACCCTTTTCGGCTGATCAGGGCATCGAATTCCTTCATCAACGAACCGTCGATGGAAACGCCGAATCGCATTATACTTGACACGTTGCCTCCGTGTTACGTTTTTAAAAAAAATAGCACATGAAGATTTTCTTGTCAAGACCTTTATTGCGCTCAAAAGGATATGCCGACTTGCAAATCGCATCGCACAGCCTACGTGCCGGGAAGGCTCCTGACCCGGGGAACGGCCATTGCGGGAGTGACTTATCTTTCTTAGTCGGGTGTCTCCCCTTCGACACGAAATAGTGAAGCTGCCTTTGCCAAGCGTCGTTGCCTCTCGAAGATGACCTCATTACAATGAAATATATTCCAGGTTAACCGGCGAGTCCCCTTCTGCCTCAATATAACCTTGACATATTTTCACTCCTTGTGATAATTTCATTTAGACTGTGAATGGGCAATGTGATTGAAATCACATTTACAGGAAATGCCCCTGGGAGGCTGCCACTGAATCCAGAAAGAAGAAAGCTTTGAATATATTGGCAGGCGTCTTTTAAGGCTCTTCAGACAATAGATTCGATAGATGTCAAAGTTATTAAAGAATCTCAAAAAATTTCCGACAAGATTATAATGGTGGGTGAGCACAGTTACTGTTTCGGAAATCAAAAGCAGGCAAGGAGGCTGTTCATGAAGAAAACTCTGATGACATTTTTGTTCTTACTTCTCATGACTGCGCCGGCAATGGCAAAAGTCACGTTCCAATTACCTGCCAATTTCACCCAGGATGATTTTAAGAATCTGAGCAGGGACCTTGGTCTTGCCATAAGCTACATCCCTCTCGCGCCGGCAGAACCGCTCGGAGGAACTCTCCCCGGCTTCGACATCGGCATTGAAGGCACGGGGGTAAGCATCAATAAGAATGCGTCTTACATTCAGAAAGCGGTAACGAATCCGGGCGATGTTCCGAGCACGATACCGGAAGCCAAGGCGCATGTGCAGGTCGGCCTTCCGGTCGTACCGATCGATCTTGGCATCGTGTATGGCGCCTCGCCGAACAACACGAATTACAAGTTTATCGGCTATGAGATTAAGTGGGCTTTCCTACGGGGAGGCACGATAGCACCGGCGGTTGCCATCCGTGGCGCCTATACAAAACTCTCAGGCATCGATATTTTCGACATCTCGACCAAATCCCTTGACCTCTCGATCAGCAAGGGTTTCGCCATACTGACACCCTATGCGGGCATCGCGGAGGTATGGATCACGAATACACCGAACACGAACGTTCCTGTGCCTCCGCTCTCCACAGAAAATATCACCGAGACGAAGGGTTTCGTAGGTTGCAAGCTCAGCTTTGGACTCGTTAACCTCGTCGCCGAGGCGGATTTCGCCGCTGTCAATGCCTACTCGGTCCGGCTGAACCTGCACTTCTGATCAGATACCCAGACCATCGCTTGCTGACGTAAGGCCTCCGGAAAGTAATTCCGGAGGCTTTTTATTCTGGCCGCACGTGTCCGGTTTCTTGACCCATGTCCCTTGCCCCCCGCCCCTTTTTTATGCTATATTTCCCGTTGTGGAAAGCAAGAGAGACGCATTGATTTTGAAAGTCTCAGGCAGCAATGTCGATGGCGCAATCGATGCCGTCGCGTCCGAGCTGCCGGTTACGCTGGTGGTGAACGGCGAGCCGCTCGTAACACTTCTCTGCACCCCTTCCGAGCTTGAGGAGCTTGCTGTGGGTTTTCTGCTCACGGAAGGGATTCTGCACGGCAAAAACACGATAAAAAGGCTGGAAGTCGATGAAAAGGAACTCAGTGTGCGGATCGAGCTATCCGACCTGCCCTCTGATTTCAGCAAGAAGTTCGAAAAGCGGACCATCTCCTCCGGGTGCGGCAAGGGGATCACCTTCACGAACTACCGCACGGAAGCTGACCGCAGGATAGGAGCGACAGGCCATCTTCTTTCACTCGATGATATCAGGAAACTACTCAGCATCTTCCGGAATATCTCAAAACTGTACATCGAGACGGGGGGCGTGCACAGCGCCGGGCTTTCAGACGGCAAGGAGATCCTGTTCTTCTCCGAGGACATCGGCAGGCACAACGCAGTTGACAAGCTGATCGGGAAGGCCTTCTTGAAATCGGTCCCCGTGGAAAACAAAATACTGATCACGAGCGGGCGAGTTACATCCGAGATCGTGACGAAAGCGGGCAGGAACCGCTTCCCCGTGCTCATCAGCCGCGCGGCTCCGTCATGCATGGCCGTAAGCTACGCTGAGGACATTGGCATCACCCTCATCGGCTTCGCGCGGGGTGAACGGATGAACATCTACACGTGGCCCAACAGGATAAAACTTGATTAAAGCGCGCTGAATAATTCAAATGAAAAGGCCTTGCCCGATCCAGGGCAAGGCCTTTTGTCCCAAAACGAGCGCTACCTAAGGCAACAACATCAGCATCTGCATATCAACACCGGTGTCATCGCCTGTGCGCAGATCAGCAACCCTCGGTATCCCGATCCCCAGGGCCGTTGGGGACCACCCAAGTGCTTCTACACCATAGAATGCTCCCGGGAGCGGCGTCGCAGATGATCCGCCCGGCAGATTGGCCATGGTGTAGGACCCTCCACTCATCATCAAACTGGACATACTGCCGTAATTGCCGTTATTGAGGGTGTTAACGATCATCCCGCCGTGCACTGCGAAGAGAACACCATTGTTCATCATCCCCATACCCATCGAAGGCACGGTTATCGTGCCGCTAATGCTTCTGCTCACAGCGGGTGCCGTAGGATTGAGCGAGCCAAGAGATAACGGCGTCGGCGTGACGGAGCTCACCAATTGAGAAGCGCTGCGGTCATAAAGAACTGCATCTGCAACCGCGCCGAATTTCCCAAGCCCCTCCATAGGAGTCGTCAAGGTGAGACCGGATATCGCGCCGCTGTTATACGTTCCTACCCAAACCTGATCGGATGAAAGCTGGAAACCCGAGAACTGCCCGGTTATGGGATTTAAATGCCTGAATCGGATCTCGTATGGCAATTCCCCAGACCCTTGGAGGGTCTGATAGAAATTGACCCAGGCGCCGGTCGGCGAAGTGATGGCCGCACCGACCGTGTAATCCGGGGTCCCCGCGGTCATCGTGATCGTAGAAATGGGGGTCGCGGTAATAGGCGTTGTTCCCTTGGTGACCGGAACGCCTTTTGCGATGACGGTCTGATAACCTAAGCCGCGCATGACGAGATCATACGTTCCGGGCTTGAGCGGATACAATACAAATTTGCCAGTCGATGGATCCGCGATGGTCCAGCGTTTTACCACGTGATATTGAGGATTCAAAGAATCATTCACCTGCTCGGCCTTGATGACAAAATGAGCACTCGGAATCGCCGAGGTCGGCGTAATATAGCTGACAATTGCGCCGGCATCGTCGAGGTCGCAATATGCGAGACTCGGTTTAAGGACATATTCGGTCAAACCGTTGCGCTGGATATCCACCACATCATGGCCCGCATCAATGTCGATTGCCAGCCTGAGCACACCGCCGTCTGTGATCTGGAAGGTGCCCGCGAGTCTGATACCGTGACGGGCATCGGGGATGCGGAGAGCATATTCATTCGCGCCAATAATGATCTCATTATTGTACTTCAGACTTGCGCCGGACTTCGCCGTTTTAGCGGAATCTGTCAGCGCATCCTCTGTCCCCGCGAGTACCAGTCTGATCTGCAGATAAGTGCCGACCTCTACAGCGATGTTGTCCCATATGGGACTGCTGATGACTCCATTGCTCAAGGCGATGAGATCGACTGTTACGGGCGCGACAAGCGGATACTTGCGCCATCCCGCGTCGTCAGGGCCCGCGGTATCGCTCGTGTGGAACCAGATTTCCTTGACCGTGACATACGCATGATCATAATCTCCCGGCGCATCGGTGAGACTGACCGTCGCAGCGCCCGTGGGCGTCGTACTTCCGCCGCCGCCCCCGCCACCGCATGCATACAAAGCGAATGCCGCTAACACCACAACCAAGATCCCCAGATACCGACGATACATCTTATGTCCTCCTTGATTTTAAATTGGACTGCATACTAATACTTTTTCGACACCGTGACAACCAGAAAGTTTAACTGGTTTAGAAATGAAACGGCAGCAAAATCGCGAGGCGTTTGAGGGTGCCGATTCGCTTGCGGCGAGCGTTATCATTGTCTGCGGTACGAAGCATGGTTCGTTCTGCAAATTACATTGTGATACGAATGTTATGAAGGCTGTTGAATCAGGGCTTGGCGAGATATAGGCGGGGAAGGACTAAAAAAGCCGTGGGCGGCGATATCGCGGTGAACGTCATATGACGAGACGCAAGATGGTGTCTAAATTGATCTCGAAGGCGGCACAGGGCATTGCGATCTGCGTACGCACGAGCACCTCGGGCCGGATTTCTCCGACATGCCCGATGGCCACTTTACCGGCCATGATCTTGCCGCAGCGGCCCTGCATAAAGAGCGGATGCTCTGCGGGTTCAAGCTTGTATCCCATACCGAGGTAATACAGCAGGATATCGAGGGACGAATGCATTTCCGAGAAATTCGCGCCCGGATGAGAGATCAATGCCGCGAGGTTAAGATCAGTGCGTGAGCCCATGTTCTCTTTCGCATCGAACACCGCCACCTCGCCCACCTCAAAGATGCGGTGGGGGTAGAACGACTTGGAGCTCGCCGACTCAACGTTGAGGAGCGATGGAAGAACACGGTTCCTCAGTACTGAATACGCGAGCGACATAACGTTATCCACTTCAACGAGCTTCTCGCCCGCGGGCATCGCATAATCAAGCTCTTCTCGCGAGCAAAGGATGTTTGACATGATCTCTTGGAAGCCGGAACCCACCATATGACCGCGCACCGTGTCGGACAGCAGTTCGAGTCGGGAAACCGCACCAACGGTCGACTGTCTCGGCATCACCGGCTCGAACGAGTCGTATCCCCTGCTGATGGCAAAGTCCTCGACCAGATCTACGGGATGCATGACGTCGTCGCGAAAGGGCGGCGTTGTAACTGAAATCGTGCCGCGTCCGACTGTGACCCAGTGGCCATAGGAGCCGAGATATTTTTTCAGGTCGCCTAAGGATACTTCTTCGCCGAGGCCCGCTTTGAAGCTTGAAATCGGCACCGTGATCTTCCGCGAGGTATCATATGGAAATGTAACGCGTTTCCCCAGCTCCGTGTCATAAGGATAGACGACGAGGACGGGTTCAATGTCCGCGCCGCGGTCATAAAAGCTCGCCGCCAGAATATTGAGGGTGAGCGCGGTCATCCGCATATCCGTACCGGTGACCTCTATGAGGACGCCCGTCGTCCGCGGCTTTACCTCCCCGATCTCCCTGCTGTTGATGATCGGCGGGAACGACAGCACGCGCCCCAAGCCATCCGTCAGTACCGGGTACCGGGGAAAGCGTTTGACGATCCCGCCATAGGCAACGCCCTTAGGGTGGCGTTCAAGGATGTCGGCAAGGTTGAGCTTCTCCTCCATGCCGAGGGGCGTGAATGAGACCGCGGACGGATCAGCCAGCCGGTAGTCTACCGGGAAGACGATCCTGTTCAGTTCATAGATGCCGATCGAGACTGTGCTCCTCTTCCTGCCGAATATCTCCGAGAGCTTGTCTTGGCTCTGGATCATCTGCGCGAGTACATCTTCATTCATGCGCACGCCATTTGCCGTACATGCAGCAATATACGGCCGCACGGCTTTCATATCCTTCGCGACCCTGATCTCGCGCGTTGCCTTCCTGCCGTGCTTCACGAAGGGACACTCTTCGGGTTTTCCGGACAGCGAGATACGTATCTGGCGTGCAATGCCCTCGGCTGACCAGAGGTCCGGCCTGTTGCTGTCTGACAGCTCCACCTTCAGGTCGTCGGTCTCGGCAACATGCTCCTTGAGCTCGGCCTTGGCGAGCATCAGGTGCTTCTCAAGCGCGCCAAGAGCGAGCTTTTTGCCGATCAGGCCTTCGAGGTCGCGCTTTTTGATATCTATAGTAGGCATAGCAGATTCAAGTGTCCAGCGTCCCGTCAACGGGGTCAGGGTGATCTGTATCCTGAGCCCGTGTTCCTATTTGTTGAGCGCTATCTTTTTTGTCCTGATAAAATCCAGGTCACGCGAGAACAGGTCGCGTATGTCCTGGATTCCGAGCGCGACCATGGCCATGCGGTCGAGACCGAGACCCCAGGCGATTACCGGCGCGTTCACGCCGAGCGGAGCAGTGACCTCGGGCCGGAATATGCCCGCGCCGCCAAGCTCCATCCATCCGAGTTCGGGGTGCTTCACGTGCAATTCCACCGACGGTTCGGTGAACGGAAAGTATGCCGGCCGGAACTGGAAATCACTTGCCTTGGCGATCTCCTGGCCAAAGAGTTTCAGCAAACCGAGCAGCGCCTTGAAATCGATGTCCTCTCCGAGCACGATGCCCTCGACCTGGTAAAAGTCGGGTGCGTGCGTGGCATCAACGGCATCATAGCGGAAACAGCGCGCTATCGAAAAATATTTCCCCGGTATCTTCGGCCCGGACGCAAGCGTCCTTGCCGACACGGCCGTGCCCTGGCTTCTGAGGATCAGCCTTTTTGCGCGCTCGAGATCGAAGACATACCGCCAGCCTGTAGAGCCGGTCTTGCCGCCGTCCTTGTGGGCCGCGGCGACCCGCTTGCCGAAGGGCTCCTCGATCTTTTTGCTTGAACCCGGTTCCTTCACGAAGTATACGTCATGGATGTTCCGGGCCGGGTGGAACTGCGGCATGAACAGTGCGTCCATGTCCCAGAATTCGTTCTCCACGAGCGGGCCTCGCATCTCATCGAACCCCATGCCGATGAACTTGTATTTCACAAAATCGAGAAATTCCTTATAGGGATGCTTCCTGCCGATGCTTTGACGCGGTGGATTGAGCGCAATGTTGTAGGCACGGAACTTTTTATTCTTCCAGGTGCCATGCTGCAGCATCTCCGGTGTGAGCGCCGAAATCTCTTCCTTGCCGGTTCCCCGCTCCCTGAGCAGGCTGAGGAGTTCGTTGCCTGAGGCGGTCAGATGGTATGAGCGGTTCTTCTTCTCGGTGATACGGAAAATGCCCTTCGACTTGCCGCGCTTGTGGAAGTTCTCATGAATCAGTTTTTGTGTTGCCGCCGGCAGACTCGGAAGCGGGAGCGCGACTTTCGCCACCGCCGTTTCATCGATGACGCGCTTGAGAGCATCGTAGGGCCCTGTATCTGCGTTTGCATTCAGACGCAGGACCCCGCCTTGGCCTATGCTTATGACGTTGCTTGCCTTCAAGGATCCCGTCGCCGAACTGACTTCCGAGGGTTCCATGCCCCAGGTCTGAATCATGTCCTTGACGGTAAACTCTCTTCCTTCTCTGAGAGCGCCGATGATCCGATTCTCCGGCGTCCCCTGTTTATGATATTCTTTGCCTGTTTCTGTCAGTGAGACGTATGACGCGACCGATTCGTCCTTCACGTCGAGCAGGCCTTTAGTCTGAAGCCAGCCTGATGCCATGTCCAGGCGGGATTCGTCGAGACCTGATGCGTTCATGATGCCCAATGCAGAGAGCGGCTCTGCCCCATTGATGAAGCAGAGAAGCACTTTTGTCTCGAGGGGATGAAGACTTTCAAGCTGCTTTTTAATGTCCAATCGCTCCATAAGTTGCCGATAAGATTACGTTGGTTGAAAATATTTGTCAAGAAAAAACAGATTGACGGCGGTCTCGCTTGTATGATACCGTACTTCTAATGGCAACAGTGAAGACCAAACCTAGGTTAAACTACACGATCCTGTGCGATGATGTTCGGCAGGAAATGGGCGGCAAGTTCAGTCTGATGGGGCTGTTCGAAAACATTTATGCGAATGTCTTTCCCGCCGTGCATCCGCGATTCGCAATCGTCAACGAGTGGACAGGCGGTAAAGGAGAGTTCAGGTGCAGGATGAGGCTCCTCACCCCGGACCGTGAACAGGTCATATCCGAATCCGAAAGCTCCATAACCCTCTTTAGCGAAACCCAGAGGCATCGTGACATCTCAATCCGATTCAACACCACCTTCGCGGCTCCAGGCACATACTGGATCGAGACTCTTTTGGACGGCGAGTGCGTGGGTCTCATCCCGCTCACCCTTCAGTTGATAACCGACAGGCAAGTGCATTAAGAAATCAGGCACGGGGGCAGAGGTCATAGCGTAAGAACAGTGCGGTCATCCGGAGGAAGGCTTTATTCGATCGTAATGAACGATGAAATCCCTTCTTTGGCTTGGAGCTGCTTCATGAGTTTCTCAGCTGCTGCCCTGTTTGAAAAGCTTCCAAGCCTCACCCGGTGCCAAGTCCCCTTGTCCGGCACGTCGGAAGAGACGATGAAAGCCGCATACCCGAGCGTCTTCAGCTTCTTCACTTCATCTTCTGCCATGTCCTTTTCTTGATACGAAGCGATCTGGATGGTATAGCGCAGCTTGGAGATATGTGTCACGGTGGGTGCCTTCTTCGCCTGCACAGGGAGCTGATTTGACGCTGTCTGTTTTGGCGGCAAGGGGGCATTCTCCTTCTCCGCCTTGACCTCAACCTTTTTATCCTTCGTGGCAGCTTGTTCACCCTTGATCTCTTCGGTGCCGGTCTGCTTCTTGTCGGGCTGCTTTTCCTCGGATATGGACTTGGGCTTGAGGTCGATCGTTACCGTCTTGTTTTCCTTGTCCGTCAGCGTCTTGTAGAATGTGAACTCTTCCTGCTTCGGGATGTTTTTCGAGACCACCTCGGGAAGCGGCGGCCCGACCTCTCCCTGCACACCGGACCTGCCCTGATATTTTCCCACGAAATACCCCAGGAAGAAAAATCCCACCATCAGGGCCACACCCGCCGGGATGATGAACAGCTTGGATATGATCCCACCTTGTTCATTCATCAAAGTTTCTCCGAGGAAACATCGGCCTTCAGGCCGGAGAGCAATCGGAGCCTCCGTTTCAAAAAAAGTGCTTGCCAAGATTTTGGCAAGTTGATCCATCCATAAGGCGCACCGCTCTTTGCTGAGCAAGCGCTTCTTTTGGAACTGATCGATGAAGTTTGTGAGCGGAAATATTCTTTCGTTAAAACCTCAACCTCAGGCGAAAATCACCAGTGAGCCGATATTCGCTCAGATCATTGAGCCGGCGGGCCGCAGCGCCCCGCGTCCGCGCTCCTGACTAATAAATGAGCATTGCATCTCCGTAGCTGTAAAACCGGTACTTCTGCGCCACCGCTGCACGGTATGCAGACAGGAGATGCTCCCTGCCAGCGAACGCCGAGACGAGCATGAGGAGCGTTGACTTCGGCAGATGGAAATTGGTAATGACCCCGTCCACCACCTTGAAGCGGTATCCCGGATAGATGAACAGGTCGGATCTCCCTTCCCCCGGGGCAACCACGCCGTCTTCCGTCGCCGCCGTCTCGATCGCTCGCACACTCGTGGTCCCGACGGCAATTATCCGTCTCCCATCGCCTTTGGCACGGTTAATACGTTCGGCTGCATCCTTGGGAACAGAATATCGCTCTGGGAGCATCCGGTGCTCCGCGATCATCTCAACCCGGACAGGGAGGAACGTGCCGGGACCCACGTGAAGCGTCACCATGACGAAATCAATGCCTTTCGCCTTCAAGCGCTGGAGCAGTTCTTCACTGAAATGCAGGCCGGCTGTGGGTGCGGCAACCGCCCCTTCATTCGCAGCATACACGGTCTGATAGCGTTCCCGGTCGCTAGGAAAGGGCTCGCGTTTTATGTAGGGTGGGAGCGGGGTTCTCCCGATCTCAGGGAGAACTGTCCGGATATCGTTTACGCCGTAAAACCGGACGGTCCTGATACCTTCGTCGTTGCCGGTCATGACCTCCGCCTCGATGCCCATGGCCATGTTCAACCTTTTGCTGCAGCCTCCGCCGGCCTTCACCAGTGCATCCCACAGATTTCGCCCTTTCTCGTGCAGCAGGAAGATCTCTGCCTTCCCGCCTCCCTGTTTCCTTGCCAGGAGTCTGCACGGAAAGACCTTGGTGTTGTTCAGCACAAGCAAGTCGCCCGTCATGAGCAAGTGTTCGATGTCAGAGAAAATGCGGTGTCCGATGGCGCCCGTTTTGCGCTTGAGGACCATGATTCGCGATCGGTCCCTGACCGGTGAAGGTTCCTGCGCGATGAGCGATTCAGGGAGGTGATAATCGAAATCCGAAAGTCTGAGCCGTTCTGCAACCTGCGTCATGGTTGGATATTACCATATCATGCTGGAAATTCCAAATCTCAAACCATCACTTTCAGATTCATATTCCCCCGACCTTGATATCATTTACGATGCCCTAATGACCGCACGCGATCTGGGGTGGGAGGGAAAGACGACCATCATGATGCCATGCGATACCCCCATCGCCCTTAAGAGCTTTTCAAAGCGCTACCTGAATTACGCGAAAAATTCTATCGTCAAAACCCGAATCACAAAAATGATATCGAAAATCTAATGACCGAATACCTGGAGTTTACAGCACTGAATTTTTGAATCTCTTTGCTGCCTGGAGCTCCCTTTTTTGGATTTGCTTCAGTCCTGCATCACCTTCACGAACACCCTGCGTTCGCGGGGTCCGTCGAACTCGCAGAAGAACACCGCCTGCCATGTCCCGAGAGCGAGCCTTCCCTCTTCCACCATTACGACCCTTGACACCCCGATGATGCTCGACTTGATGTGCGCAGCCGAGTTTCCCTCGGTATGGCCGTAGTTGTCATCGAAAGGGATGATCTTATTCAGTTCTTTCAGGATGTCTCGCCCGACGTTCGGGTCAGAGTTCTCATTTATCGTGACCGCGGAGGTTGTGTGAGGCACGTATATGTAACAAACGCCGGAGCGGATGCCGCTCTCGGCCACCAGCCTCTGTACTCCCTGCGTGATATCAACGAGTTCTGTCCTGGAATTCGTTTTGACCCTTAGTTGCCTGATCATAATACTCCTCCAAAAATATCGGCCTGGATGACAACGTCATGGGTCAAGGTATATTCTGTTGACCAGATCCCATGACCCTTCCCCCTGAGCCCGTCGATCATCCTTCAATCCCCACGTCCTCCCGTCCCCTGCCGCGCTTATCGTCGGAGATCGGATAGATGATGTGGGTAATGAGAGAGTTGATACGCGCGAGATTTCCAAGAAGATCAAGATGGATATGGCTTGTGTCGATGGATTCCTGGAACCCCTTGCTGAGCCGGTCGAGATGGGCCTGAACGAGCTCCCTCTCCATGATACCAAGCTCTTCCTTGTTCCTGAGCACTCGGTCCGCAAGGTCCCGATCGTTGCTTGCGAAAGCCGATATGGCTGTGTCGAAGTTTTCAATGATCTTTTTGTGGAATGAAATGATCTCGTTCATCCCTTCTTGCGAAAAAGTCAGTCCTTTGTTGATCCGCTTCATGGCGAGAGGCATGATGTTCCGATCTACGATGTCTCCGATGCTCTCAAGATTGCGGGAGATTTCCAGGACGACCATGGAGCGACGGGACTGGGATTCCGTAAGGTGAGAGGATGACAGTCGGGCAATATAGAGGCGGATATGGCGATCGAGGAGGTCTATCAGGTTATCCTTGTTTTTTATGGACGCTACGGTCGATTGGTCATCGCTCGCAAATACCCTGACTGATTCGATGAGCATCTCCCGGACGATGTCGGACGCCCGGAGCGCCTCGCGTGCGGCCTGGCCGAGCGCCAGTGAGGGAGTTTTGAGCACGTGGTCATCGAGGTACAGGGGTCCGAACTTCTTTTCCTCGGCCTTCTCCGGCACAAGCTTTATGATCAGTTTCGAAAACAGACTCGTAAAAGGGAGGAAGATTATCGCCATGATCGCGTTGAACAGAGTGTGAGCGTTGGCGATCTGCCTGAGGAGATCCGGGGCCGTGTTCATGACGAGGTTCTGGAATGGGGACAGGAAGGGAAGGAACAGGGCCACGCCGAGCACCTTGAAGAGGACGTGCGCCCAAGCCACCCGCCGTGCCTCGGCAGGCGCTCGCAAGCTCGCCATCAGTGCGGTGGAGCAGGTCCCGATGTTCGCGCCGAGAACGACATGGATAGCAGAGTCTAGGGAGATGAGGCCGTGACTGGCAAAGGCGAGTGCGATGCCGATCGTGGCTGCGCTGCTATGGATGAGCCCCGTAAAAACGGCGGAGAGCACGATCCCCGAGAGCGGGGTCCTGAACATGACGAGCAGGACCTCACGGAATAGCTGGTTCTGCTCAAGGGGCGCCATCGCATCCGACATGATCTTGATGGAAAGAAAGACGAAGCCGAACCCCAGCAGGCCCTGCCCGACATATTTGTACAGATCCTTCTTGGAGAACAGGTCGAAGAGAAGGCCTACGCCGATAAGAAGGATAGCGTAATCGTAGACATGGAAGGCGATGAGCTGGACTGTGAGCGTTGCGCCGATGTCCGCGCCCAGGATAACGGCCAGCGTCTGGCGGAAGCTCATCAACCCTGCGCTCACGAACCCTACAAGCATGACCGATGTCGCGCTGCTCGACTGGATGAGCCCGGTGATGAGGGCCCCGGCACCTACTGCAGAAAACCTGTTGCTCGTGAGCGAACGGAGAAGCGAGCGGATCCGGCTGCCCGCCGCGTTCTGCAGGCCGTCGTTCAGCAGCCTGATGCCATAGAGGAGAAGAAGCACCCCTCCGAAAAGGCTCGCATAGATCATGGAGTAACTATGCCTAAAATTTCCTCATTCGTCAACGGGAAACTTCACCATGATGCGCTCTTGTTCTTTGCAAAATCGATTTCTTCTTCCCGGTTCCTGACCAAGCCATCCAGCTTCGCATCCAGCAACTCTGTGAGGAGTTTCCGGTAAAGTGGCCCGGGCGGTATGCCCAGGGCCTTGAGATCGTCACCTGTAAGCATCACCTTGACATTGCGCAGGTGGGTGAGATAGAGGGAGATGTATTTTTTGGCCACGTCCTGCCTTGCCTTCGCCATCACCACGAGGATCGCCTCGACATCCAAAGGCGCGAGGAGGTCGTACACGCGGCTCGGGGGGAGGTCGGTCTCCTTGTAGAAGACATAGAGCACCCCGCGGTACCGCTCCCGCGCATGCTGCACCCGCTCCCGGATCCTGGAAGGGACCGCAAGTCGTTCCAAAGTCTCTTCCACGGCCGTATCCTTCAAGCGGTCCAAAAGGCCGAGAAAATACACGAACCACTTCTCGATCCTGATGTCCAGATAGAGGAGACGGAACCAGGTAAGCGTCTCTGCAATAGAGTCAAAGAGCCGATCTGTCTCGGGCGTGCTTTTGAGGTCCGGATGGAGGAACTTGAGAAGGTCGAAGTCTTTCATGCGCTTCAGCACCTTGAAGGGCTCTGCCTCCGAGAACATGAGCACCAACTCGGTGTATATCCGTTCACCCGTGAGCTTATGGAACAGTTTCATATTCACGGCGGTCTTGATCAGGTTCTGGGTGTGCTTGCTGAGGCGGAAAGCAAAGCGCTGCTCGAACCTGATCGCCCGGAGCACGCGCGTCGGGTCCTCCACGAATGAAAGACTATGGAGGACGCGGATAGTCTTTTCCTTGACATCGCGCAGACCGCCGAAAAAATCGATGAGCTCCCCATAGCGCTTGCGGTTCAACCGCACTGCAAGGGTGTTGATCGTGAAATCACGGCGATAGAGGTCCTTTTTAATGGAAGAGAGCTCGACTGTGGGCAGAGCCGCCGGGGACTCATAATACTCGAGCCGGGCAGTGGCGATGTCGAGCTTAAGCCCATTCGGGAGCACGATGACAGCAGTGCCAAACTTCAGGTGGGTCTTCATGCGGCCGCCCACCTTTTTTACGAGCAAGCCCGCGAACGTTATCCCGTCCCCCTCCACTACGATGTCGACGTCGAGGTTGGCAACGCGAAGGAACAGGTCCCGCACAATGCCCCCGACGAGATATGCCGAGAACCCCGCCTCGTCGGCGACCTCGCCGACCGCCCTGAGCGCATCGCACACCTCCGGCGGCAGCCGTTCATCGATCAGGCCCTTGATGTTCCGGGTGGAACGCAGGTCGAGACCTTCCTGTTCAGGAAACTCTGCCAGACGTTCTTCGTGCAGGGAACGCAGGAGATCTGTGCGGGTGATGGCCCCCACGAGCAGGCCGCTCTTGTCGAGTACCGGGATAAAACGCTGATGCTCTTCGATCATTACCCGTTCAACCTGGGCCATAGGCATGTCGGGAGACGCAACCGGCCCCCCGGTGGTCATGAACTCTTCAACCTTCTGCTCAGCCAGCCCGTGGAAGAGCGCCTTCTGCACTACCTCGCGCGTGATGGTCCCTCGGAACCGTTCGTTGCTCAGGACAGGCAGCACGTTCACGCTGAACCGGGTCATGGCCTCGTTCGCCTCCTGGATGGTGCTGCCAAACGGTATGGTCTTGACCGGAGAGGTCATGATCTCGCTCGCGATCGGCCCGGGTTTTATGTGATGCTTCAGGACATCGATCAGACGCTCCTTGGCCTGCAGGTACGTCATGTCCCTTGCCACTGCCGATGCCGCCGTGGCATGGCCGCCGCCACCCAGTCCTTCCAGCACCTCGCCAGCGTTCACCTGGGGTATCCTGCAGCGCCCGATTACGTGCGTCTTGTCTCCCATCTGCACCACAAGGAAGACCACGTCGAGGCTTTCCATGTCCCTGATCTTGTGAGCCAGGTTCGCAAGGTCCGGGACATAATGATGTGTGGCCATGGCCGCGATCACCACTCGGACCCCGTTGATATCATAGATCGTGGCGGCCTTGATGAGGTCGTTCAGGATCGCGATTTGCTCCGCTGTCAGCTCGCGGGAAATGAAATCGGAAACGATGTTCAGCTGTGCGCCCTGGGAGATGAGGTACCCTACGGCCTGCGCGTCGCGATCCGTGGTAGACACATAGGTAAGCGAGCCGGTCTCTTCGTAGATGCCGAGGGCAAAGATCGTGGCTTCGAGCGGCGTAATCGGGATCCCTTTCTGCCTCAGCAGCTCGACCATAATGGTGGTCGTGGCGCCGATCTCCTCCACGATCTCGAGTTCTCCCCGGACGTCTCCCTCCGTGGGTGGATGATGGTCATAGATATGCACAGAGACGCCTGGACGGCCGAGCGCGCCCGCAAGCTTGCCCAACCGGGCAGGATTCCGGTTATCGACGATGATGAGCCTCGTGACGCTGTCGATGTCGACGTTCCTGAGCCGTTCGGCCTCTACGGCGTAAAATGTTGACTCGAGGAAAAAGTCCCTCATGCTCTTCTCCTGGGATCCGGGAAAGACGAGCGTTGCCCCAGGGTAGAGCTTCTTTGCCGCGACCATGGACGCAAGGGCATCAAAATCGGCGTTCGTATGGCTGGTGATGACTTCCATAGTGAGTACTTTACAAATCCCGGGCAAGCAAACTCGAGATGTGAAACGTTTTGGATCTTGAGACCTTGAATTCCGAATCTATCGGGGATTTGTCATGCGCCTGTCATCATCCTCTCGGATGGTACCTCTGGTGTATCTTCCTAAGCCTCTCGCGCGAGACGTGCGTATATATCTGCGTGGTCGAAATATCGGAATGACCGAGCATGGCCTGGACCGCCCGAAGATCGGCGCCATTGTCGAGGAGGTGCGTGGCAAACGAGTGGCGAAGCGTATGCGGCGATATGGTCATCCGGATGCCGGCCTTCAGGGCATAGAACTTTATCCGCTCCCAGAACATTTGTCTCGTTATGCCCCTCCGCCTCAAGCTGATGAAGAGACGATCTGACTCAGCGCCGTCAAGCAGGTCTGCGCGGCCACTCTCGAGATATCGCCCAACCGCGGCCGCCGCGACCTCTCCCATGGGCACGGCTCGCTCTTTTGATCCCTTTCCCATTACCATGAGGAAACCTCGTTCAAGATTGATATCCTGCAGACCGAGCCCGACAAGCTCGCTCACCCGGAGCCCAGTGGCGTAGAGAAGCTCGAGCATGGCCTTGTCCCGGAGGCCGATCGGTGTTGTCGTGTCAGGCTGGGCAAGAAGCGCATCGACTTCTGCTGTTGATAGCGTCTTCGGCAGCCGCTTCCAGCCCCGGGGCGTCTCGAGGTTCACGGTCGGGTCCGTCCGCGCCAAGCCGTCGATGATAAGGTATTTGTGAAGGCCGCGTACCGCCGCCAAACCCCGCGCAATTGACGGCATTGAAAGCCCGGAAGACGAGAGATGCGAAAGATAAGAGACCACATCGTTCTGCGTTATCTCATCGTGACTTTTGTCCTTCATATAAAGCAGGTACCTGCGCAGATCCCTCTTGTACGATTCCAACGAATTTCGGGCAAGCCCTTTTTCCACGGAAAGAAAATCGAGAAACCTCTTGAGAATGTCGTCTTTCATAAAGACAATGCCAAATCGGCCTTGATTTGATTCTATGTTATCGCGGCGGAAAAAGCAAGTACGGCATGTGCTTGTCAGGAAGGAAATGAGGGAAAGCTGGCAGCGGGAATAGGGCGTTGACGATGCAGACCGGAATCCTGAGCCTCGTGACTCAAATGATCCCCAACCGGATCAATCTTCTCCGGAACATATCACGCGGCATTTTAAGGAGCTCCGTGATGTCTCGCCAGCCGTCGCCAGCGTCCTCTATACGTGATAACCGCTCCGCACTACGCGTGATGTATGGACCCGTCAAAAATTGCGTGAACAAGTCCGAGGTCGTTGTAACGGCTGTCCTTGGGGGCGGATCGATCCTCATCCGACGCTGACTTTTCCAATGAGACTCTTTATATCACCGACACCTTGTTCAGCCATCACGCGTTCGATGCCCGACAGCACTTCGAGCGTTGCCCGTGGATTTATGAAATTCGCGGTTCCGACGGCCACCGCCGAAGCGCCGGCAAGAATGAACTCCATTGCATCTTCGCCGGTTACAATCCCACCCATGCCGATGATCGGCAGCGGTACCGCCCTGGCCACCTGCCACACCATGCGAACGGCCACGGGTCTTATTGCAGGACCTGACAGGCCGCCGGTACAGTTCGCGAGACGTGGCCGTCTGCACCGCACATCGATAGCCATACCGAGGAGCGTATTGATGAGTGAAAGTCCGTCGCATCCCGCATCACGCGCGGCCTTTGCGAAATCAGTCACGTCCGTCACGTTCGGCGAGAGCTTGGCGATGAGCGGTAGCCGCGTTGCCTTGCGGACCGCCGACAGGAGATCGAAGGTCGCCGTAAGGTCCGTGCCGAAGGCCATGCCGCCGGCCTTCACGTTCGGGCATGAAATGTTGACCTCGATACCCGAGATGCCCGGCGCGCCATCAAGCCGCTCGGCCACTCCCACGTACTCTTCAAGACTATAGCCGAACATGTTTACGATCACAGCGGTGTCACATTTCCTGAGATAGGGGAGCTTTTCGCTCAGGAAAACATCGACGCCGGGATTTTCGAGCCCGATAGCGTTCAGCATTCCCGACGGCGTTTCCCATATGCGCGGAGGAGGATTGCCCTTGATCGGTTTCAATGAAATGCCCTTGACGATCACCCCGCCAAGTCTGCTCAGATCGATGAATTCCGCGAACTCTTCTCCGTATCCGAACGTACCGGACGCGGTCAGCACGGGATTCTTAAGCTTGATCCCCGCGAAGTCGATGGAGAGCGTCGGCTTTGATGCAGGTATTATTCGTTTCATAATATCAACTCATTCAAATTGAAGGCGCGGATAAGCCGATCATTACCGCCAAGAAGCGCCGGCTCCTGGCCCTTCGTGCCTAAAGCTTCTTCTTCACGTGCGGGATGGGCAACACCACCTGTTCGCTCCAGTCGATTTCCCGCGAGTCGAACACGGGCCCGTCTTTGCATGCCCGCTTGTAGCCGCCTGCCCGCATCGGGACCGAGCAGCCCATACATGCGCCGAGACCGCATGCCATTCGCTCCTCGATCGATACGTAACAGGTGATCGAATGTTCGGCAGCGATCCTGCCCACGGCCGCGAGCATGGCATGAGGGCCACAGGCATAGATCACGAGATGGGTCTTCTGCTCCATCCGTGTCAGGAACGCGTTGAGGAGATCGGTCGTCATCCCCCTGACGCCGACACTCCCATCCTCAGTGGCTATATGCACCTTCGCGGTAACCTCTTTAAAACTCTTTATGATGCCCGCCGGAGGAAGACATTCTTTGTTCTTCGCTCCAACGAAGAGGTGTGCGCGAGACCCCGCTCGCTGTGACAGAAAATGCAGGGGAGGAAAGCCGCTTCCGCCTGACACAAGAGCGGGCATTGTATCCTTGTCCGGCACCGGGAAGCCCCGGCCGAGCGGTCCAAGCAGGTTCAGGGCGCGCCCGATCCCCATGCCGGTGAGCAGTGCGGTTCCCCTGCCCACAACGCGGTAAACTATTTCGATGGATGATCTTGAAGGAACAGAAGAGATTCCGAAGGGACGGGCGAGGAGCGGGTCCATGTTCTCCGATACCCTGAGCATGACAAACTGGCCCGGCAGTGCCGTTGCGGCTGCTTCCGGTGCCCTGAGTACGAGGCGGTAGTATCCCCTGCCCGCTGATTCATGGGCAAGTATTGTTGCCTTGTGAAACCTACTCGAAGGCAATCTCGATCTCCTGTATCTCATATTCCACGGTTTTGGCCGGTGTCTTGATTGTAACGACGTCACCAACCTTGTGGCCGATGAGCGCTTTGCCTACAGGTGACTGAACCGATATCTTCCCTTTTTTAAGGTCCGCCTCCTCCTGGCCCACTAGCGTATATTTTTTTATGTCTCCGGAATCGGAATCCGCGAGCGTCACGGTGGCGCCGAAAACAACTTTTTCGTTCGAGAGCTTCGAAACGTCGATTATCTGGGCATGGGCAAGCTTGGATTCCAGTTCGCGCTTCTTGGCGTCGAGATGTCCCTGGCGTTCTTTGGCCGCGTGATATTCCGCGTTCTCCGACAGGTCGCCGTGCGCCCGCGCTTCCTCAATCTCCCTGATGTTCTTGGGCCGCTCCACCTTGACGATCCGGTCCAGCTCCTGCTTGAGCTTTTCATAGCCTTCTTTGGTCATAGGGATCTTCTGCGTCATGTTCTATGATACTCCTGAATAGACTTCACCTGTAGATGGTTTTTCATGATAGCAGCAATGCCCCGCACCGCGGCCTTTGCCGCCGACAACGTTGTGAAATAGGGGACCCCCTTCATCAGCGTCGTTCGTCTGATGGAGTAGGAATCCTTCTGCGCCTCGGCCCCATGAACCGTATTGATCACGAAATCCACCTGCCTGTCCTTGATCTGGTCCACGATATGCGGCCGGCCCTCGGTCACCTTGTTCACCGTCTCGACCGTGATCCCCCGCTTCCTCAGATACTCAGCGGTTCCTCTCGTTGCCACGATCGAGAATCCCGCCTTCTCCAGACCCTGTGCGACCTCAAGCAGCCCGGCCTTGTCCTTGTCCTTTACGCTCAGAAACACACGGCCTGAAACCGGCATGGGGTTCCCCGCGGCCATCTGGGATTTGGCAAAGGACATGCCGAAGTCCGTATCGATTCCCATTACCTCGCCCGTGGACTTCATTTCCGGCCCAAGGAGCGTGTCCACGCCGGGAAACTTGGCGAAGGGGAACACCGCTTCCTTGACGGCGATGTGCTTGATCTTCACCTCTTTCGTAAAGCCGAGTTCGGCAAGCGTCTTGCCCGCCATCACCCGTGCGGCGAGTTTGGCAAGCGGCACGCCGATTGCTTTACTCACGAACGGGATGGTACGCGACGCCCGGGGGTTCACCTCCAGCACGTAGACGCGCCCATCCTTCACGGCGAACTGCACGTTCATGAGCCCGACCACGCCGAGCTCAAGAGCAAGCGCCCGCGTCTGCCGGTCTATCTCCTTGATGATGTTCTGCGAGAGCGAAAACGGAGGGAGCGAGCACGCCGAATCCCCGGAATGCACGCCGGCCTCTTCGATGTGCTCCATGATGCCCGCGACAACCACCGTACTGCCGTCCGATATCGCGTCCACGTCGATCTCGACGGCGTCTTCGAGATACCTATCGACGAGCACGGGCCGTTCGGGAGAGGCCTTGACCGCACGGGACATGTAGTTCCTGACGCTCTCCTCGTCGTACACGATCTCCATGGCACGGCCGCCGAGCACGTAAGACGGACGAACCATCACAGGATATCCGATACGGTTGGCGGCGTCCACCGCTTCGTCGCAGGATATGGCGGTACCGCTCTCGGCCTGCAGAAGTCCGAGCCTGTCGAGGAGCTCCTTGAACCGCTTCCGGTCCTCGGCCCTGTCGATGCTGTCGGGAGAAGTGCCGAGGATGCGCACACCCGACTGCTCGAGCGGCACCGCGAGCTTGAGGGGCGTCTGGCCGCCGAACTGCACGATCACGCCGATGGGCTTTTCCCGGTGTATAATATGTAAAACGTCTT
>Ga0187778_10000559_pt1 | contig 26466 bp, 21 predicted proteins | sample 1015_Q2_SP5_20_M_FD_132418 | JGI IMG/M metagenome (GOLD analysis project Ga0187778, IMG submission 132418) | Tropical peat soil microbial communities from peatlands in Department of Meta, Colombia - 1015_Q2_SP5_20_MG | ecosystem: Environmental > Terrestrial > Soil > Wetlands > Peat | place... | reverse complement strand
TACCGTGCCAGAGCTAGCAGCTACGCCGTGCTGCGATTCCGTTTCTCTTTTCAGTCGCTTTAGGTCGGCCCGCATTTCCGACGCAACCTGATAACGCAAGTCACGGTCTTTCTCTAACGCCTTTTTAATGATGTCTTCCAGCTTAGGAGAAAGATCGGGATTGAAACGGACCGGAGGCGTTGGGACTGAATCCAGAATGGCGTGGGAGATCACTCCCGAAGTCTCTCCTCGAAACGGCAGTGTGCCCGTCGCCATCTCGTACAGCACTGCGCCGAAGGAGAATAGATCAGTTCGAGCATCTAGTTCCTTTCCGCGCACTTGCTCTGGAGACATATATGCCACGGTTCCGAGCGCTGTCCCCGGACTAGTCAGGTGTTGATCGTCGATGGAGCCCGTTTGAGTAGCCCCTTCAACCTTTGAAGCACCATGAGCCACTATGACCTTCGCCAAACCGAAATCGAGAATCTTAGCGTGGCCTCGCTTGGTTATAAAGATATTCGCAGGCTTGATATCTCTGTGAATGATGCGTTCGGCATGAGCAGCATCGAGTGCATCAGCAACTTCGATAGCCAGAGAAAGAATAAGGTCGGTCTCCATCGGACGACTACCGATCTTGTGCTTTAGCGTCACGCCGTCGAGAAACTCCATGACGATGAACGGATGGCCTTCGTGCTTACCGATCTCGTGAATCGTGCAAATGTTCGGGTGGTTCAAAGCAGATGCAGCTTTGGCTTCGCGCTGGAATCGGCTGAGAGCCTGTGGGTCTTGCGCTACATCGTCGGGGAGGAACTTGAGAGCAACAAACCGACCTAGCTCGGTGTCTTCTGCCTTGTAAACCACACCCATTCCGCCGCCCCCCAGTTTCTCGACAACGTGGTAGTGCGAAATGGTCTGGCCGATCATGGGCTGAAATCTTACGGGCCAGCGTGGGGCAAGTCAATGAGAGCGACCGGGTTGAACGATTATCGGGAAGTCAATTGGCGAAAAATCTCGATTTCACGCCTTGATCTTTACAAGGGGACCGAGCGTGCCAATGCCTTCCTAAACACGATACCCCATGTCTGCCGTCAACTTAATCTTGCTTATGACGAAATTCCCGCTTCCCCGGGCGATCTCCTTGCCCTCCCCATCCACCACCACCGACTCCGCAATGAACGAGCGTGCCCCAGCGTAAACTACCTTGCCGGTCGCCTTCATTGTTCCTTCCGAAATCGGGCGGAGAAGATAGGTCGTGAAGCTAGCCGTCAACGCGAAATAATCCTCGATCAACGAATTGACGCTGAAGAACGCGGCGTCATCCAGCAGCTTGAAGTACACCGAACCATGCACGGCGTCGGCTGCGTGAAAAAACTCGGGCTTCACGGGGATCCTGATTACCGTCTCGCCATGCGAGATCCGGATCCGCGGTGAATAGAACGCATTGATCGGCGCCGTCAGATACATCTGCTCCAGTTTGGTGTAATGCTCAGGGTTCACCACCTTAGATCCCGATTCTTTCATTTCCTCTCCAATGTGGATGGCTTAACCAATTCCAGTTGGGGCCTGCGGGAGATGGTCTGCGCCGGTCGTTGGGATGAAATCCTAGAGCTGAAGCCGGGTCAAGTCAACGCAATGACGGGTAATAGTGCAGTTCAAATTTCACGCAGGCACCATTAGCGGGACGTATGCTGTCATCCCGAGCAGAGCCGTTCTTCAGGCGGAGCGAGGGATCTCGCGTGTATTACCACGGGATTTATCCTTCCACGCGAGATTCCTCGCCCCGCTGGTGAAAGCGCGGGGCTTCGGAATGACGCCTCGTTATGAGGGTAAGAAAATTCAAACTGCACTACTACCCAATGACACGCCTTGGCGCATCTTGTGTCGAACGAGTGGCCATAAATCGCGATTCCACCATTGACCCAGCCAGGAGCTCTGACGAAGCTGACCAAAACCCTAAGAGCTCATCTTGTACACCTCCGCTATAGTGGATCTTGATGTCTGCCGATTCCAGCGTTCAGATTCGCCCCGCCCGCAGTATTTCGGGGGCCGTAACCCTGCCCGGCGATAAATCGATTTCCCATCGCTACGCGATGCTAGCCGCTATCGCGGACGGGACCACGCGCCTGGAAAACTTCTCTACCGGCGCCGATTGTGCGAGCACTCTGAAATGCCTCCAGGACCTCGGAGTGGAATGGGAGCGCCGTGGAAATTCCGTGGTCATTCACGGTCGTGGACTGAAACTGCAGGCGCCCTCAATTCCTCTCGATTGCGGCAACTCCGGCTCGACCATGCGCATGCTCAGCGGAATTCTCGCCGGACAGGAATTCTCAAGCGAGCTGATCGGCGACGAATCGTTGTCGCGCCGGCCCATGGCGCGCATCATCACACCGCTGCGACAGATGGGTGCGAGAATTTCTGCTGCGGATGGTGGTCGTCCACCGCTGCGAATCTCCGGGGGGAATCTGAAAGCCATTGACTACCAGATGCCGATAGCAAGCGCACAGGTAAAGTCGGCGCTGCTGTTTGCCGGGTTGTTTGCGTCTGGAGAAACTCGCGTCGAGGAACGGGTGCGCACCCGCGATCACGGAGAGCTGGCTCTGCGGGCGTTTGGAGCTGAAGTTCACCAGGACGGCAAACTGGCGCGTATTACAGGCGGGCAGAAGCTTCACGCCATCGACGCCACCATCCCCGGCGACATTTCTAGCGCGGCATTCTTCCTGTGTGCGGCCGCGCTGTTTTCCGGATCGCAATTAATTCTGCGCGGTCTCGGGCTGAACCCCACGCGCAGTTACTTGCTGGATTTGCTCACCGGCATGGGTGTGCGCATCTCAGTGACTCAACTCGAAGAGAAGCACGGAGAGCTGGTCGGCACCGTGCAGGTGGCAGGAGCCGAATTGCGAGGCGCGACAATTCGCAGTCCTCAAACCGAGATGCTGATTGACGAGATTCCCGTGCTGGCCGCAATCGCACCTTACACCGCAGACGGTGTCGAGATTCGTGATGCACGAGAATTGCGGATCAAGGAATCAGATCGAGTTGCGGCCATTGCTAGCAATCTTCGGGCAATGGGCGCTGATATTGAGCAATACGAAGACGGATTGAAAATCCCCGGCGGCCAGCGGCTGCATGGCGCTGAAGTCGATTCCTTCGGTGATCACCGCATTGCGATGGCTTTTGCCGTGGCTGCTCTGCGCGCCGAAGGCGAGACCAGCATCCGCACAGCGGACGCAGCAATAATCTCCTATCCGGGATTTTATGCAGTGTTAGAAGAATTGGTCCAACAATGAATCGCAGCTTGTGTCTGCTATTGTTCAATCCTTTGTCTCGTTCGCGGTTGGATGTACGAAGACTCGCCTACACGCGACATCCTTGACTAGTCCTCTTGCTCCGAAGCAGACTTAAAGGTTCGAAAGGAATCTGACGTGAAAGCATCCCTGCTCATTGTCGCCCTGGTAATTATTGCAATGTTCGCCGGTGCTCTGCTCGCTGTTCAGATACCGCCTGGATCAAGCACTCCGCAACAACCAACAGCTTCCGCCACGCAGACATCCCCGACTGCCACTATTCAGTCACGGAAAGTAACCGCGTACACGCTTCCGCCTGACCTTTACCGCAAGGCTCGTAACCTAAGCAAAATTCGTTTTCGCCTGGCTCTGATTGGCTTCCTGTACGGGCTGATTGTTTTGTGGCTGATTCTGCAGTGGAAACTCGCACCCACGTATCGGGACTGGGCGGAGAGATTCTCCAGGCGACGCTTCTTGCAGAGCGTCATTTTTGCTCCTCTGCTCTTGCTCACCATTGCGGTCCTGACGCTTCCTTTGGACATTTATGGTGAGTGGGTCGAAAAACAATATGGGATTTCTGTCCAGAGCTGGCCTTCCTGGGGTTGGGACTGGATCAAGGGCGAACTGATCTCGTTGGTAATTGGGACCATCCTCATCTGGTTGCTTTATATTGTGATCCGGCGCAGCACCCGGCGCTGGTGGTTCTACTTCTGGCTGATCTCGCTGCCGATTGGCGTATTTTTGTTTTTCATTGGTCCCTGGGTCATTGACCCCATGTTCCACAAGTTCGAGCCCCTGCAACAGAAGGATCCCGAACTCACTGCCCAGCTGGAACAGATGGTGCAACGGGCAGGAGAAAACATTCCCCCAGAACGCATGTTTTGGATGGATGCGGGTGAGAAGACCATCGGTCTGAACGCATACGTCACTGGCATCGGTGCGTCAAAACGCATCGTGGTCTGGGACACTACCATCGCGAAGATGAACACTTCTCAGATTGTCTTCGTCGCCGGACACGAAACTGGACATTATGTTTTGCAGCACATTCCCAAGGGCCTCACCTTCTTCGCGGTGCTGCTGCTGATCTTCTTTTATCTGGGCTATCGCACAATTGGGTGGGTGCTGGCGCGATGGGGCGGTGGCTGGGCACTTCGCGGCCTCGATGACTGGGCATCGCTACCGGCATTGATGCTGCTGCTCTCCATTTTCTTTTTTGTGTCGAATCCGGTGGCCAGCGCGTTTAGCCGTCACTATGAACATCAGGCCGATCAGTACGGACTTGAGGTGACTCACGGTTTGACAGCCGACTCCGGCCAGGTGGCGGCGCAGGCATTCCAGGTTCTGGGTGAGGTTGACCTCTCCGATCCAGACCCAAGCCCACTGCAGGTCTTCCTGTTTTATGATCATCCGACCATCCCCGACCGAGTCCACTTTTGCCTGACTTATGATCCTTGGGCGAACGGCGGGCAGGGCGAGTTTGTCAAGTAGCCCTTGCCGTCCGCTGCGTCTCTGGCCAGGGGCGCATCGTGTACGACCAGCTTCATTGTGAGCTGCGAGCGCTGGTGTGATGTTTTCGCGGTAGGAAAGAAGTATCCGATGTTCAACCGGGGCGGCGTCCTCGAATACCGGAGAAATGGCCAGAAGATTAATTTACCCGTGCTGTAAGAACACGTCTATTTCGCAACACCGCCCGGCGGCCACGGTTGACGCTTTCGGCTTGTCATCCCGAACGAAGCGAAGGGCTTTGTTTGTGAAGCTGGAATCTCCGCCCCGCTCAGGATGACAAGCCTGGCGTTCAGATGTGCTCGGTCTTGCCGTCGTACTTCACGGTTCCGTTGTTCTGGTTTTGTCGCTCGACATCCTGGTTGGTATAGGTCCGCGCTCCCCGCTTCGCTGGCCCGCGCTCCGCCATCAGCGTGGCGACGCTTACGCGGCTTGAGCGTGGGGTGGAAACGAAGTCAAATGCCTGCTCTTGCTCGCCATGCTTGCGGCGAATCGGGTGCGGCCGAACCAGCGGGCCATAGCTTGACGGCCCCGCCAACTCAGCCTCAGTCTGACCATACCAGACGGGTTGGGAGTACACAGGGCTGGGCGGTTCTCCCACAAACTCGCTTGACAAAGTTGAGTTGGTCGCGCCAGCCACCAGACCGAAGGCCGTATTGCTGGCACCCGTCGACCATGGTGAGACGGTCGACAAGCGCACTTCAGGAGTGGTAACTAATGGCACGTATGGCCCGACGTACACGCCATACGACGGCGCCCAGTTACTGGCATATCCGCCGATAATAGTCGCTTGCCCGACGGCGAATCCACAAAACAGCAACAGCGTGCAGCACAGCGAAAGTAACCGCATAATCTCCTCCACGAACCCCTACGTAGTCAGATTCCGGAATCTCCTGCTCAGGATGCTCTTTTTATTAAACCAATACTTGAATGTGCAAAACTTTTCCTATTGAGCAGCTTTGCCTTCAGGGCCGGCACGATAATACACCGGGAAACCGGCTTAGACGCGAATTTTTGTTAGTTTCCGATGTAGCGGGCGTATAAGCTGCGGGCGACGGCTGTATCGGTTGTTCCCTTGATGATGGCTCGGCCGTCGGGGAACACGGTCATTTCAAAAGGATCGTGCCAAAACTTGAGAACGAAGTCAGTGTGCTTCACCGTTCCCAGGGTTTTCAAACGCTCGCTCATCTGCGCCAGATCGATGGGGCGATGACGCTCATGGATTTGCACCGAATTGCGGCCGCATAGAGTGATGTGAGGCCGCCCTTCGCCCGCCAGATGAGGAAACTCGCGCCGATCACAGGCGCGGCAACCCGGGCGGGGTTTCTCAGCGGGAATTTCAACGCGTTCGTTGCTCCACAGATCAAAAGACAGCAGCGTGCGCCTCAGTTGTGTGACCGCGCCAACCAGCAACTTGAGGGCTTCCGTAGCCGCGATTGAAGCAATCTGATTCACCACCGAATTCAGGATTCCAGCAGTGTCGCAAGTTTCCAAAGTTCCTGCCGGGGGATGCGGGAATATGCACGCCAGGCAAGCTGTTTCCGAGGGTCGGATGTTCATGCTTACGCCGTAGCTGCCCACGGCTGCGGTGTAAATCCAGGGAAGGGAATTCTTCACTGCGAAATCGTTTATCAGATATCGGGTTTCAAAGTTGTCGGTTCCGTCCAGAATAAGAGCCACATCGGCTAGCATGGAATCAATGTTGGCGGGGGTGAGATCAGCCACCTGAGGCTCAACTACGATCTGCGAATTGAAACCCGCAATCTTACGTGCTGCGGCAATCGCCTTAGGTACCGAATCTCTGGCGTCAGCTTCATCAAACAGAACCTGGCGCTGCAGATTGCTGGGTTCCACGTAGTCGCGATCGATGATGCGAATTGTGCCTACCCCGGACCGGGCCAGCAACGAAGCCTGCGCTGACCCGGTAGCGCCGCAACCCACAATCGCGATTTTCGCTTCTGTCAGTTTTAGCTGGCCGCTAGAGCCGATTCCGCGAAACAGGATCTGCCGCGAATACCTCTCGTTTGGTTCCAAGGAGAGTCACCGTTTCCAGGCTTACAACCCATTATTATAGGGTGCGGCTTCGGAAATGGCGGAGCGGCAAATGATCCCGCCCGGTGGGGCGATTCGAGTGCAACAATGGACCCTCAAAATCTCATCGAACCTAAACAGGTAACCTCCAACGGGGAACAGGTTTGCGCATAAGGGGAGCTCTGGCCGCAAGCTGGGTGGTGCTGACGCTGGCGACGATGTGTGCGGCGGCACTGCCGCCTCCGCCGGCGCAGAGCGCAACGGATAACCCTCAGTCGCAGGAGTTCTCGGCGGACAGCACGACAAAATTTCAAGGCCTTATTGTCAAACGGATAATCTGGCCCGATCTTTCCAGCGAAGCCGATCAGCAGCAGTTGCAGCAATTGATCGCGCAAAAGGAAGGCGCACCGCTGGACCGGGAGCTCATCCGCACCAGTATTCATCAACTCTACAGAACCGGGCGCTTTGCCGATATTCGGGTGGACGCAGAGACAACCGCCGACAACCAGGTCGAGCTGAGGATTTTCACTTCCGCGAATTACTTCATCGGAGAAGTTCGAGCGCAAGGCGCACCGCGACGGCCCACCGCGGGGCAAATTGTGAATGCCTCAAAATTAGTTCTGGGCGAAACTTTTACTCGCGACCGTTTGAATCGCGCACTGGCCAACATTCAGCAATTCATGGAAGCGAACGGTTATTACCGGTCCGTCGCCCGTGCCGAAGAGCGGCCGGATAACAACACCCGCCAAATGGCAATCGTGTTTCACATTGACTCGGGAAGGCAGGCCCGAGTTGGAACAGTCAATGTCAAGTGTGAGTCAGCGTGTTCCCCGGAGGAAATTCAGAGGGCCGCAAAGCTGAAACCCGGGAAACCGGTCACCATTCAAAGTGCCGGCAACGCATTGGAGCGTTTGCGAAAACTCTATCAGAAACGCGACCGGCTGCTGGCGCAGGCCCGAATCGCGGAGAGAGTTTTTCGCCCGGACAACAACACTGTCGACTACACGCTGGAGGTCAATCCCGGACCGAAGGTCGAGATCCTGGCGGAAGGATTCAAGATTTCCCGCAAGGTCATGCGGCAGGATGTGCCGGTGTTCGCGGAGAACTCTGTTGATCCCGATCTTCTGAATGAGGGACGCAGCAATCTCCTCAACTTCCTGCAAAACCGCGGCTACTTCGATGCCAGGGTCGAACTCAAAGGAGCTCCCAGCCCCGGCGCAGACGAATTACACATCGTGTACCTGATAAATGCCGGTGCACGGCACAAATTGGTGAAACTCGAGATCACCAGCAACCGCTATTTCAAAACCGCTGAACTGCGCCAACGCATGCAGGTGCAGCCTGCAGGACGTTTGTTTGCCTATGGGCGATATACCCAGCGCTTGCTGGCCGCCGATGTCCGCGGTTTGACGAACATATATGTTGCCAACGGGTTTCAAAAGGTGCAGATCACGCCTGAGGTGATCGACGACTACAACGGACATGAAAATGAAGTGGCCATCAGACTTACCGTGAACGAGGGATCGCAGACTCTGGTGGGAGCGTTTCAGCTGGTGGGTTACAAAACCTTCACGCTGGCCGAACTGAAGGGCGAAATCAACACCGCCGAAGGCCAGCCCTTTTCCGAGTTCCGCATCGCTCAGGATCGCGACAATCTTCTGAACTATTACTTCAATCATGGATTTCCCCGAGCGACCTTCGAAGCCACCGCCACGCCGTTTCCGAATCAGCCCAATCGCATGGAGGTTACCTTTACCATCACTGAAGGCGAGCGCGTTTTTGTGGATCACGTGTATGTTTCCGGCCTCGCACACACCCGTCCCTATGTGGTGAACCGCGAACTGCAGATTGCCCCGGGCGATCCGCTCAGCCAGATCGATATTTTGCAGACTCAAAAGCGGCTTTACGATCTCGGCCTTTTCAATCAGGTCGATACTGCGGTTCAGAATCCGAATGGAGACGAGCCTAAGAAAAATGTCCTGGTGGATACTCAAGAAGCCAAGCGGTACACGTTCCTGTACGGTTTTGGACTGGAATTTCAGACCGGCCAGCCCGGCGCCATTGGAAGCAATCAGGCGTTGGGCCACACCGGCGTAAGTCCGCGCGCCTCCTTGGGCATCACGCGCCTTAACTTTCGCGGACGCGACCACACCATTACCTTCCGCGGCGACATTGGCAGCCTGCAGCAACGTGCCTTGGCGAATTATGTTGCGCCACGCTGGTTGGGAAGTCCCAACTGGAAGCTTTCCTTGCTCACCTTTTACGACAACACCATTGATGTAACTACGTTCACCTCGCGGCGCGCGGAGGGTTCCATTCAGGCAAGCCAAATCATCAACAAAACCAGCACCATGGATTACAGCTTCACCTATCGTCAGGTGAAAGCCAGCGATATTCAAATCAGTCCGGCCGAGATCCCCTTACTGTCATTGCCGACCAGAGTAGGCGAACCCGGATTGAGTTACATTCGCAACACGCGTGACAATGACCTCAATCCGACCAAAGGCATGTATATAGCAGGCACGGCCGGCGTGGCCGACACCCGTTTTGCCTCGGAAACCGACTTCAGCCGACTGGTAATTCAAAACGCCACCTATCACGCCTTCGGCAAGAACCGGCCCCAGGACAAGAAGTTCGTGTTTGCACGGCAGACCACCGTGGGGGTGGAAAACGCCTTTGGCAACACCACCATACTGCCCCAAGGAGCAACATGTGCCCAAGTTACAGGCACAACCTGCGCAAATCTGACCGTCATTCCCCTGGCCGAACGCTTTCTTTCCGGTGGCGGCAACTCGCTTCGTGGTTTTGGGTTAAATCAGGCAGGACCACGGGATCCCGTAACCGGTTTTCCCATTGGAGGAAGCGGACTTTTCACCAACAACGTCGAGCTGCGTCTTCCGCCTCTCACTTTGCCTTTTGTGCAGGACAATATGAGCCTCGCGCTTTTCTGGGACGCCGGCAACGTTTTCAACGACGGTCGCACTATGCTGGATAGCCTGCTGCGCTGGCGACAGAAAGACCCCAGCCTCTGCGTTCACGACGCCCCTGCCCCCAATCAATGTGACTTTAGTTATGTATCGCACGCCTTGGGAATAGGCGTTCGATATAGGACTCCCATCGGCCCGGTTCGCTTCGATTTCGGGTACAATCTAAATCCACCGGCATTCCCAAGCTGTCAGGAGAAACCTGGTTTCAGCGGCCAGGCGACATCGAATTATTGCATAGGCCAAACTGAGGGTAAGAATTCGACGACCCTGCCGTATTTTGTGCCGCAACATGCGCCGCACCTTAACGTTTATTTCAGTATTGGGCAGAGTTTCTGATGAATCGTAGGTTGCTCATTCTGATTGGCAGCATCGCATGGCTTTTTACCGCCATGCCTTCAGGTGCCGCTGAGTTGTTGGATCGCATCGTGGCCACCGTCAACGGCAGAATAATCTTGCAAAGTGACTGGGACGCGGCCATACGTTACGCCGCACTCGTGGATGCCCACTCTCCGGACCAGATCTCGGTTGAAGACCGCAAAGCTGCGCTCGATCGTTTGATCGATCAGGAGCTGCTGAAGGAACAGTTGGGCTCAGTTGATCTCAAGAGCGCCGCTGATGAAGAAGTGAGCCAGCGTATCCAGGAAATTCGCCGGCAATACCCCAAAGCGCAAGATGGGCCGGGATGGCAGAACCTCATCGGGCGCTATGGCTTAAGCGAAGCCGAGCTTCGGCAAGATGTTGCCTTGCAATTGGATCTCAGTCGATTAGTGGATGTGCGCCTGCGCCCTGGAATCGACATCGACGTGCAGAGCATCGAGAGCTACTACAACCAGGAACTCTTGCCTCAACTGCGCCAGTCCGGCGCCAGGGAAGTTCCACTGGCCGAGGTCAGCCCAAGAATCAAGGAGTTGCTGACCCAGCAAAAAGTGAACCAATTACTCGTAGCATGGCTTCAAAACCTGCGCTCGGGAAGCGAAATCCGAACTGAGGTGTCTTCGTCCGATTCGGACGAGCCGCGATGACCGGCTCTGACAGCGAATCTATGGAACCGCGCCGGCGATGGTTGTGGAAACTCTTGCTGACCGCTGCCGCCTTGGGGTTGATTTTCTTTTCTGCTCTCGCCTGGTATGCCACCACCAACTCATTCCAATTGATGGTTCGTCACCGCCTCGTCGCTGAATTGGAGCGAGTTACTGGTGGGCGTGTGGAGCTGGGTGGCTTCCATACAATGCCCTTCCGTTTCGAGGTAGACGTGCGCGATCTGACGATACATGGGCGCGAAGCTGCCGGCGAGGTCCCCTACGCCCACGTCGATCGTTTGACTGCGAAGGTGAAAATCATTTCCGTATTCGGCGCCGAACTTGGATTTCATTCCCTTGTCCTCGATCGGCCCGTCATCCACATCATTTCCTATCCTGATGGCTCCACAAACCAGCCCGTACCCGCCGAAGGCGGACTGCCTGCCAGAACTCAGATAGCACACTTGTTCTCCTTCTCAATTGGTCGGCTGGACGTGCGCCAAGGTGAATTGTTGTGGAATGAGCAGCGAATTCCTCTTGATTTTGCTGCCAACGATATTTCTGCAACCTTGGACTACTCCCTCCTGCACCGACGCTATGACGGCAATCTGGCCATCGGAAAAGCGCAAACGACCGTTGGTGGCTACCGTACCATCACATGGACCGCGGAAGCGCGTTTCGAGCTGGGCCGCGACACCTTGGTAGTGAACTCGCTGAAGGCCCGCACTGGCCGCTCTCAACTGGCTGCCAGCGGCCGCCTGGTGGATTTTAGGGAACCCAGCCTCGTAGCGGAATACGATGTGAGGCTCGACTTAACAGAAGCAGGCGCCATTGCCCGGCGTCCGGAGATGCGCAATGGCATCTTGCGAGCGCGCGGAAACGGATCTTGGTCCAGAACGGCTCTTTCCACCGTCGGCGGACTGCAAGTCAACGATGTAGATTGGCGCGACGAGTCTTTTCGTCTACAAGTGGCAGCTTTTAGTTCCCAGTTTAATGTGAACCCACTTCGTCTCAGCCTCGCCGATGTCAAGGCTAGCCTCCTCGGAGGCGAGGTTACAGGCGACGTTCAAGTTCTCAATTGGCGACAACCGGCAACAAACCGCGCCCAGGACCAACCAAGAGGAAGTATTCGCTTGCGGTTAAGAAAATTGTCAGCCCAGGAGATCGCTGCCGCATTGTCGTCCAGAGGCCGCCCCTTAAGCCGCATGAATCTCGCGGGAAGCGTTAACGGCTCGCTCGAAACAGCGTGGAAAACCTCTCCCGCCAACAGCCAAAGCGAAATTACGCTGGATGTGGCAGCTCCCGATAATGTACACCCCGAGCAATTTCCGGTGAACGCGCACATGCTGGCTATTTATCGGACTGCCGCAGCGGAGTTGCAAGTTTCGGAGTTCAATGCCAGCACGCGGGCAAGCCAGGTTCGGGCATCGGGAACTTTGTCGAAACGGGCAGCTCTGAACTTCACGGTCGCGACCTCGAATTTCGAAGAATGGGAACAGGTTTTAGCGGCGCTCGGATATCAGGAAGGATTTCCATTCTCCATGCGCGGTCGCGCATCCTTCAACGGTGCGGCCACCGGCAAGCTATCTGCTATCGATCTCAACGGCAGGCTGCAATCGCAGGATGCTAGGATCGTGATTCCTGCCACGGCGAACTTTCCGGCGCGAGATATTCGCTGGGATTCACTGACGGCCGATATCGAATTGTCTCCGCGTAGCTTTACCATGCGCAACGGAGTTCTGCGTCACAGACAAACCATCGTCCGCTTGGACGCAGTTGCTGGCCTGAATAACCGGCAGTTCACCGACATCAGCCCCTTTAGGGCCAGGCTGCAAATGCACAATGCGGATGCCGCGGACGTTTTAGGCATTGCGGGTTGGAGCTATCCGGTCAGTGGGAAACTGAATCTGTGGTTGCAAGCCTCGGGAACTCGTTCATCACCCTCCGGACAAGGTTCATTGCAGCTTTCCAGCGCAACCATCCACGGTGAAGCCGTGCCCCAGGTGGACTCGCGTTTTACCTTCAACGGGCAACAGGTATCGGTCTCAGATGTTCGGATTGCATACGGCAACGGGCAAATCACTGGAAATGGCAGCTACGATTTTCCCACTCGCGCATTTCGCTTTAATGCTGCCGGGCAGAATTTCGATCTGAAGCGTTTCGCCGTGCTGCAATCCAGTCGTGTGCCGGTGCAGGGAGGTATGGATTTCGTCGCGCAAGTGTCGGGTACACCCCAACAACCCGTGGTGAATGCCGAAATTCATCTGCGCGATCTCACATTCGGCAATGAGCGCGCAGGCGATTACATCCTGGATGCAGTCACCAAAGGTTCAGAAATGCAGATCAGTGGCCACTCGCAGTTCGAGGATAAGGAACTGAACGTCGAAGGCAACGTCACACTGCGAGGTGATTGGCCGGCCGAGATTGACTTTCGCTTTAGGCGCCTGGATGTGGATCCGCTACTAACCGCCTACCTGATGGCCCCTGTGACTGGGCACTCTGCCGTCACCGGCGACCTGCACTTGCTAGGCCCGCTGCGGAGTCCGCGCGAACTCCTGATTACGGGCAATTTCAACCAACTCTTCGTTGATCTTGAACACGTGCAACTCCGCAACAATGATCCCATCCGCTTCGAAGCTTCGGGGCGAAAACTCAACATTTCGCGATTCCGCCTCATTGGAGAGGACACCGACCTGGAAATCGGCGGCAGCGTGCGTTTCAGCGGCGAACCAGTTCTCGATCTCAATGCCGAAGGTCACGCCGACCTGCGGCTGATTCACAATCTGAACTCTGATTTCAACTCTTCGGGAACGGTTGCGATAAGTTTGATGGCCGGCGGAACATTGCAGCGGCCCATCATGCAGGGACGTTTACAGGTTACCGGCGGCTCAATCCAATACGGCGATCTGCCCAGCGCTTTGAATAATCTCAATGGATCGCTGGTTTTTGACCAAAACCGTCTGCAGATCGAAACGCTGACCGGCCAGATCGGGGGTGGGCTGATGAGTTTTGGAGGCTACGCCACCGTGTATAACCGTCAGCTCAATTTTGATCTCACCTTGCAGGCTCAGGACGTACGTCTGCGCTATCCGCCGGGAATCAGCTCAATGGCTACGGGGACATTACGCTGGTTGGGAACGCCAGCGGGATCCACGCTCTCCGGAACTGCTACCATTACGAAACTCTCGATCACACCAGGTTTTGATTTCAGTTCCTACTTGCAGAGCCGGGCCCAGGCTTCGGCGTTGTCCCAAACCAATCCGCTGCTGAACGCCATCCGCCTGGACGTGCGCATTAATACCACCCCACAGCTGCAAATGCAGACCGCGGCGCTCAGCCTTTCTGGAGATGCCGATTTGCGTCTCCGTGGCACGGCAGCGAAGCCGGTCTTGCTGGGACGCATTGATATCCTGGAGGGCCAGATTGCATTTAACGGAACCAAGTACCGCCTCGAGCGGGGCGATATCAGTTTTACTAATCCCGTCACCACCACGCCCGTTCTGGACCTCCAGGCGGCGACCCGCCTTCGCGAATACGAGCTTACGGTCAACCTCAATGGCGAGTTCGACAAGTTGAACTTGACTTATCACTCCGAACCGCCCTTGGCGACGGCGGATATCATCAGCTTGCTCTCGCCCATCGGATCCACTCAACAATTCGGACAAGTACAACAGAACGCGCCCTCTCCCTTTGCGCAGCAGGCTTCCAGCGCCGTGCTGGGGGAGGCTTTGAATTCCGCCCTCAGCAACCGCTCGCAACGGCTTTTTGGCGTCAGTCATATCAAAATTGACCCACAGGGGCTCAATACTGAAACCGCGCCCATCCAGACTTCCCCCCTGCCGGCAGTCACCATCGAGCAGCCGGTCAGGGACAACCTCACCCTGACCTACACCACCAACCTGGCGCAGACCTCTCAACAGATTATTCAAGGGGAATACAACATCACCAGCAAGGTTTCAATTGTGGGCTTGCGGGACTACAACGGGGTGGTCAGCTTTGAGGTCCGCTTGCGTCAAGCCAAGAAGTAACACCCGCGCTGACTTGCCCAGAAACTGCTGGGACTCTCGGTCCCGTCACTCCATGTCATCCCGAATCCGGCGTTAGCTGGTGAGGGATCCTACGGCGGCTTCGACTGTAGGTAGCGTAAATGGGACGTCATTCCCCGCCTGCGTTTGTGATAATTCTGTGCGCTTCGTAAGATCCCTCGCGCGCACGGCGCGTCGGGATGACATCCTCGTTAGGGGCAGCTAGTTATTAGGCAAAGCTCGCCGCATAGGGACTTTCGTCCAAAGAACTTCGTACTCTAAGCCACGGCAATTCCCATCGCGCGGTGTTTTCAAGTCTCGACATGAAGTAAACTGGATCTGCGGGTGCAAGCTTGCCACCTACACGCGTTCTGAATAGGGGCTTACCTCAGAGGACACAATGCGTAGAAACCGGGGCTTTTCATTAATTGAGCTGCTGATTGTAGTGGCGATTATTCTGATCATCGCTGCCATAGCCATTCCCAACCTGCTGCGGGCCAAGATCGCCGCCAATGAATCGTCCGCCGTGCAATCGGTTCGCACCATTAACACCACACAGGTCACTTACCAATCGACCTATCCGACGGTTGGATACGCGGCGACGCTCCAGGCGCTTGGACCAAGCGGACCCAGCTGCGCCACTCCCTCTTCGGCCAACGCCTGCCTGATCGATTGGTCCTTATCGCAGGCAACAGCGCCTGCCGGCGCAAAGAGTGGATATTATTTCGCGATGGGCGTCGTAGCAAATAATGGGATGAACCTCGGCTACACAGTAGGAGCGGCGCCGGCCGGCTTCAATCAGACAGGCGTTCGCGGCTTCTGTTCCAACGAAGACGCCGTCATCCGGGCTACTCCTGCGCAAAGTGGCCCGCCCGTAAACACGGAAGAAGCTTGCGCAGCTTTTACCGCTCTACAATAGCAGCAAGTTTTGGTCCAGCGACATGGCGGCGCAATCTCTGACTGTCGAACCAGTAGGCAAACTCGAAGGCCATGGTGTGCTTTGCCTGCGCGGTCCTTTGACGATTGAAAATGTGTTGCCCTTTCAGAACGCCATCCGCCGCGAGCAAAACGCGCAGACGGTTATCCTCGATTTCAGCGAAGTCCCCTACATCGATTCGTCCGGACTGGGTTCGCTGGTGAGCGCTTACGTCTCGCGGCAGAAAAGCGGCCGCCGGGTGGCTCTGACCGGAGTGAACGAACGCGTATTGCGGCTCTTTGAAGTTACCAAAACCGATTCGCTCTTTTTGATTTTCCCAACCATTGGCGTTGCCCTCGCCGCGCTCACCAACCCGGTCCAGGCGTAGTTACTTTTCCGCCTGTGCACGCGCCGCGCGCTTTTGCTTCGCCCAGCCTTCTTTGTTGGTCTGCCGCGCGCGGCCCAGCGCCAAAGAGTCCGGCGGAACGTCGTCGGTAATGCAGGATGCGGCCGCGACGTATGCTCCTTTGCCCAGGCGAATCGGGGCCACTAGAGTTGTATCGCTCCCGACGAACACGCCATCTTCAATGACCGTTCTGTGCTTGTGCACGCCATCGTAGTTGCAGGTGATGGTGCCCGCGCCAATGTTCACTCCTTCACCGATCTCCGCATCTCCGAGATAGGTCAGGTGATTGGCTTTTGATCCCTTGCCCAGGCGGATCTTCTTGGTCTCCACAAAGTTTCCCACCTTTGCGCCTGGTCCGATCTCGCTACCCGGACGCAAACGGGAATAGGGGCCAAGTATTGCGCGGTCTTCAATCTTGGAATCGTCGATGACACATCCGGGAAGAATTTCAACGCTGTCGCCGATTGCGGTGTTACGAATGACGCTGTAAGAGCGGATTCGGCAATCGCTCCCCACGCGTGTGTTGCCGCGAAGCTGCACAAATGGCTCCAGCACGGTGTCAGCGCCGATCTCGACTTCGGAATCAATGATGCAGGTCTCGGGATAAAAAATGGTCGCCCCCGCAGCCATGAGCTCCTGGCACTTTGACATGCGAAGGTAATGGTCAAGTTCGACCAGTTCGGCTCGCGTATTCGCACCTAGAATTTCCTGTGGATCTTTGGCTGGCACCGCAAACACACGTTCTTTCTTCCTGCGCAAAATCGACGCCATATCGGTCAGGTAGAATTCGCCGTGCGGATTCTCTGTGCCTAGTTCGTCAATGTGGGCATAAAGAGCTTCCACTGAGAAGGCATAGGAACCGGAATTGATTTCCTTGATCGCTCTCTGCGCAGGCGTGGCCGATTTTTCTTCCACGATGGCTCGCACCTCCTCGCTGTGCGCACCTGTTCGAATGATGCGACCGTATCCCGTCGGGTCCTTCAGCTGAGCGGTGAGGATAGTCATCGCGGCGTTCTTTGACTGATGGAAATCGCGAAGCATGGCAACGGTTGCCGCACTGATCAACGGGGCATCCCCGTATAGCACGATAACCTGATCGTATGGCTTTAACGCTTCACGCGCGACCATCAGCGCATGGCCCGTGCCTCGTTGCTCCTTCTGGAGAACGAAATTGATGCCGAGATTTCCTACTGCCTGACGCACTCGTTCCGCTTCGTGGCCGATAATGGCATAGACATCGTGGGCGGGAACAACTTTGGTTGCGGCCGCGATCACATGCGCCAGCAGCGGCTTGCCCCCAACCTCATGCAGCACTTTCGGGTGTTTGGATTTCAGCCGCGTGCCTTTGCCCGCTGCCATGATGGCGATGGCTACACGTGCGGGGTTGGCTACCTTATTTCTCGAGCCGTTGGCGCCGAAACTTCTGACCGGAACTGTCCTGGACTTTGCCACATTTTCACTATACCGCGAGCTTCACCAGGTATGACACCGAGGAACACCGGGGGGCAACAATGAATCCTGAATCTGGCCGATTTATGGCGGTGAAACCGTGTGGTCTGCCGCATGGGCCAGCAATTTCATCAGATCGCGCGCGATGCAATCAGTGTCGTGGCGGGCTACTACGTCTTCGCACAAATAGTGACCCAGCACCGGCTGAACTCCCAAATCGCGGATCGCATCGCAGTCCGCCACTACCTGCGTCGCGCCCTCCAGGGCATATTTCGCCTTCATCTCCGGTGAAACCGGTTTGCTATTGATGAGGGCATAGTCAAAAATCTGACACCCGGAATGAGCATTCAGCGCGCGAATGTGATCCGCAGCCGTGCGCCCCAGACTCTCGTTCGCCTGAGTCATCAGATTGCAGATATAAACTTTCACGGCCGGTGAATCGGCAATTGCCTGCGGAATGCCTCGCACCAGCAAATTCGGGATCAGACTGGTGAAAAGCGATCCCGGTCCAATGGTGATCAGATCGGCGTTGGCGATCGCGTCCAGAGTCTGTGGGACGGGCTGCGGATCAGGAGGAACCAAAAACAGCTCCTGGATGCGGCCCTTGCTGGCCGTGATTTTTGTTTCTCCCCGCACACGCGTGCCATCTTCCAGGAGAGCTTCTAATTCGACATTCGATGTAGTTGCCGGATAAATGTGACCTCGAGTGGCCAGCACCTCGGAAGACAATCGAACTGCTTCCCCGAAATCCTTGGTCATGGAGGTGAGCGCGGCCAGAAAAAGATTGCCGAAGCTGTGGCCTTCCAGTCCCGATCCTTTTTCAAAACGATGGCGAAAGAGTTTTGAGAGCAAAGCTTCGTCTTCAGAGAGGGCGACGATGCAGTTGCGGATATCGCCTGGCGGAAGCATATTCAGCTCCTTGCGAAGGCGTCCGCTTGATCCACCGTCGTCCGTGACTGTAACAACTGCGGAAAGGCCGGAGATTTGGTTGGAAACTGCCTGGGCCGCTGTCCCAGGGCTGGCCGCATAGTGTTTTAGCCCTCTCAGGAGGGTCGACAGGCCCGTGCCTCCGCCAATCGCCACAACCTGCAGACCATGCTTTTTTTGTAGCTGGCTGCTTGCAGACTTCATTGCCCAGCCTTTTACTGTTCCTCGGTGAAGCCCGGTGAAGCGGCTAGCTCGGCTCCAGGGTCGGGATACAGTAGTTCAGTGAAGCGGGGGTCCTCACTCAGATTTTGGAAATCCGTGTCGTTGCGAGCTTGGAATCGCAGCGTCGGATTCAGATGGATGGCTTCATCCAAATGCCGCAGCGAGTCTTCGGCGTGTCCGGTCAGACAATCCAGGGCTGCCAGTCCATAAGCCACATAGTCCGCCTTGGGCACTTGCTTGGATAGCTTTTCCAAATGCTCGCGCGCACTGACATAGTCGCCGAGATTGATCAGCGACACCGCGTAATCATAGTGCTCCTCGGGAGTCTTAAACTGGCTCGCGCTACGTTCGAGTTGGCGATCGCAAGCCTGCAGGTGTACGTTCGCTCGATCGGTTAGCTCCTTGCTCGGGCCAGTAACTACCTTTTGCAGATGGCCCTTAGCCTTGTCAAACTTGTGCTCCTGCATGGCCCGCAGGCCGGCCTCATAGTTTTGCACAGCCTGTGCAAAACGTGGATCCTCGTTCAGGCCCTTCTTGTTCGTCGTCTTCTGTACCATCACTTCTTGTCTCTCTCCGCGTCACGTAAGTACTTACCTCAAAGCTGCTTATGCGATGCTACGTAAAGCTTTGCTCCTGCTTCTTTGTTCAGGAAACTGAAAACTTGGACTCGCCCCGCTAAGTGCCGAACTTAACCCTGTGGGAATCGCGTCTATCTCGTGACGAAAGCAGGTTATACGTGGACATTGGATTCAAGTCAACTGCAGCCGCCACTAGTTCATAGCGGCAGCCGTTTGTAAGTCGACCTGACGCCACTCCCCAGCCATGATCCCCTTTCGAATCTGGGTTGCGCTTTGATGCTTCTTATACTGCCCGTAAGCGAAATACACCTCTTTCAAGCAGATGTCACAGCGCGCACCATGCGCGTTTTCGAAGCAGCTATGCAGGCTGTTGTGGCCCATGCGATCGCAATAGCAATAACAAGGCTGCTGGTGCAGTACGACCGGGATCTTCGCTGCCAAGTCATAGGCATGGGTTTGATACGGACTTTGGGCATTATCGCCCCATAGCTGATCTTTAGCTAAGAGTGGGGGAAGCTTCGTGCCTTTCGGGGGCGGCCCAGCGTTGTAGGCCGGTACCACGCCCTCCTGCTGCGAGTTGGCCCAGGGAGAAGAAACCACAAATGTGACCACAAAAATACACGCCAAGGCAAAGCCGCGCTTCAGCATAGATGGTCCTTAGAAGCGATATTGTACCTGATTTTTCCTACCGAGGTTATGTCCACGGACATCAATAGCGGCGGGAGTAAATACAACACTGGCGTCGCTTTGCTCCATCCGTATAATTAGAAAACATGCCGGAGCAAGCCGACCCGCAAAAACTTAATGTGCCGTTCGCTGCGCAGGCCACCGCTGCGAAACCCATGCGTGCCCTGGTGATCTCGGTGTGGTTGCGGGACTTGATTATCTCTCTCGCCATTTCCTGTTTCATCATCATTTTCCTCTATCAACCGGTGAAGGTGGAAGGCACCAGCATGATGCCGTCGCTGGAAGATCAGGAACGCATCTTTGTGAACAAGCTGGTTTATCGGCTCGAGCCCATTCAACGCGGCGACATCGTCGTCTTCCGCTATCCTCGCGATCCTTCCAAGAGTTTTATCAAGCGGGTAGTGGGTCTGGCTGGCGATCATGTTCAAATCGAGGCCGGACGCGTGTATGTCAACGGCAAGCGCCTCGAGGAAGACTACGTTCCCCAAGTGTACGAGGATCTGCGTTCCTATCCGGAAATCGTAGTCCCTCCCGATTGCTACTTCGTGCTGGGCGATCATCGCAGCTTGTCCAACGACAGCCGCGATTTTGGTCCGGTCAACCAGAGCTATATCTACGGCAAAGCTGTCTTCGGGTACTGGCCGGTGGATAAGATGGGCCGAGTTCGCTAACCGCCCTCGCCCGTTGGCAGAAAGTCGCTTATACCTCAAGAGGGTACCTTCCAAGTTCTAGCCAAAAAATGGGGATTCTGGTGTATATAAGTAGGAAAGTTCCTATGGTTGGAGCGCGGGGGTTTTATGAAGCGTTGGCTTGTTGTAATTCTTTTGATGCTGGTCTGTGCAGTGAACCTGAATGCCGCCAAGCGGCCCCATCATGCTCATAAGCACAAAGCTCATCATGCCAAGCGGCATCCACAGCATCGCCGGACATAACCCCGCATCCGGCAATATCTGCGAAAGATTGAGCTATGCTTCTACTGTTCCGATTGTCTTTTGGCGGTAGTTCCGGCGGTTGCAACCCCCAATTTGCGTAACTTGTCGCGTGCCTGCACGGCCTCGTTGCTTCGAGGATAGCGTTGAATTACGTGGCGCAGTTCTGTCACTCCATCATCCTTCTGCCCCAGTTCAATCAGCGCAAGCCCCTTTTTCAGATCAGACGAAGGAGCTTTATTCCCGGTGGGGAAGTTCTGCAGCACCTGATCGTAATTCTTGATCGCTCCCTGGTAGTCGGCCTGTTTGAACTGAATCTCCGCGAGATAGAAAAAGGCGTTTCCGGCCAAGTCCGTTGTCGGGTAAAACTTCACGTAATCCGAGAATTCCTGCTTGGCCAAATCGTTGTTTCCCGCGTTGTAATCACGTAAGGCGTTGTTGTAGAGCACGTCCGGCGGAGGGGCCTGTGCCAGCGCCTGCTGTTGTGCCTGCTGAGCGGCTGCGGCTGCAGCCTGATTTTGCTGGGCAGCTTGCACATCCTCCAACTGCTTGCTGACTTTCGCCAAACGTGCCTTCAGTTCGTCCAATGAGTCGTTGAGGGCCTGAATTTGCCCCGAGAGCTGATCGATCCGGCCGCCGCTGTCATTTTGTTGTTTCTCCAGGCTGCTCTGCAACGCGGTCATGGCAGCCGTGACTTTATTCATGCTGTCAGTGTTTTGGTCCATCAGGTTCTTCATGACTCCCATGCGTTCGTCAAACGACTGCTGCATGTGCGTCATTTGATCCTGCAAGGCCTGCACCTGGGTTTGCAGCTGGATCATCTCTTTGCTCACGCCCCAGGCTGCGGGCAAGCTCACGGAGAAGCCCGTCAACACCACCAATACGCTCAGATATCTTAAAGTTTTCATAGCTTTTCCCAGCTCAACGCGAAGGTTTACATCAAATGGCAGATGTGTGCCTCAATTAAGCTGTGTTTAGAATAGCGCGTTCGGAGCACAAATGTCTTGCTCCGACAGGAATCTCGGCTTGCGGCTCCGAACCGCCGACAGCAGCTGGCGACTGCGGCAAAAGAAGTGGAGGAGCAGAGCAGATCTGCTCCACTCCTCCTGTTAATCTACTTTTGATAAACGAAATGACCGCGGCGGTTCTGCTGCCAGCACTGCTCATTGTGCTCCGTGCAGAACGGCTTTTCTTTCCCGTAACTGATCGTGTGGATATTGGCGGCACTCACCCCAGCCTGCACCAACGCGTTTTTCACCGAGTTGGCACGGTTATCGCCTAAGGCCAGGTTATATTCCGTTGAACCACGCTCATCACAGTGCCCCTCGATCGTGAATTGCAGGTTCGGGTGCTGCTTCAGGAAATCCGCATCTCCCTGAACCGCACTCAGCTGGTCCGCACGTAGATCCGACTTGTCGTAGTCGAAGTAGATGTCCCTCACATTTTGTGAGAACAGTTCTTCTTCACTCGGCGACGGAGGCGGAGGTGGCGGAGGCGGTGTGGTTACCGTAACCCGCGCCGTAGCCGTTTGCGTACCTCCGGCTCCCTTGGCGCTGAGCGTGTAAGTGGTGGAGTCGCTCGGAGTCACTTGCTGGGAGCCGGTGGGTTGCACCGCTCCGACTCCATCAATGCTGACGTCGGTAGCATTGCTCGTTTCCCAACTCAGTGTGGTGGATTGCCCTTTCTGAATGCTATTCGGATTGGCCGTCAGTGACGCAGTCGGCGCAGCCGGTGGCGGCGGTGGTGGTGGTGGCGGTGGTGGTGGCGTTTTCTTGTGGCAAGCGCCCAGGAACAGGATGGCGCTTAACGCGAATATGAGTGTGATCCACTTCAGTCGTTGCTGCTTCACTTTTCCTCCCTGCTAATGAGCGCACGCCAACGCGCGCTTCGAATTAATGCAGATTTATCTCCACATAGTACGACGTGTTTATCGAAAGGCAACGCCAAACACAACAAGTGACAAAGATAATCAACTACTTCCAACTCCAGTTTGGTTGAGTGTTATTGCCGGTCACGGTTAGTGGTTTCTGGTTGGTGCCATCGGCCAGCATCGTCCAGATTTGTTCGCTGCCGGAGCGGCTGGACTGAAATGCGATGTGCCGGCCATCCGGCGACCATGTCGGGAAATCGTTGCGCCCACCTTCGTGGGTCAGTTCCACAAACTTCTTACTGGCGAGGTCCATGATGTAAATGTCCTGGCCTCCCAACACTCCCGGCCCGTAGTGCCGAATCCAGGCAAATACCAGAAACTGCCCGTTGGGCGACCAGGCGGGCGAGACCGCATAGCCTTCTTCGGTGATTCTCTGAATGTTGGTGCCGTCGCTTTCCATGGTGTAAATCTGCGGCAGGTCGGTGCGCCCGCTTACCCACGCAATTTGTGCCCCGGTTTTGGGATTCCATACCGGGGAAACGTCCGGCATCTTGGAAGTGGTAAGCCGCTTCAGATTACCGCCGGACTGGTCGGCGACATAGATTTCAGGATCGCCCGAGCGCGAAGAAGAAAAAGCCAGGCGGCCACCGTCCGGCGACCACGCCGGCGACAGATTCGCTCCGCCAAATCGGGGAAACGAAACCAGCCGCCCCAGGTCCATCGAGTACATTAAGATCTGCCACCCTGATTTGGTCAGAGAACTGAATGCCAGGCGAGAACCGTCGGGCGAAATGCGCGGGGAGAGCGAAATCGAGTTCAAGTGCGTGATCTGATGCTGATTCTCCCCGTCATAATCCATTCCCCACATTTCCTTATGTCCGCTGCGGGTGCTGACAAAGTAGAGCTGAGTTTCAGCAATGCCCGGAATACCCCCGCCCAGCCGGAAGATGATTTCATCAGCAAATTTATGCGCCGTCGTGCGGGCCGCATCCGGAGTGGCCGCGTCGGTGTATTGCTTACCCAAAATCTGGGGCGAGGTGACGTTCTTCACGTCATACAGCCAGCCTTGCACGGTCATTCCGCTTCCACTGGCCCCGAGATTACCGAACGCCAGCATGGCCGCATTCACCGGCTGCGCACTCCAGGCTTCATATTTCACTTCCGCCGGATTCCCGGGAATGTCGAGAGGATAGAAACTTTTGGAAACCAGGTTGAAAATGCCGGCATTGTCCAAATCGTTCCATAAAGTTGCGTTGAAAACCCGCAGCAGGTCGGCGTTCTTCGGATCTTGATTGGAGGCCTTGAAATCCGGAACCGCAAGGCTAATCCTCTCCACTCCCAAACCTGTTCCGGTCTTGATCCAGTCCTGGGCGGACGCCACCGTCGGCAAGGCCAGGATTACGACACCCAGGAGTGCAATCCCGCACGCACCGGTTGAAACCAGCCAGTTGCCGGTCCTTCGAGAACTGCGCAAGACTTGAGAAGTCAACGTCAACTTATTCCCCTCTTCGAGCAGCCTATGAATTGTTTTGTTGTCATCCCGAGTGAAGCGAGGGATCTGCAGTTGAAGCGCTCACGAATGCAGATTCCTCGTCGCTTTGCTTCTTGGAATGACAACTTGAACTCTTTCAACTATCGCTTGTAATCGAACCAAAATTCCACTGAAACCTTGTTTCCAGCGTAGTCCGATGGCAGCGGACCGAACGTGTCAATTCGCTCCAAAGCTCGTACCGCGGACTGATCGAGCGACGGCACGCCACTGGATTGCTCAATCGAGACATTCGTTGGATGTCCATCACGCCTGATATCAAAGGTCAAATAGACACGTTGCGCTTCGCTGATTCGCGGATCAACTTCATATTTCAGCCAATTTTCCGATACCTTCTGCTGTACCACGCGCACGTACCAGGCGTAACGTGAGCCGAAATCGCCTCCTCCACCGGTGAATCCAAACCCTCCCTTTGCTCCATTCGCGCTGAAAACGCCATACGGTCCGCTGACGGGTCCGCCTTCTCCAAAAGGAACTACGTTATTCGCCTCCTCCACGGGTTCAGGCTGCGGCTCGGGCTTGCGCTGAGTGGCGCTTGTTTTCGGCTTCGCTTTCGGCTTCGCGTTCTTGTCAGGGATGGGGATAGCTTCCGGCTCTTCCTCTTTCGGCTTTGGAAGCGATTGACTCAAGCCTTTCGATTGGTTGGCGACAATATTCTGCGTCGGCTGCGGATTCGCCGGGAGCGGGATCGTGCTCACCAGCGTTACCCCCATCGCATTTCCCCCTCCACCCGCACCCCAATTTCCGCCGCTTCGTCCAGGGCCGAACACTGCATAAAGCAGGATTGCCCCCGTGATTCCGACGTGAAGCGCCACCGACCACGCCAGATTTCTTCCCCAGCGATCATGCTCAAAGAAAATTTCAGCGTTGGCTTCCATGGCTCGCCAAAGGCTGGGTCACTATGCTGACATTGGTTATCCCGGATTGCTTCACTGCATCCATCACTGTGGCAAAGGCGCCGAAGGGCACGTCCTCGTCAGCCCGGATGAAGATTGATTGGTTCCGAGGGTCGCGAATCCTCTGCCGCAGCTGGGCCGCAATCTGGTTGATGTTTATGGGATTGTTTCCCAGGAAAACTCGCTGCTGTTTGTCGATGCTGATAACCAGACGCTCTTCCGTAATCTCCTTTACGGTGCGGGTCTTGGGAACATTGACTTCGATTCCCGATTGCAGCACTGGCGCCGTCACCATAAAGATAATCAGCAGCACAAGCACGACGTCCACCAGTGGCGTGATATTGATGTCAGCCAGAGAAGTTTGCGTACGCCCGTTGGCAGCCGTGAAGGCCATTACCGCCGCACCTCCGGCTCCAGCGCACGATACGCACCTTGCGCCTGTGCCTGCCCCCGCTCGACCGCGTTGAGCATTTCGAGTGCGAAATCATCCCCACGCGCGGCAAAGGTCCGAATCGAGCTGCCAATCAGGTTGTACGCAATCACGGCGGGAATGGCTGCCGCCAACCCGGCAGCGGTCGTGATCAGCGCTTCAGAAATACCGGGTGCAACCGCGCGCAGTGTTGCAGCACCCGACGTCCCCAGTCCATGAAAAGCGTCAATGATTCCCCAGACCGTGCCGAAGAGCCCAACGAAGGGAGTCACCGCCCCGGTTATCGCCAGCCAGGGCAGGTTGCGTTCAAAGCGCGTCAATTCCTCCGAAGATGCGATCTGCATGGCGCGCTGAATCGATGTCGGGTTCTTCACCGCCCCGCTGGAAACCGCACCCTGCCGGCGGTATTCCTCAAATCCGCCCTCAAAAACTGCCACCAAAGGACTCGGGCGAAACTGATCCGCCACAGCCGCCATGTCAGTGAGGCGTTGTGCCTTGCGAAAAGCCCGCAAAAAACGGCCACTCTGCACACGTGCCCGACTCAACAAGCTCCACTTGGAGAGAATAATTGCCCACGAAATCACGCTGAACACCAGCAGAATCAGGAGAACAACCTTGGCAACCGCTCCGGTTTCTCCCACAAGGTCAACGATCTCGCCACCGACCAGCAAGCTCAGCAATAAAGAAACGTGCATTTGGTTAGGGAAGTACCCGTCGCTCAATTATAGACGAACAACTCTGCCTTGCCTCGACTAACGCACCTTACGCAGCAACAGATT
>Ga0187778_10000558_pt1 | contig 26473 bp, 23 predicted proteins | sample 1015_Q2_SP5_20_M_FD_132418 | JGI IMG/M metagenome (GOLD analysis project Ga0187778, IMG submission 132418) | Tropical peat soil microbial communities from peatlands in Department of Meta, Colombia - 1015_Q2_SP5_20_MG | ecosystem: Environmental > Terrestrial > Soil > Wetlands > Peat | place... | reverse complement strand
TCACTCGGGCATCGAGGTGATCGGTGATGTGGAGCTCGCCTGGCGGCTCCGGCCGGCGCTACCCGGCGACGGGCGGCAGCAGTGGCTGGCGATCACCGGCACCAACGGCAAGACCACCACGGTGCGCATGCTGGCGCACATCAGCAAGATGGCCGGCTACGTCCCCGGCCTCACCACCACCGACGGCGTCTACATCGATGGCCAGCGCACGGTGCAGGGCGACATGACCGGGCCGGTGTCGGCGCGCATGGTGCTCGCCGACCCGCAGATCGACATCGCGGTGCTCGAGACTGCGCGTGGCGGGCTGCTGCGCGCCGGGATGGGCGTCAACGAGGTCAACGTCGGCGCGGTGCTCAACGTGCAGCCGGATCACCTCGGGCTCAAGGGCATCGAGACGCTCGAGCAGCTTGCCGAGGTGAAGCGCATCGTCGTCGAAGTGGCCAGTGACTGCGCCGTGCTGAACGCCGACGATGCGCTGGTGCTGAGGATGTCGGGTTACACCGAGGCCAAGCACATCTGCTACGTCACCATGAATCCGCAACACACGCTGGTGCGCGAGCACGTACGCGCTGGCGGGCGCGCCTGTGCTCTGGAGGCGGGGGTCAACGGGCAGATGATCACGCTCTACGAGAAGAACGGTCACATTCCGCTGCTGTGGACGCACCTCATCCCGGCGACGCTCGAGGGCCGCGCCACGCACAACGTGCAGAACGCCATGTTCGCAGCAAGCATAGCGTTCTCCCTCAGCATCAAGCTGGACGCCATCCGCCAGGGCTTGCGCACCTTCGACTCGACCTTCTTCCAGGCTCCGGGCCGGATGAACGTGTTCAACGAGCACCCCTTCAAGGTGTTGTTCGATTACGGGCACAACGCGCATGCGGTCGCTGCCATGGCCGATCTCGCCCAGCGCCTCGACGTCATGGGCCGGCGCATCGTGGTGCTGGCCGGACCCGGTGACCGGCGCGACGAGGATCTCATCGCCATCGCCCGCGCGGTTGCGGGGCGCTTCGATCGCTACATCTGCCGCCGCGACGATGCGCTGCGCGACCGCAAGCCCGACGAAGTGCCGCGCATCCAGGCGGCGGCGCTGCGTGCAGCGGGCGTGGCCGAGGAGGCGATCTCGATCATCCCCGATGAGCAAGAGGCCATCGCCGCGGCGCTCAACATGGGACGGCCCGGGGATCTGCTGCTCATCTTTGCCGACGCGCTCACTCGTTCCTGGAAGCAGATCACCAAGTTCAAGCCGGCGGGTGCCGCGGTGGCGCCACCCGCAGCGCCGCCGCTGCGGCTGAGCGAGCCCACCGGGGACGGTGCTGATCGTCCCGCCGAGTTGGCGCCGGAGGCATTCAGCCTCGAGGGCCTGATTCGCGACGAGCGTGGCGTGCACTTCGCCCCGGAGGCCGCCGACTGAGCGCGCCGACCCCACTGCCGTTCGAGGCCTCGCGGCGCCTCACCGGCGCTAACCTGTTCTTTGCCCGCTGCGGGGCGCAGCTGGAAACCGTCGGCCTCTCGGTCGATGCCGCGTTGCTCGTCGGCTGGCGCACGCGCGTCGAGCGCGCGCGCGCGCACCTCGGCTGGGGCATGCCCGGCGTCGTGGCGCGAGCGCACGCGCGCGGTGCCTCGCTCGCACTCGCAGCGCCGGTCGATGCGCTCTTCACGGCCACGGAGGTGAATGAGTGGGCCCTGTGCGCCACGCTCCTCGCGCAGGACGGTGCGCGTTGGGGCGGGCTCGAGGCGGCGCTCGTGGCGGCATCGTTCGAGGATGCGGCAGTTCCCGACCTGGAGCGCGCGCCGGTGCTCGCGGAATCGCCCGCGCTGCGCCGCTTCGCGCGTCTCGCGGCGCGCGAGGCGCGCCCGCAGCTGCGCACCCTGCTCGCCGAGGCGGCGGCGCGCGGCCTGCCGCACGCGCTCGATGACGAGCTGCTCACCCTGGGATCCGGCAGCGGTGGACGCGACTTCGCGCTCGCGGCGCTGCCGGAGGTGAACGCCGTGCCGTGGGAGCAGCTGCACGACATACCGACCGCGCTCGTGACCGGCTCGAACGGCAAGACCACCAGCGTGCGGCTGCTGGCCGCCTGCGCCCAGGCGCGCGGCTGGTTGCCCGCCTATTGCTGCACCGACGGCGTGTTTCTCGGCACCGAGACGCTCGAAGGCGGCGACTACGCGGGACCCGCGGGCGCGCGACGCGTCCTGCGCGAGCGCCGTGCCGGCTGTGCCATCGTCGAGACGGCGCGCGGCGGGATCCTGCGCCGCGGCATCGCCGTGTCGCAGGCGCAGGTGGCACTCGTCACCAACGTCAGTGCCGATCACTTCGGCGAGTACGGCATCGACGATCTCGCCGCGCTCGCCGACGTGAAGCTCGCGGTCGCGGGCGTGGTGAGTCCCGGGGGGGTTCTGGTGCTGAGCGCCGACGATGCGCAGCTCGTGGCGAAGGCGCCCGAGCTCGCGCAGCGCTTCGGTCGCGCCCCCGCGCTCGGGTGGTTCTCGCTGGATGCGGACGCCGCGGCGCTGCGCGCGCAGGCGAGCGGCGCCGGTGCGAGCTGCGGCGTCCGCAACGGGCGCCTCACGCTGCGGCACGGCGGCGCGGAGTATGACCTCGGCGCGGTTGCTGCCATGCCCCTCAGCGTCGAGGGCAGCGCGACCTACAATGTCGCCAACTTGGCGGGCGTTGCCATCGCGGCCGCCGCGCTCGGTGTGCCGCCGGCTGACATCACGGCGGTGTTCGCCTGTTTCGGGGCGAACCTCAGCGACAATTTCGGGCGCATGATGCGCTTCGAGCGCGACGGCGTGCGCATACTCGTCGACTACGCGCACAACCCGGAAGGGCTGCGCGGGCTGCTGCGCGTCGCCGAGCATTTGCGCGGCAGGAGCGGCCGGCTCGGCATGCTGCTCGGTCACGCCGGCAACCGCCAGGACGCCGAGATCGAGGCGCTAGCGCTCGCGGCCGCGGAGTTTCGCCCGGCGCTCATCGTCATCAAGGAGAACGAAGCGCACCTGCGCGGGCGCGCGCCCGGGGAGATCCCGCGCGTCATTCACGCCGCACTGCGGCGCGCCGGATTACCGGAGTCCTCGCTGCCGCTGCGCATGAGCGAGCTCGAGGCGGTGCGCTGCGCGCTCGAGTGGGCACGCCCCGGCGACGTGCTGGCGCTGCCGGTGCACTCGGCGGCGGCGCGCGCTGCGGTGCTGGCACTGCTCGCCGCCCCGGCGAGCGCGCGCGCCGCATTCTAGTCGGCGGCGCGCTGCTCGGGAGCCCAGCCGCGCGGGCTGCGCAGCCAGCCCGGCTCCGGCGGCTGGGCGAACACTTCGCGCAGCGCCTCGCTCCAGCGCTTGCGGATGCTGGCCAAGTAGGCGGTGTCGTCATCGATGCCGACCGCGCGACCGCGGAGCGATCGCGCTTCACCATCACCAGATCGAGCGGCAGCCCGACGGACAGGTTGGAACGGATGGCGCAGTCCATCGATATCAGCGCCGCCTTGGCCGCTTCGTTCAGGCTGCGGCTGCAGCGGATCACGCGATCGATGATCGGCGTACCGTATTTCGATCCGCCGATCTGCAATTAGCACGCGGCGCACATCTCAATGCATGCCCGCGAGCGCCGTGTAGCCGTTCCAGATGATCTCGATGCCGATGCACATGAGAATGAAGGCGGACAGCCGTACCAGCACCTCAAGGCCGGTGGCGCCGAGGAGGCGCCCGATGTTCTCGGCGAAGCGGTAGGCGACATAGATGCTGAGCCCGATCGCGATCAGCCCGAGCAGGGCGCCCGCGGCGTGCTCCACCACCACGAGCTTCGGCAGCCCCGGCTGCCTGCGGCTGCCGATGGTGATGGCAACCGACATCGAGCCCGGGCCCACCGTCATCGGCATGGTGAGTGGGTAGAAGCTGCCCACCTTCCTTCCGGATCCCAGCGCGCCGACACCATCGGCGTGATCGGACCACTGCTCCTGGCTGAGGAGCTTCCATCCGAGCGCCGCGACCACGAAGCCGCCGGCGATCCGCACCACCGGCAGCTGGATGCCGAAGAACTCCAGCAGGTACGGGCCCAGTACCATCGAGCCGAGCAGCAGCACAAAACCGTTGATCGCGACCTTGCGCGACAGCACCTGGCGCTCGGCGCTCGGCAGGTACGCGGTCAGGCCGAGAAAGAAAGGCGCCCCCTCGATGGGGTTCACGATCGGAAACAGACCCGCAAAGGTGAGCAGAAAGGCGCTCGCGACGCCGCTCACGTCGCGGGTGCTTGGAGCAGCTGGTCGATGACTTGTTCCATCTTCTGGGCGCGCGCGTCGCCGACGTGCATCTCGCCGACCACCGGGCCATACAGACGGCCGTCGCGACCGATCAGGTAGAAGGCCGGCCAGTACTGGTTGTGCAGAGCACGCCAGTAGGAGGAGTCTTCATCGATCATCACCGGGTAGTGGATGCCCAGGCGGTCGACCGCATGGCGCACGTCGTGCGGGTTTCTCTCGGCGGGAAGTTCCGGGGTGTGCACCCCGATGACCACGAACCCCTGCCCGGCCTTGCTGCTCGCGATCGCCGCCACCCAGGCACGCGAGTTGAGGCAGTTGACGCATTCAAAGGCCCAGAACTCAACCAGCACCACCTTGCCTTTGAGCGAGGCGAGTGTGAGCGGCTCCGAGTTGATCCAGTCGGCTGCCTGGCGGTGGGTGAATTCCGGAGGGGCACTCGGGGCGGCGATCGCCAGCGCCGCGAGCGCCACGAGTGGCAGCGCCGCGATGGGCCCGATCCCTTTCATATACCATCCCTCCCTCGAGGGCCTTCCATTGGGCAGTATGAACGGCAGGATCTGCGTTGTCACCGGGGCCACGCATGGCGTTGGCCTCTCGACCGCGCGTGCGCTCGCTGCGCTCGGCGCGACGGTGCTGCTTCACGGACGCGATCTGGCACGCGCTCGCGCGCGGGCCCAAGACATCGTCCGGGCCACCGGCAATCGCGAGGTGCGCGCCGTGCAGGCTGACTTCGCCGAGCTTGCGCAGGTGCGCCGCCTCGCGCAGCAACTCGACGCCCTGCCGCGGCTCGACGTGCTCATCAACAATGCCGGCATGATGAGCGCGGCGCGCGAGCGCAGTGCCGAGGGGTACGACCTGACCTTTGCGGTCAACCACCTCTCGCCGTTCCTGCTGACCAACCTGCTGTTGACAAAACTGAAGTCCTCAGCACCTGCGCGGGTGATCGTGGTCGCCTCCGAAGCGCACCGTCGCGCGAGGATCGATTTCGCCGATCTCATGAACGCATCGGTTTCGGGTCTGCTGCCGGCCTACGCGCGCTCGAAGCTCGCTAACGTGCTGTTCGCGCGCTCGCTCGCGGCGCGTCTCGCCGGCAGCGGCGTGACCGTAAACGCGCTGCACCCGGGGTTTGTCTACAGCAATCTGTTTCACCGCAGCGCCGCGCTGCGCGCGGTGCTCGGCACGCTCGTGCGCCCCTTCATGCTCTCGCCCGAGCAGGGGGCCCGCACCAGCGTGTACCTGGCGACGGCACTGGAGCTCGCCGGACAGTCCGGGGGCTACTACCGTGACTGCCGCCCGGTTGCACCGAGCTCGGCGGCGCAGAGCGCTGCCGACGCATCGCGGCTCTGGCACGAGAGCGCGCGGCTCACGGGGCTGCCGGCATGAGCCGCGCGTTCGTGCGCAATTCCGACGATGAACCGCAGTCGCTTCCCGAGCGGCCCGTGAGCCCGCATCCGAACTTCGTGACACCGCGCGGACTCGCCGCCATCGAGGCACGGGTGCGCGAGCTCGAGGCGCAGCGGCAGGCCGCGCGCGAGGCCGACGATGCGCTGCTGCGTGCACGGCTCGAGCGCGACCTGCGCTACTGGAGCGCACGTCGCGCGAGCGCCCGCGTGGTCGGTCCCGCGGTCTGCGGCCGTCGGTGAAACCGCGGCCGTTCAGGGAGGCGAAGCGGAGATCGTCAGCATCGAGCCGTGAGTCAGCTGCGCCAGGGTGCGGCTGACGATGCGCTCGGTTGCCTCGCGCGAGGGCTCCAGCAGCGGCGGCGCGGCGCGCATGCGCTGCGCGATGTCCGGACCAAGCCGGCGATGGGCGCGATACAGCCGAGTGCGCACGGTCGTCTCGTGCACCCCGAGGGACGCGGCGGTCTCGATGCCGCTGATGCCTTCGACCACTCGCAGGACATAGACGGTACGAAACACTGCCGGGAGCGAGGCGATCGCCTGCTCGAGCGCGTGGCGCTCGCGCGGCTCGTCGCCCGCCGCGGGCTCGGGCTGCGCGGCAGGGATGCCCACACCCGGCGGCGGCGCCGAGGCCTGCGACGTGCGGGTACTGACACGCATAGCGCGTGCCTGATTGAACGCGAGCCGCGTGAGCCAGGCGGCAAACTTACCGGTGGGCTCGTAGCGGCTCAGGTCGCCGAAAGCGGCGAGATAGGCCTCGAGCACGGCGGTCTCCGCGCGCTCCTCGTCGGTGAGCACGCTGCGCGCCACGCGAAACAGGCGGCGGCCGTAGCGGCGGATCAGCGCCTCGATGGCGCGCTCATCGCCAGCGCGTGCCCGCTCGATGAGCAGCAGGTCCGGCAGCGCGTCAGGTCCGCCGCCGGGGACGCTGCCCCGGCGCAGATGAGCGCTGCTGGTGTCGAGGCTGTGGGACGGTATTGTTTCCAGCATTTGCATCACCCTCGGCTATGTATCCTAGGCCCACCATGAGCAGGAGACCGGTCGCGTGGGCGGCCTATTGCGCGGCCGGCGCTCTTGCGGCGTTCTCGGGCGCGATTCACGCGGCCGCCTCGGTCGTCGCCGCGCCCGCGGTACATCCGCAGCGCTGGCCGAAGCTCACGACCGCTCTCGGTCGTGATGCCGGACTCGAGGCGCGCATCGATCGGCTGCTCGCCCGGATGACGCCCGCACAGAAGGTCGGTCAGCTCATCCAGGCCGATATCGGCAGCATCGCTCCGGATGACTTGCGCCACTATCCCCTCGGCTCCATCCTGAACGGCGGCAACTCCGCACCGCGCGGCGACAAGCTCGCGGCACCCGGTGAGTGGCTCGCCCTGGCCGACCGGTTCTACGACGCCGCGGTCGGCGATCCCGCCGAACCGGGGGTGCCCGTCCTTTGGGGCACCGACGCCGTTCACGGGCACAGCAACATCCCCGCCGCCACGATATTCCCCCACAACATCGGGCTCGGGGCGACGCGTGATCTGCAGCTGATCCAGCGCATCGGCGAGATCACCGCGCTCGAGGTGCGGGTGACCGGCCTCGACTGGGCCTTCTGTCCGACGGTGGCCGTGGTGCGCGACGCCCGCTGGGGACGCACCTACGAAAGCTACTCGGAAAATCCACGGCTGGTACGCGAGGCGGCCGCGGCGATGGTGACGGGGCTACAGGGTGAGCCCGGTACGCGGCAGTTTCTCGACGCCGCGCACGTGCTGGCGACGCCGAAGCACTTTCTCGGTGATGGCGGGACGAGCGCTGGCCGTGAGCAGGGGGACAACCCCGCCACGGAAAGTGCGCTGCGCGACATCGACGCCTCAGGCTTTCTCGGCGCGCTCGCCGCCGGCGCACAGACCATCATGGTGTCCTACTCGAGCTGGCGCGGCGTGAAGATGCACGGCAACCGGGCACTGCTTACCGAAGTGCTCAAGGGCCGCATGGGCTTCGACGGGTTGCTGATCGGCGACTGGAACGGTCACGCGCAGCTTCCGGGTTGCAGTGCTGCCAGCTGCGCGGCGGCCGTGGATGCCGGCCTCGACGTGCTGATGGCACCCGCCGACTGGCGGGCGCTGCACGAGAACATCCTGGCGCAGCAGCGCTCCGGGCTAATCCCGCAAGCGCGCCTCGACGACGCCGTGCGGCGCGTGCTGCGCGTCAAGCTGCGCGCCCACCTCGATCGCGAGGGCCGACCGTCCTCGCGACCCTACAGCGGGCAGTATGACCTGCTCGGCTCGGCCGAGCACCGCGCGGTGGCCCGCCAGGCGGTGCGCGAGTCGCTGGTGCTGCTGAAGAACCGCCATCACCTGCTGCCGCTCTCCCCCCAGGCGCGCGTGCTGGTGGCGGGCGATGCCGCCGACAGCATTGCCCGTCAAAGCGGCGGCTGGACCATCGACTGGCAGGGCACCGAGCCCAATGCGGCCTTCCCCCATGGCGAGACGATCTACGCCGGAATCGCGCACTGCGCGGCCGCCGCCGGCGGCAGCGCCACCTTGAGTCCGGATGGGCAGTTCACGCAGCGCCCGGACGTTGCGATCGTCGTGTTCGGTGAGCACCCCTACGCGGAGTCCGCCGGCGACCTGGCGACGCTCGAGTACAGTGCGGGCGACAAGCACGATCTGGCGCTGCTGCAGCGGCTGCGTGCCGAGCAGGTGCCGGTGGTGGCGGTGTTCCTTTCGGGGCGGCCGCTGTGGGTGAACGCCGAGCTCAACGCCGCGGACAGCTTCGTGGCCGCCTGGCTGCCGGGCCCCGAAGGCGGCGGCGTTGCGGACGTGCTGTTCCGTGCGCCCGACGGCGCGATACGTTACGACTTCCGCGGCCGGCTGCCGTTCTCCTGGCCGCGCTCACCGCGCCCGCCGGCCGTGGATGACCGCAGCGGCGAACCGCCATTGTTTCGTTTCGGTTACGGGCTCACCTATCGGGTCGATGGCGAGGTACCGCTGCTGCCCGAGGGCGACGCCGGCACAGCACCCGCGCCGCGCTGACTACTCGGCGGAGCCGGCGCCCACTGCCACCCAGGCGAGATCGGCGTTGGACACCGAGCCGAGGTTGAAGCTGCGGGCGGCGGCGGCCATGCGCGTCAGTGCCGGACCGAGCGGCATGGGCGCTGCGGTGTCGCCCTTCTTCGCCTTGTGGAAGCGCACCGGGTTGATCCGTGCGACCAGGTAGTTGCGCAAGTACGGGGACTTGAATCCGCGCGCCTGCAGCGCGGTGATGAGCGTCTTCACGCGCGCATCGATCGCGGTCAGCCGCGCCGCATAGTCTTCACGCTGAGCGAGGTTGCTGCTCAAGGCGCGCTCGCTGAAGCGGTCCACCTTCTTCAGGAATGCGCTGTAAGCCCCGCCGGCGAAGCGCGGCGACTTCTCGTAGACGATCCCGAGCGTCAGCAGCTCGGGTGATGCGAATTCCGCCGCGAAGGCGCTCTCGCGCTCGGCCCCGCGGCGGCGGGCGAGGTTGCGGGCCATGCGGATGACCTCGAGGCTGCGGTCCTTGAGGTTATGTGCCTTCTCGGTGTTGAGTGCGAGGATGCGATAGGCGAGCGATTCGTCCGGAGAGATGAGCGCAGTGATCTGCCTGAGCCCGAGCACCTTGCCGGCGGCGAGGCGGTGGCGTCCGTTGGGTGTCCAGAGCCTGCCGTCCTCACCCCGTACCACGATGAGCGGATCGAGGAAGGCGGCCGTTTCCTCGATCTTCGCGGCGAGGCGCTTCGCGTGCGTCGGTGACAGATCGCGCTGAAATGGAGTTGGTTGCAGCGCCGTGATCGGCAGACTGGCGAGCAGCAGCGCCCGCCCGCCGAGTGGCTCGTGATAGGCGCCGATCGGCGCGCCACCGACGCCGCGCACCAGCGCGGCGAGCTCCGCGACTGCCGGGTCCTCGATGCTGATGGCGACGTCGGCGGCGTCGAGGCCGCGGCTCGCATTTGCCGGGGCGAGCTTGCCGCGGCGTCGCGCGCTCGCTGAGGCGCGGCGCGTGGCGCTGCTCCTCTTGTCGTCTGTGGCCATGGCGTTGCGATCTCTGCTGCGTGGTCGGTATGCGAGAATGATTGATTGCCCAGGATGTTGCCATGGATTTCCGTACGCACTCAGCGCGCGGCGCCGCGCCGCTGCCGGCGCAGCGCATCGACGCCTGCGGAGGCACGCACGTCGATCAGCGTGCGGTGCTCGCGCTTGCCCTGCCACTCATGGCCAACAGTGCGGTGCAGATTGTGCTCAATCTCACCGACATGTGGTTCATGGGACGCATCTCCACCAAGGCGCTGGCGGCGGTGGGCGCGGTGCAGTGGCTCATCGTCGCGGCGGTGCTGGTGTTGGGTGGGGCAGGCATGGCGGTGCAGACCCTGGTCGCCCAGTACTTCGGTGCGCGCCGCTACCGGCGCGCAGCGCAGGCGGTGTGGACGGCATTGTGGGCGATGCTGTGCGCGGCGCCGCTGTTCGTGCTGGTCGGTGCCGCTCGACACGTGCTGCTCGCGCCCTTCGCCTTCGACAGCGAAATCGAACGGCTGGCATCGGCCTTCTGGTTTCCGCGCATGGGTGGGGCGTTCGTCGGCGCCGCCGTGTGGGCCATGTTCGGCTTCTTCAACGGTGTCGCCCGGCCGCGCGTGACGCTGCTGATCACCGGGCTGACGACGGTGGCGAACGCGGTGCTCAACCAGATGTTCATCTTCGGCCTCGGCTGGGGAATTGCCGGCTCCGCGTGGGCGACCAACGTCGCGCAGCTGCTCGGCCTGCTGTTTGCGCTCGCGCTGTTCCTGCGGGCCGACTATCGGCGCCGCTATCACTCGCATCTCACCTGGCGCCCGCAGGCACGCCGCCTGCTGCAGCAGCTGCGCTTCGGAGTGCCGATGGGCGTGTCGCCGGCTGCGGATCTGCTCGGGTTCGCGATTTTTCAGATGATGCAGACGCGCCTCGACATCGCCGGCGGCGCGGCCACGCAGATGGTGGTGATCCTCACCTCGATCGCCTACATGCCGGGCTTTGGCATCGCCTCTGCGGGCACGACCCTGGTCGGGCAATCGATCGGCGCCGGAGCGCGCGAATGGGCGCAGCGGGTCGGCAACCGCGTGATCCTGCTCGCCGCGCTCTACATGGGCGGTATCGGCGTGCTGATTGCGCTCGGTGGCCGCTGGGTGCTGCCGTTCTTCACCGCTGCGCACGACGCCGATTCAGCCCTGGCGGTGACGCTCGGCATGCGGCTGCTGTGGCTCGCGGCGGGCTATCAGTTCTTCGACGGCCTCAATCTCGGCAGCAGCCTGTGTCTGCGGGGCGCCGGCGATGTGCGGGTTCCCGCCGCGCTGGTGCTGCTTCTTTCGCTGCTGTTCTTTGTGCCGCTGGCGCATGCCCTGACGTTCTCACCCGGTGACGGCTGGGTGAATTTCCTGCCGCAGTACGGTCTCGGCGCGGTCGGCGGATGGGTGGCGGTACTCGTCTATGTCATGGTACTGGGGAGCACGCTGTTTCTGCGCTGGCGCTCGCGCGCCTGGCAGGCCATCCGCATCTGAACGAGGTCGCACCGCATGTTCATGCTGCTCAAGTTGCTGCTGCAGACGCTGGTGCTGCCGCCGGCGAGACCGCTGCTGCTGCTGATCGCCGGCGCCTGCCTGGCGCGTGCGTACGGTCGTGGTGCACGTCGCGTCGGCTGGACGCGGCTCATCTCCGGGTTCCCGAACGAGGTTCAGGCCTCAACCGACGCGCTACACGAGATCCTCGGCGACCTGGCGCGGCGCGCGCTGGTACTCGGCGTGCGCCGGCATACGCCCTGAAGCACGCACCGGGTGCAGGGCCAGCGTGGGCACACAGCAGCCGACGGTCGTATTCCGCTCACGGCGCCGGCGCGACTGCGAGGAGCGACTCCTGGTGCTGACCGCAGTCGGTGTCGAGGCCGTCCTGGCACGCGCGGAGGAAGAGTATCTGCTGGAGGTCGCCGCCGCCGACGCCGCGCATGCAGTGCGCCACCTGCTGCAGTACGAGGCGGAGAACCGCCCGCCGCCGCACCCACCACCACCGCCACGCATCTATGCGCACGCCTGGGCCGGCTGCCTCATCTACGCGCTGGTGCTGCTCGCGGTGGCGTCGGTGCTGTCCAACGGACTCGTGCGGCTCGATGCGTTCGAAGTCGGCGAGCTCGATGCCGCGCGCGTGCAGGCGGGACAATGGTGGCGGGCGTGGACGGCGCTCACGCTGCACCTTGACGGCCCGCATCTGGCGGCAAATCTCGCCGCGGGGGTCTGGTTCGGCTACCTGGCCGCGCGGCAGATGGGCGGCGGCCTCGCGTGGCTGATCACGGTCACGGGCGCGGCGATCGCCAACCTGCTCGAGGGACTGCTGGCTGCGCCCGAGCACGTGGCCGTTGGTGCGTCCACCGCGGTCTTCAGCGCCCTCGGCGCGATGTCGGCATACGCCTGGCGCGAGCGGTTCGCCCTGCCGCAACGCTGGGCTCGCCGCTGGGGTCCGCTCGTTGCCGGAGTGATCCTTCTCGGCTGGACCGGAGCGGCGGGTGAGGGGACCGACGTCGTCGCGCACCTGGCGGGGTTTGCCGTGGGAGCGCTGCTCGGCGCCACCGCGGCGCTGCCGCGCATGCAGACGCTGCTCGAGCGCCTGCCGCAGGGCCTGAGCGGCGCGGCAGCACTCGCTTCGATCGCGATCGCCTGGGCGTGCGCGCTGTGGAGCTGAGGCGCAGGGCGCCCCTTCACGGGCCTTCGACCTGGTAACCCCTCGCTCGCAGCGCCGCGAGCGTGCCTTTCTCGCCCAGCAGCCGGTCCATCGACTGCACAGCGAGCGTGCCGCGGTTGCGCGTGAGGCTGTCCTCGACGGCGATCAGCCAGTCGTTTTGCGCGCGCGCGATGAGCGCGCGGACGCGCTCGGAAGTGGAGACCGCCGCGAGGCAGGCGGTGCGATCCTCGGCGTACGGGAGCTCGCGCAGCGTCTCCACATCACCAAGCGCCCAGGCGCGGGCACGTGCCTGCATGAGCGAGACGTCCGTCTCGAGCAGCGTCACCACCGAGTTGAGACAGGCGACCTCGCCCGCGAGCGGCGTGGCGCCGACATCCTTCAGCACGCCGACCGGATCTTCGATCTTCAGCTTGTCCTGATGAACGCGCACCCCCTGGCGCCGCGCGAGCTTGAGCACCTCCTGCTGCACCTCGTTCTGCACGGTCAGACCCGAGGCGTCGAGTCCGCGCACGAGGAGCTGGCGCGCCGCGAGCATGGGGCGCATCTGCTCGAGCTTGTCGTCGTGCGGGTCGTAGCGCGCCTTGAGAGCGGAGACGCGCGCATAGAGCTCCGGCGGCAGCGCCTCGCGCAGCATCATGTGGTCCGGGGGCTTCTGCAGGCGCCGCCATTCGATGTAGACCCGCAGCGCGGTGATCGGATTCGCGCCGATGCCGTAGGCGGGCCAGCCGGGCACCACCTCCTGCACCTCTTGCAGCACCTCCTCGACCGCGTCGGGCTGCCACACCAGCTTCTTCGGCAGCGGCGAAATCGTGCCGAGGACCCACAGCGTGTGATCCCCCCTGCGCACGATCCACATGCGCGGGCCCTCGTGCCGTCCCTCGACGAGGACTTCCTCGATCGGTGTCGGCGTCGACTCGCCGGTTGTGGCAGGGCCCGACGGCTGCTGCGCGTCCGAGGAGCGGGCGGCGGCTCCCCCCAGCAACGCGCACAGCACCAGGACCCCGGGCATCGCTTGCCTCGCCGCTCTCTGCATGGGCGCGCTCAGTCGTTGTTCGGTAACTTCTGGGGTGCTCCTGCGCGGGTCGGGTTGTACACGCGTGTCAGCGTGACGGCCGGCAGCTCCTCCGCCCCGATGTGCAGCTTCGCCAGCAGCTGCTTACCATCGGGGGAGAGGCTGTATTCTTCGGTCACGTCGGGACCGGACTGCGCCTTGACGCGGATCACGTACGAGTGGCCGTCCCACCCCGAGGTCTGGTCGCCCACGCCACCCTCGGCCGAGACGACACTGTGTGCCCCGGGCGTGAAGCTGCGCTGCGAAGTGCCGTAGTCGAGCACGAACTCGCCGGGTCCCTGGCGGATGGTAAGGAAGTCGCCGCGCGCCATGCTGTCCATGATGACGTGGGCCATGGGCGAGCGCTGCAACGGGTCGGGGCGATGGCCGCCCGGTCCGGTGGTCACGGGTGCGAAATCCTCAGCGCTGCTCTGGTCCTGGGTCTGCGCGCTCTGCGCGCCGGGTCCGCCGCCGCGAGGGCCCGGACGCGGCATGGAGGGCGCGGGCTGCGCCTGGTGTTGCGCAATGATCTTGTAGGCCTGCGCGCGCATCTGATCGAGAACCTTTTGCGGGTCATCACCGGCGCTGTGATCGACTTTCCACGCCCCCGCCAGGCTCACCCCGGGTGGGGGCTCGGCCGCCATCTGGGTCGCGCAGCCACTGAGAGCCGCGGCGGCACCCAGGAGCACCCCCGCGACACGAACGATCGGCATACTGGCGTATCCTCGCTGCCGGTACCGGTGAGTGCAGCATCGCAGTTCGCCACACTCCGGCGCAATGACGAAACCACGCAGACCCCGCGACGAGCTCGAGCGCCTTCGGCGGCGCATCACGCGCCTCGACGGCGACAGCATCGATGAGCTCTACGGCCTCGAGCCGGTCTGGGAGCCCTCGACAGCAGCGCGCGTGACGCCGGAGGAGTTCGTGGCGGTGCGCTGCCCATACTGCGGGGAGCGCCTCGAGACCCGTGTCGATCTGACGAGCGACGAGCCTTCGTACGTGGAGGATTGCCAGGTCTGTTGCCGTCCGATCGAGTTTCAACTCGAGCGTGAGGCCGGCGGGGCACTGGCGGCACTTCAGGTGCGGCGGCTCGATTGAGGTACCCACGCGCCGCCGCCGCGGCGTAACCCCGAGTTCCGGATTCGACGCCCGGCTAGGCGCCTGGGGCGACCGCCGCCTCGAGAAAGGTGAGCCGGGCATCATCGGCATCGAGCCGCACGCGCGCGCCGAGCGGCACCGGCTCGTTCACGTCGCCGTGACCGATGGGAAAGCCGGCGGCGCACGGCAGGTGCGTCTCCTGCGCGAGCTCGCGCAACACGTCGGCGCTCGTATAGGAAGCGCCGGGCTCCTCGCAGCTGATGAACGAGCCGAGGGCGATACCGCGCACGCGGGCAAACACGCCGGCCAGCGCGAGGTGCGTCCACATGCGGTCGAGCCGGTACGGACGCTCACCCTGATCCTCGAGCAGGAGTATGGCGCCATCGAGCGGCGGCATGAACGGCGTGCCGAGCATGCGCGTCAGCACGGACAGGTTGCCCCCGATGAGTGGCCCCTGAGCGCTGCCGCCGACGTAGGTCGCGGTGCCGCTGAGCGCGGCTGCGGGCAGCGGCGATTCGAGCAGCGCGAACAGCCGCTCGGCGGTGGCCTCGGTGAGGCGGCCGAGCTGGGTGAGCACCGGCCCGTGGATGCTGATGTGCCCATAAGCCTGGAGCCAAAGGTGCAGTGCGGTGATGTCGGAGAAGCCGACCAGCGGCTTCGGCGGCGATGGCGGCGTCCGGGCACCGAGCCGCGTGAGCAGCCGCGTCACGCCATAACCGCCGCGCGCGCAGAACACCGCGCGGATGCCGGGATCGGTCAGCGCCGCGCTCAGCTCATCGAGGCGCCGCGCGTCGCTGCCGGCGAGGTAGCGCCGACGCTCGAAGACGCCGCTGCCGTGCTCGGCGCGGTAGCGGCCGCGGATGCGAGCGAGTCCAGTCTCGAACGCGTCACGGTCGAAGCCGCTCGCCGGCGCGATCACGGCGACGCGCTCGCCCGGGTGCAGCGCCGGCGGGGGCCGGAAGGTCGTGGTCAACGGCGGTTTCTCCGGGCACGAGAGCTCGTGCGATCACGCGCAGCTTGACTGTAGGCGGCGCGCGAAAGGCCCGTCAATGATCGGCTTCCTGCTGTGGTTGCTGCTGCTCGTTCTGTGCTGGCCGCTGGCGCTGATCCAGCTGCCGGCGCGGGTGCTCGGCGGACACCGCTGAAGGTGCCGCCGACGCCCGTCAGTCCGAGAGCGCCTTGAGGTCGCGTCGCAGCGCCGCGCGCCCGCGGTCGAGCCGGGCGAGACGCTGCGCGGCCGCGCGCAGTGCGCTCAGGTTCTGCACGGGGGCCTCGTGCAGGCGGCGGTAGGCATTGCGCGCGCCGACCCACAGGCGGTGGATCCGGGCATAACGCGCCGCGAATTCGCGGCGCAGGGTGATGAGGTCGAGCCCGCGGCGGTGCATCGGCGCATCACGCTTGAAAGCGCTTTCGTACAACAGTGCAGCCGTCACAGTTCGTGTGCTCAGCGACGGCTGTGCGGCACACACCACACGGCGAGCGCGCCCACCCGGGGATGACGGGCGGCGCTGCGGGCATTGCCTGTCACCCGCGGCGAGGGTAGCGTGCCGGCAGTCCCCCCGCCGAAGTGACCCAACATGGCCGAAGCCCGGCCCGACCCCGATCAGCTGCTCGAGCGTATGAAAGCCGACGAGGCGCGCGGTCGTCACGGCCGGCTGCGGATCTTCTTCGGTGCTTCGGCCGGCGTCGGCAAGACCTACGCCATGCTCGAGGCCGCGCGCAGTGCGCGTGCTTCGGGTACCGACGTAGTGGTCGGCTACGTCGAACCGCATGGCCGCGTCGAGACCGAGCGGCTGCTCGAAGGTCTGCCGCGGCTGCCGCCACTGGCGGTGAACTATCGCGATATCGTGCGCCTCGAGTTCGATCTCGACGCAGCGCTCGCACGCCATCCCGAGATCCTGCTGGTCGATGAGCTCGCGCACTCCAACCTCACCGGCGGCGAGCCCCCGCCGCGCCATCCCAAGCGCTGGCAGGACGTCGCCGAACTGCTGGCGGCGGGAATCAGCGTGTGGACTACCGTCAATGTGCAGCACCTCGAGAGTCTCAACGATCTGATCTTCCAGACGACCGGGGTGCGTCAGCGCGAAACCCTGCCCGACCACGTGTTCGACGAGGCCGACGACATCGAGCTGATCGATCTGCCGCCCGATGACCTGATCGCGCGGCTGCGGGCGGGCAAGGTGTACGTGGGCGACCAGGCGGGCACGGCTATCGAGCGCTTCTTCCGCCCGCAGAACCTCATGGCGCTGCGCGAGATCGCACTGCGCCGGGTCGCCGACCGCGTGGAGGCCGCCTCGCGCGCGCTACAGGCGGACCGCGTCCAGACGCGCATCGCCGGCGATCGGGTGCTGGTTGCGGTGGGTCCGGACACGCAGGCCGAAGACCTGGTGCGCGCCGGCAAGCGCATCGCCGACGCGCTCGATGCGCAGTGGATCGTGGTGTACGTCGAGACGCCAGCGCTGCTGCGCCTGTCGGAGGGCGAACGCAACCGGCGCATTGCCGTGCTGCGGCTGGCGGAGTCGCTGGGCGCCGAGAGCGTAACGCTCGATGGCCCTTCGGCAGCGGCGACGATTGGCGAGTATGCGCGCGTGCGCCATGCCACACGCGTCGTGGTCGGCGCACCGAAGCGACGCGGCTGGCGCGCCTGGCTGCGCCCCTCGACCGCCACCGAGCTGGTGCGGCACGCGCGTGGGTTCGACGTCATCATGATCGCCCCCGCGCCGCGCGCCTCGCCCGCGCCGGGCGCGGCCGCCGCGGTGGCGGGCGTGGCGACCGCGCCGATCCACTGGGACCGCTACGTGTCGGCGGGCGCAATCACCGCGCTGTGCACGCTGCTGGCATTCGCCATGTACCCGCACTTCGAGCTGTCCAACCTGGTCATGATCTACCTCCTGGGTGTGACGGTGGCCGGTTTGCGTCTCGGGCGCGGGCCCTCGGCGCTCACCGCGGTGCTCAACGTGGCGGCGTTCGACTTCTTTTTCGTTCCGCCGCGCTACTCGCTCGCCGTCTCGGACGTGCAGTACCTGGTGACCTTCGGCGCCATGATGACCATCGCGCTGGTCATCGCCACGCTGACCGCGAGCGTGCGGCAGCAGACGCGGGTGGCCGGCGCGCGCGAGCGGCGCACGGCGCTGCTCTATGCGATGAGCCGCGAGCTCGCCGCCACGCGTGGGATCGCCAACATGGCCCGCGTTGCGGTCCGCCACGTGGCCGAGGTGTTCGAATGTCAGGCGGTGGTGCTGCTGCCGGGTACCGGCGGCAAGCTCCACTACCCGACCGACCCGCCCCTCGACAGCTCCTTCCGACACGCCGATCTGGCCGTGGCACAGTGGGTGGCCGATCACGGGCGTCGCGCCGGCCTCGGCTCGGACACGCTGCCGGCGGCGCCGGGTCTGTACGTGCCGCTCGGCGACGAGAGTCGCACGGTGGGCGTGCTCGGCGTGCTGCCGAGCAATCCGCGCCGCGTGCTCCTGCCCGAGCAGAGCCACCTGCTCGGCACGTTTGCCGGGCAGATCGCGCTCGCGCTCGAGCGCGCGCGTCTGGCGGAGGTCGCCGAGCAGGCGAGCCTCGCGGCCGAGCGCGAGACGCTGCGCAACACGCTGCTGGCATCGATCTCGCACGACTTGCGCACCCCGCTCGCCGTGATCGCCGGCGCCGGCAGCACGCTCGCCCAGCACGCCGGCAACCTCGACGAGACGACGCGCGTGCAGCTCGCGCGCTCGGTGGAGGCCAAGGCGCGCGAGATGTCGGAGCTGGTTTCGAACGTGCTCGACCTGGTGCGCTTCGAATCCGGGCAGGCGGCGCTGCGACGCGACTGGCAGACGCTCGACGATCTGGTCGGCAGCGCGCTCGCGAGCAACGCCGAGAAGCTGGCTGGACACCCGGTCGAGGTGCATCTCGCCGCCGACCTGCCGCCCGTCTGGGTGGACGCCACGCTCATCGTGCAGGTGTTCGCCAACCTCTTCGACAACATCGCCAAGTACACCCCGCCCGGCACGCGGGTGCTGGTCTCGGCGGCGGCCGATCCTGGCGGCGCCTTCGTGCGCGTGGCGCTGGAAGATGAGGGCCCGGGCTTGCCGGCGGGGGATCCGGCGCGGCTGTTCGACAAGTTTCAGCGCGGTAGCGGCGAGGGAAGCGTCGCGGGCGTTGGCCTCGGGCTTGCCATCTGCCAGGCGATCGTGCGTGCCCACGGCGGTGAGATCGAGGCACAACGCCGTGAGGTCGGTGGCGCGCGCTTCGTGTTCACGCTGCCCGCCACGGAGACCGAGACTTGACGCAGGCGATGCATCAGGTGCTCATCATCGAGGATGAGCCGGCCATCCGCGGCGTGCTGCGCGTGCTGCTCGAGGCTCAGGGCTACCGCTGTGTCGAAGCCGACACGGCGCTGCGCGCCGAGATCGAGGCACGCAGCCACAAGCCCGATCTACTGCTCATCGATCTCGGACTGCCCGATGGCGACGGCCTCAAGGTGATCCGCCGCGTGCGCGGTTGGTCGACGGTGCCCATCGTGGTGCTGTCGGCACGCACCATGGAGGAGCAGAAGGTCGCCGCGCTGGATGCCGGCGCCGACGATTACGTCACCAAGCCCTTCAGCGCCCCGGAGCTGCTGGCGCGTCTGCGGGCGGCGCTGCGGCGCGACGTGCGCGGTGCGGCGCCCGCGGCGCAGCTGCGGCTCGGCCCGCTGCGCGTGGACCTGGCGCGCCGCGAGACGCACGGGGCGGGCGGCGAGGTGCACCTGACGCCGCTCGAGTACCGCGTGCTCGCCTGTCTGGCGCGCCACCTGGGCTCGATCGTGATGCAGCGGCAACTGATCCGCGAGGTGTGGGGACCGGAGCGTCAGGACGACTCGCGGAGCCTGAGAGTGTGCATCCGCAACCTGCGTGCCAAGCTCGAGCCCGATCCACGCCAGCCGCGCTACCTCGTGACCGAGACCGGGCTCGGCTACCGGCTGCGTACCGACGAGGAGGTGCCGCAGGCGGCCGGCCCTGGACAGGCGTAGCGCGCGCACGAGCGCCAGCGGTGTGCGCACCACGCGTCCTCAGCTGAGCGACACCACCAGCTTTGCCGAGTGACTGCGCCAGTTGATCGGGATGATGAACGAGCGGTGGCCGGGCTTGTGCGGCACGTCCGGTTTTTCTCCCGTCAGCACGCTCGGCACCGAGATCACGAATTCGCGGCCGAAATCGCGCCGCGCGTTGCCGGAGATCGTATTGGCCACCTCGCCGACCAGGTCCCGCATGGTCTCGTGGCTGAAGTCGTTCTCCTGCATCTTCATCAGCAGCACGGTGAGCATTGCCTTGGGGGCGGTGAAGTACACCACCCCCTCGCGCTTGCCCGAAATGTTGATGACGCCGGTGTACTCGTGCACCGCGGGTGAGCCTTCCATCAGGTAGGGGGACCCGATCGTGGCCGGCTGTTGCGCCGCTACCTCGAAGAAGTTCGTCGTCCCCTCGACGAAGGTCTTGAGTTCGTGTTCGTACAGCATGGAGGTGGTTCCTGCTGACCCTCTAACGCATGAGTTCCGCGATGGCCTCGTTCAGCTGCCGGTCGGTGAAGGGCTTGTTGAGGAAGCCGTTGGCGCCTCGCTCCATCGCCTCCACGGCCGTCGCCTTGTCCGCCAGTGCCGAGATCACCAGGATCCGTACCGCGGGTTTGAGGGCGACCAGCTGGCCGATGCATTCGATGCCATCCATGCGCGGCATGGTCAGGTCCATGGTCACGACATCCGGGTCAGTGCGCTTGAACAGCTCGAGCGCTTCCACGCCATTGCCGGCGGTGCCGACGAGCTGCAGCTCCTCGAACTGCTGCGAGCGCTCGATGCGCCGGCGCATGATGTTCGAATCGTCGACGATCATCAGCTTCAGCGATCGCCTGCCATTCATCGTCGTAGCGTTGCCGCTCATGAGCGCGCTCCGGGGGCCTCAGGCGACCGCGCTGCTGACCGAATCGTTCGCGGGCAGCACGATCTTGAAGCGTGTGAACTTGCCAGGGTGCGTGCTGACACCGATCTTGCCGCCGAGCGCGTACACGCTGCGCGCCACGACGTCCATGCCGACGCCGCGCCCGGCATCCATCGAGATCTCCTCCTGCGTGGAGAAGCCGGGGCGGAAGATCAGCGCCATGGCGGTGCGCGTGTCCATGGCTTCCGCCTCGTCCGCGGTGATGATTCGGCGCCGCACCGCGGCGGCCTTCAGAGTATCCGGAGACATCCCTGCGCCGTCGTCCTCGAACATCAGCTCGTACCCCTCTGCGGCTCTGCGGAACTCGATGTGCACGGCCCCGGTATCCGCCTTGGCATTGGCGCGGCGCACGTCGGGGGACTCGATGCCGTGCACGGCGGCGTTGCGCAGCATCTGGATGAGGCAGTCCTTGATCGTCGCCGTGTACTGTGCGGGCACATCGGCGAGCCCGACGACGGTGACCTTGAAGCGCTTGGCATGATCCTGGGCGAGCCGCTCCGCCATGGCATGCAGCGTCGGCGACAGGTCCTCCGCCCGGCGCCCCTGGCGCTCGGCGGACGCGGGTGGCGCTTTGGCCGCCCCCGTGCGCGCGGAGGTCGCAGCAGCGCGGGCGGTGGTGGCACTCGCAGCGCTCGCGCTGCTCGGTGCCGAGGGCGGCTGCGCGGCAGGGGGGCGGGGCGGGGCCACCGGCGTGGGGCTCGCGGCCACGGGCGCACCGGGAGCGGTATCTTTGAGTGCGGTGAGCCGCACTGCCATCTCGCGCACGCTGCGCAAGTGGGCGAGCAGCTCGTCGAGCTTGAGCACCATCGGCAGGAAGTCGCTGCCCGAGAGCTCGGGCTTCTTCTTGCACTCGCTCACCATATCCTCGAGCGCGTGCACGCGGCTCGCGACGCTCTTCAGGTTCAACGCCGAGGCCTCGCCCTTGATGGTATGCAGCTCGCGGAACAGACCGGAGAGCTTCTTGCGGAACTCCGCGTCGGTGCGTGCCGGCTCCTTGAGGATGGTGTTGACCAGCTTCAGTCCGGTCTCGGCGGTGTCGAGGAACGACACCAGCTGCAGCGGATCGACGTGCATCATGCTCAGCATCATGTCGAGCTGCGCGTTGGCATTCTCCTGTGACTCCTGCAGCTCGCGCTCGAGCAGCACGCTGGAGGTGATGTCACCGACGGAGCACAGCACGTGCTTGATGCCTTCCGCGCCCATGACGCGGTGGAAGTCGAACTGCAGGTAGCGGGTCTCCTTGCCGCCGTGCCCGTTGTCCATGTTGATCTCGAGCTGCCCGAGCGGGTTGATGCTCTTCATCAGGTTCTCGTGGGCGCGCTCGCCCCACAGGAGCTTGATGTACTTGGTCGCGGTCGAGAGCGTCGTGGCCGGCACCAGGTCCTTCAGCAGCTCCTCGAACGTGAGGCCCGCAAAGTCGCTACGGCTGAACATGCGCGTCAGCGCCTCCGACCACACCGAGCCGATCCGGTAATTGGCGTCGAGCAGGAAGAAGCCCTCGCGCACCGTCCTCAGGATGTCGCGGGTCTGCTCCTGGGCGTCGCGTGCCACGCGCTCGTGACGCGCGCGCGTCATCTGGAAATATGCCGCCGCGGCTGCCAGCACCAGTGCGGCGAGCACCCCCGCGAGCAGCAGCGTGCGCAGCCGCGCCGCCGCATTCGAGGCGGTGCGCTGTAACGTGGTGGCGAAGACCGCCAGCTCGCTCTGCAGCGGCTCGGCGTTCTCCGCAGCAAACAGCTGCGCCCGCTTGACTTCGGCGTAGTGCTGCCGGCCCTCGCGCGACAGCGAGCTGCCGCCGGTGTCGGAGTCCACGTAGGGCTGGCCGTTGAAGGAGATGACCGGATCGAGCACCGGGGCGTACTGGTGCCACAGCAGCAGCGCGCGGCCGAGCTGCGGTGAATCGACGTCGCCGCCGGCGTTGAGCTGCTTCAGGTCGTGATCGAGGCGTTTGACGGTGCTCTGCAGATCGGCGAGCGCCTGGCCGGAGTAGGCACGCACCTCGAGGCGGTCGCGCAGCGTATTGAGCTGCCGTGAGATCTCCTCCGGGTAGGCCTGCAGCGTGCTGGCGGTCTGCAGCGCCGTGATGTCGGCACGCATGTGCGTCGCCAGGCGGAAGCCCATGATGAGCACGGCCCCCATGACGAGCATCAGCGCCGTGCCGATACCGGCGGTGACCAGTTGGCGGCGACGCTCCATGCCTGCAACAGCCATGCGCTCTCCTGTTGCTACTTCGGGAGCTCGAAGCGCACGCGGGTCCTGACCGGCACCTCGACGGCGGCGCCGTTCACGACCAGCGGCGCGTATCGCCAGCGCTTCACGGCAGCGATTGCCGCCTGATCGAACACCCCGGGCGGCGAGGCCTCGACCACGTGGACGTCGTGCGTCTCACCGCGCGTGTCGACCGTGTACTCGAGAGTCACCGAACCGCTGATGCGCTGGGTGAATGCGCTCTGCGGATACTCCGGCGGCGTTGCGCGCAGGCGCTTCAGGCTGGCGGCGAGCGCAGCCGGGTCGGTCGTGGCGGCGGCGCGCGGCTGCGCCTGCAGCTGCTGCACGGCGAGTAGCTCCTGCGGGTCTGCACCCCAGCGCCTGGCGAGCGCGATGTCGGCGTCGGGTGGTTTTCCGGCGCCGATCGCGGCGCGCGCGCGTGCGAGGAGCTGCTGTGCGAGCTCGCGGCCGGCGTCGGCGACGCTCGCGCTCGCGGGGTCGGTGGACTGCGCCTGCGCCAGGTAGTAGGCGGCGCAGTCCTGCGCCGGATCGGTGAGACGCCCGTCGCGCATCCGCTCACGTGCCGTCTGCACCAGGCGCTCGCTCTCGGCCTGGATGACTTTCGTCCGCGCGCCCGCGATCTCGCGCTCGAAGGCGGCAATGTCCCCGGGCTTCATCCCGATGGCGCGCGCCTCGCCGAGCCAGCGCTCTTCCTCGGCGCCGTTCTTGGCGAGCGCTGCCTCGCGCGCCTTGTGCAGGTAGGCCGCGCTCAGCTCATGCGTGGCGCGCTGCGTGCTGGCGTTGGCGGGGGCGGCCGCGAGGAGCTGCCCCAGGTAGCTCTTGGCGCTGTCGTCGCCGTCGATGAGCCGGCCCTCATGGATGCGGTCGTCCACCAGTCCGGCCAGGCGCTGCACCTTGGCGTCTTCCTGCCGGTGGGTGAGGTCCGCACGCCAGCGGCCGATCTGCTCTGCGGGGATGCTGCTCGACTGCTGTGCCTGGTGCACCAGAGCCGCGGCGCGGTCGAGGTTGCCGTCGCTGAACGCCTTGGCGATCTGCGCCGAGTACAGCCTGAGTTCGCAGGCCGCGACGCGTGGGTCCGCGGGAGTGGCGGACTTGAGGTTGGCGAGGGTGAGCGCGGCCTCATCGAAGCGTCCGCCGTTGAGCGCCTCATCGAAGCGTCCGGCCAGCACCGCTGCGACGCGCGCGAGTCCGTCGCGAGCTTCGGCATTGCGCCCGTCAGCGGCGGCTGCCGAGCGGTAGTAGAGCAGCGCGTTATCCCCGGCGGGCTCGGTGAAGCGCCGCTCGTGCATGGCGAGCCGCGCCTTCTCCAGCAATTCGTCCACCTTGCCCTGCACGATCGAGGTATCGGCCGCGGGCACGGTGACCGTGTTGTCGCCGGGCGCTGGAGCGGGAGACGCCGTAGTCGACGTTCGTGCGGGTGTGGCTTCTGGCGCGGCAGCGCCACCGTGCGTGAAATACCACCATGCCCCGCCGGCCGCGGCGAGCGCCACGGCGGCCGCGGCCGCAAGAGCGAGCAATACCCGCCTGCGACCGGTGCCGCCGGCGGATCGTGCCGGGGCGGGTGCCGACGTCGGCCGGAAAGCGCCCATGCTGAGCTCGGCAAGCGCGGGCGGCGCGGCGTGGGCCGACGCTGCCGCCTTGTTCGCGAGCGCGTCCGCGATGGCACCTTCCACCACGGCCTGGGTCTTGCGCGCATCGATGGGAGTCGGCAGAACGGCGAACACCTTGCTGCCCTTGAGTGCCGCGCCGAGCTGCTTCTCCGCCGCGCCTTCCGCGAACAGCAGCACGACCGCGCGTGGCGCCTTGGCATGCGCGGTGTCCACCGCGGCGCGTACGTTGCGCACATCGCGCGCATCGATCACCAGCACCTGGCCGCGCTTGCTGGCCGCCATGCTCTCGAGCGCCGCCTCGAGCGTCTCGACGGGACGCACGGCCGCCTGGCCGCCGAGCGTCTGGCCGAGCTCGAGCAGAAAATCATCGTGAGTCGTGACCGCCGTGATATCGGCCGCCGGCTGCGCCGCCGGCTTGCCGCTCGCGGCGGCAGGCGCTGCAGCGTCGGTGCTGCGGGAGGCGGAAGTTGCACTGGCCACGTGGCGTTCTCCAACAAAGACGGTCAACCGACATCAGCGCGAGCCGCATCCTCAGGGAGCGCGGCGACCGCGACCGCCGCTGCCAAGCGCGGAAAGCCTCGCCGCTGCAGCATATGTAGCCTCTGCAGCAGCGCAGTGCGTCAGTTCACAATAACGAGAGGCTGCGTCTTTGCGCCGCGACGCTGGGTCTCAAACTCTGAAACACCACTCGCTTTCGCAGCGGCGTGCGATCACAGTTCTCTGGTACGCAGCGCAGCGCATGCGCCGCATGTACCGGGCGACGGTTCCCGACGGCATCCGTGACGGGCGTACGCTGGCTGACCCGGCCTCCAAGGGGAGGCCGCAGCTTGAACGAGCGGCTGCACAGTAGCGGGGCGGCACGGCGCGGCTGCCCCAATGGGGTGCGCAACGCAACGCTTTGCAATCAGTCACTTAAGCGACAACCGGCGCCGCCCGCCGGGGAGCGCGCGGCGTAGAGTGGCGCAACGGCAGCTTCGAGTGAACAATCCGTTGCTGTGACCGTCTTAACGTAATGGCTGCACAGGATCTGATGGCCGTCACTCATTGTGCGAGAGTTTGGGACTAAGTTAAGAATAAAGTGGTGATGTCGGCATCGCCGACGTCCGGATCGAGATCGGGTATGAGCTCAACGGGAGGGAAGGACGATGCGATCGATCGCTGCTGACCCGAATGCCAACGGCGGCCCTGGCAATTTCATCGAAACGCTGAGCTCGTTCAGCCGTCTGCACCGCGCGCAGCGCTGGGAAGGCACATTCGGTGATTTCCTCTCCCAGATCCTGCCCGCCAACCCGAGTGCCCTAGCGCGCACCAGCCACGAGTACGTCTGGGACATGCTGCGCTGGCATGGCCGCGCCGGACAGCCGGATGCGCCGGACAACGTGCGCGGGCGCGAGCTGTTCAAGCGCGAGCTGTTTGGCATCGACGAGCCGCTCTCCCGCGTGGTCGATTACTTCAAGGCTGCAGCCGCCGGCTCCGATGTCGGTCGCCGGCTGCTGCTGTTGCTGGGCCCGCCCTCAGGCGGCAAGTCGACGCTCGCCATTCTGCTCAAGCGCGGGCTGGAGGAATACAGCCGCACCGACGAGGGCGCTCTCTACGCCATCCGCGGCTCGCCGCTGCGCGAGAATCCGCTGAATCTGATCCCGGCCAGCCTGCGTGCCGAGTTCCGCGACCGCTACGGCGTGCACGTCATGGGCGAGCTGTCGCCGTGGGCGCGCGACTTCGTCGAGCGCGAGTTCGAAGGCGACTTCGTGCGTGTACCGGTGGAGCGCATATTCCTGGCCGAGGCCTCCCGCATCGGCATCGGCACCTACGCCCCCCACGATCCCACCACGGCGGATATCGCCGATCTCGTCGGCTCGGTCGATCTCGCCAAGGTCGCGCAGATCGGTGACGAGGGCGATCCGCGTGCCTGGTCGTGGTCGGGGGCGGTCTACGCCGCGAGCCGCGGCGTGCTGGAGATGATCGAGATCCTCAAGGTCAAGCGCGAGTTCCTCTATCTGCTGCTCACGCTGACGCAGGAGAAGAACGTCAAGGTGTCGCGCTTCCCGCTGATACACCTCGATGAGACGATTCTCGCGCACACCAATCTCGCCGAGTTCCACAAGTTCCTGCAGGAAAAAGAGAACGAGGCGCTGCTCGATCGCATGGTGATCATCAAGATCCCCTATTCGCTCTCT
>Ga0187778_10000557_pt1 | contig 26480 bp, 23 predicted proteins | sample 1015_Q2_SP5_20_M_FD_132418 | JGI IMG/M metagenome (GOLD analysis project Ga0187778, IMG submission 132418) | Tropical peat soil microbial communities from peatlands in Department of Meta, Colombia - 1015_Q2_SP5_20_MG | ecosystem: Environmental > Terrestrial > Soil > Wetlands > Peat | place... | reverse complement strand
TACTGCCAGTACCAGCGCCGCGCGTAATAGCCGGGCGCGTAGGAATACAAATTCCGGTACGGCCAGTACCCGGTTGAGGCATAGCCGTAGCCATAGGCCGGAGCGGCCACAGCAGCGCCGTAGCCGTAGCCATAGCCCGGAGCGGCCACAGCAGCGCCGTAGCCGTAGCCATAGCCCGGAGCGGCCACAGCAGCGCCGTAGCCGTAGCCGTAGGCCGGGACAGTCGGAACCGCCGCTACGGTCGGAACCGTCGGAACGGCCACAATCGCATAGCCATAGGTCGGAACGGCGGGAATCGCTCCATAGCCATAGACTGGCGCGGGCGGAACGGCGCCGTAGCCATAGGGTGAGACGGCGGGTGCATATCCGTAGGACGGATAATAATAATCACCTCCAACATACCCGCCGCCACCCCACTGGGCATTGGCGGTGCTCGCCGTTACGACCGTCGCAGCGGCAACGCTTGCCGCCGCAGCCAAAGCTGCAAAAGTCTTACTCATGACATCACCTCGAGTGGTTCCGTGCACCTGAAGCTTCCCCGCCTCTCGTGCTTTACGAAGCGCTGGAAACCTGTGGCCTCGGCCATTTTGGGGCAGATAAGGCTTCAGGGGCCACGAGCAATGCCAGAACGGAACCTCGATCCGGCAAGGCCTATACTTTAGTCGCTCCGGCTGTGGCGCTCGTTCTGCCTAGCAGAGCAGCGCTGCCGCCCGCGCAAGGGTTGTTTGATCCGCGGCCGGCACGGCATTTCGGCGGCAACGGCCCGCGCCACAATTGCGAACCCGTCCATAACCGGCTCGGCTCAGCCAAGGCAGACGGGAGTGAATTCGTGACGCGATACGTACTGTTCCTTAAGGACATCATCCTTAAGGACATCATCTTAATTTTAGCAACCATTCGTCTCACCTACGAATTCACGTGTTAACCGCGTGCATGTTCGACGATTTTAGCTGCTAGCAACGGGACCAAAGAGAAGACCAACCGCGCAAGTTTATTGAGTAACGTTTACCTCGTCTGAACTTCAGCATTGAACGACAAGCGAGCGTAGCCTCATCGTAAAGGGGGAGCCGTCATGGCAAAACGCAAACACCTTGCCCGCGCTGTCGGCGCAGCGCTGGTCGTGACCATAGCCGCAGCAGGGAGTGCCGCGGCGCAGTCGCAGGTGATTGCCGCATCCTACGCGCGCGAGAACGCCAGCATTCTTCGCGTGCCGGATTACAGCGCAAGCGACGAAAGCGGTGCCGCGACCGACCTACCCGCGCGCCTGCAGCGCCAAGTCGTCGACTATCGGTCCGTGGAGGCGCCAGGCACAATCATCATCGACACGCCCCACACCTATCTCTATTTCTTACTGGGTGGCGATAAAGCGATCCGCTACGGCATCGGCGTTGGTCGAGAAGGCTTCACCTGGTCGGGCGTCAAGACCATCGAGCGCAAAACCGAATGGCCGGATTGGATTCCGCCTGCGGACATGCTGGCGCGGCAACCTTATCTCCCACGCTTCATGGCCGGCGGCCCCGGCAATCCGCTCGGCGCACGCGCCATGTATCTCGCCGGAACCGTCTACCGCATTCACGGCACCAACGCGCCCGATACCATCGGTAAGCAGGTTTCGAGCGGCTGTATCCGTATGTTGAACCAGGATGTGATCGATCTCTACGAACGCGCCCACGTCGGGACCAAGGTCGTCGTTCTGCCGATGAACCACTTCGAGGCGGCGAGCATCAGTCGACCGCTGGAGCCGAATGTGCCTCATGCCATAACGACGAGTCGTTCTGTACTGCGTTAGCGCCGTTTCGGCTGCCAGTTCAGTGGCACCTTGCTATAAATGCCTACCCTCATGCTTTATTCCCAGCCCTACCTGCGATGAGGCGCGTAGGCTGAGTGTCGCCACTTTGGTCGCAATCTGACGCGCTTCTTCCCGCTTGAGCAGGTTGGCTGTCGGATTGTCCTCGCAATAGACATGAGCAATCGCTTGGCCGTTGCGATCTCGCACCAAAAAACAGGCTCCTGTTTCTTCGATGGCCCAAGGCGGCGGGAAACGGTGATGGTCGAGCATGCGCACCACGGCGCTCTCATAGAAGTCGTATTCTTTCATGAGCGAGAGGTTTCCCTACGACGGCCGCCCCACTACTAAAACCCTGGCTCGTTAAGTGAGCCATCAAGCCCTCCCAGCCAACCGAAACGCTTGCGACCTAGGCTCGGCACTATTCACGGCATCCAGAAGGGCTTCACGGTATCAAAATATCCCTTCTAGGAGGTTCGAGGTCAATTTCCTTTACCTTCTTGTCGCTCAGGTTCTCCAATTCGACCCGAGCGGAGTGACGCCAGCGAAGCAAGTAGACCGCAAACAATTCTGGAAACCGGGTAAGATCAAGCGGAAAGATGGTCATGGCACATCTTCGTCTCGCTTAGGGAAAATAGTGGGCAGTAGGGGAAAATCTGTGACCTAGGGCACAGAGCAATTTTGGTTGCTGTTTGGCTTTTAGCTCGGGCTTCCGATTAGATGAGGTGATCTCGCTGGCGAGGCTTTTTCAAGGACACGACCACCTCCATCGCACAATGTGATCGCTCGATCCGGATAATGCGCGCACATCGCCTGGTAAAGCCGGCGGGCCATATTGAGTCGATCATCGCGCCGCTCGCATTTAGAGGCGGTGTTTTCGCTGGTCTCATCGATCGGCTCGATGCGGTATTCAGTCTCGACTTTCGGATTGTGCTTCGTCTGAGCTGCCATTGCCTGTCCTCTTCCTCACCTGCCGCTCTTAATGGGGCGACACCGTCGCGCCGGTTAGGCGCGGACACCATTGCCGTCGACAGTAGTGTGAAGCGGTTTGGTTGCGTTCGCTGTGACCAGGGGCACAGTTCTCGCACGAGCAAGCGAATATGCTCAAAATTGCTCAGGTTGGTCCTCAGCAAGGCGGAGGAACTCCATGGAGCGGCGGGAATTCATCAAACTCGTTTGTAGCCTCGTTGGCGCATGGCCGATTGCTGCCTACGCGCAGCAAGTAGGGAAGCCACGACGCATTGGGGTACTTGGCGCGGATGCGACGGTCTGGCGTCCGTGGACGGCTGCTTTTGTCGCACACCTGCGGGAACTCGGTTGGGCTGAGGGAGACAATTTCACAATCGAATATCGCTGGTCTGAGGGGAGTTCCCAACGAGTCAGCGAAATCGCTGCTGAATTTCTGCGACGAGATATTGACGTCATCGTTACATATGGAGGTGCCGTTACGATCCTAAAGCAGGCGACAACGACCATTCCTATTGTCTTTGCCGTGGCGATTGATCCGGTCCGCAGCGGCTTGGTTCAAAGTTTGGAGCGCCCGGGCGGCAACGTTACCGGCATGTCGATCCAGCAGCCTGATCTTGTTGGCAAGCGGCTTGAAGTCTTGCGTAAGGCCATCCCCCAGCTCCACCGATTGGCGATCCTCGCTGACGCAGGCTACGCCGAGCCCATGCTTGAGGCTGACCGGGTCAAATCCATGGCTCAAGCGATGGGCCTCGAAGCAGCACGGCTGGGAATCTGGGGAGCGCAGGACATTGCGTCGGCGTTTGAGGCGCTCAGAAAGAAAGCGGACGCACTTTATGTCGTGTCGGATGCGCTCATTGCCGCCAACCGCGCCCGCATCATCAGGTTGGCGCTCAGCGCACATTTGCCGACGATTCTGAGCTACGACGATTATGTCGAGGCCGGTGGTCTCATCTCCTACGGACCGAGCTACACCGATCTGTTCCGGCGGGCTGCTGACATGGTTGATAAGATTCTGCATGGGACAAAGCCCGGCGACATCCCGGTTGAGCAGCCGACCAAGTTCGATTTCGCAATTAACATCAAGACGGCAACCGCGCTCGGCCTCACCATTCCCTCGACGTTGCTCGCCACTGCCGACGAAATCATCAAATGATGCGGCACAAACTCTCGAGTCACTCGTTAGCCGATGGCGCGTGCTCTTGACGTTTCTGAGAATTCAGACTTCGATCCGGCCGTCCGGAAATTCCAGCGCATCGTGATGAGCGGCAACTGCCTTTCTCGCGGATTTCGCGGTTGGGCGAAGTCCCCATTACTCATTCGACTAGCTCATCTGCGAGCTAAACCAATGATGCGCGGGGATTCCTCAGCAACGAAAAAAGAGGCCCCGGTGGCACCGGGACCGAAGGACAATGCCGCTTGCGATCGTCCACGACACGCTCACCGCCGTCTTAGAATATGCCGGCGTCACCGTTGCGGTGCGGCGGCGCGCTCGGCGCCTATCAGGGCGGGGTTTACCAGGCGCTGCATTGGGGACGAAGAACGACGGATCGGCCAGATATGCTAAGTGATTCCAATCGTTTAGAATCTTTCCATCTGCGGCGGGGGATGCGCTGAAGCAATAACACCGGCTTCGCAAAAGTCATAGGATATTGTGCTATCGTTCTTGAGCAAAACCGAGTCTTCCAGGGTAGAGCCGACGTTATTGGGCTCTCGGTCACCGATCGACTTGTGACCAGCAAAAACCTTTCGCAATGCCGTCGCCACTAGAGAATCACGAACCTGAAGTCCGTCAGATCACAGTGATGTTCTGTGATCTCATAGGGTCTACCGAGCTCTCGGAAAAATTGGATCCTGAAGATCTTCGGATGCTGATTGACGCATATCGAAAGGTCTGCAGCGCAGCGATCAGCCGATACGACGGTCAGGTCGCGAGCTATGCCGGCGATGGCGTAATGGCATTTTTTGGTTGGCCGCGCGCACATGAGGATGATGCGGTCCGTGCCGTGCACGCTGCCCTGGCAATCCTCTCTGAAATCACCAACATTCGCGGTGCAGCTACGCTTTCTTCGCGAGTGGGTATTTGCTCGGGTCGAGTTGTGGTCGGCCAGACCAGTGGTCCCGGGGGCTGGATGGAAGCCGTAGGCGAGACGCCGAACATCGCTGCTCGGCTGCAAACGCTCGCCGCGCCTAACACTCTGCTTGTGTCTGACTCTACGCAACGACTCGCATCGGGGGCTTTTGATTTTCAAGACCTTGGTTTTCGAGAGCTCAAAGGCATTACCAAGCCCCTTCGCGTGTATCGCGTACTTTCCGCGAAGCACAGTGCGACCCGTTTCGAGGCTGCGCATGTGAGCTCCCTCACTCCGCTGGTTGGTCGTTCAACTGAACTGAACCTATTGCTAGATCGGTGGCAAAAAATCAAAGAAGCTGACGGTCAAGTCGTACTACTTTCTGGTATTCCGGGAGTTGGTAAATCAAGACTCATCCATGAGCTGAAGGCAAACATCCAGAACGAGTCTTACTTTTTATTAAACTATCAGTGTTCTCCGTATCACAGCCAGAGCGCATTTTTTCCAGTTATCGAGCAAATAGAATTAGCCGCCCAACTAGCCGCAGCCGACTCCGATGCTGACAAATTTTCCAAGGTAAAGGCCTATCTTGCGGGATTGATGGATGACCCAGCCGAATCGGCTTCACTGATCGCTCGTCTACTGTCGATTTCAATAGAAGATCAGAGCGGTCTGTCCACACTTACTCCACAGCAAATAAAGAATAGGACAGTAGATAAGCTTCTAGAGCTGATTTTATCTCTGTCTGCCAAGCGCCCGACGCTGTGTATCTTCGAGGACGTGCATTGGATTGATCCGTCCACGCTTGAGCTGCTTGACCTGGCTATTAGCCGGATTGATCGCGCCCGCATTCTGCTTGTAGCTTCGTACAGACCTGAATTTCGCCACAACTGGTCGACCCTCGCCAACGTAACCCTGCACTCGCTCACCCGTTTATCGCGCAGCGAAGTGACAAGGATGATCAAAGAGCTTTTGAGAGAAGGCAGTTTATCCCAACAAATTCTCGATCAAATTATCGAAAAGGCGGACGGCGTGCCGCTTTTCATAGAGGAACTCACGACTAGCATTATCAACACACCGAAACAAAATAGACAGAAAAAAAACGATTCTGTCGAACCTACACCGCTCGCAGCGGCCAGAGTTCCCGAGACGCTACACGATGCTTTGATGGAGCGCCTCGATCGCGTTGCGCACGGCCGTAGACTGGCGCAAATCGCCGCCGTAATTGGCCGAGAGTTTTCCTACGATCTTTTGTCTGCCGCATCTCGAACTGACGAAACTGATCTCCGCTCCGCGCTCTCGCAACTTGAAGAGGCCGATGTAATCTATCGGACCGGCGTTTCGCCTTCCGTACGTTTTGCCTTCAAACATGTCTTATTGCGTGATGCGGTCTACAACTCTCTGCTCCGCGGGAAGCGACAGGAGATTCACGCGGATATCGCCGCAGTGTTGGAGACCCATTTTCATGAGGCAGTCGAAAATAGACCTGAGATCCTGGCCTATCATTATAGCCAGGCCGGGAATAACGAACTGGCTATCCGCTGCTGGCGTGAATCTGGTCGTCGCGCCCTTGCAAACTCAGCCAACGTAGAAGCCATTGGTCATTTTCGGAACGCGCTGCAGCTCTTGAAGGCATTGCCAGATACGCCCCAACATAACAAAGAAGAGATCGAAATTCAGTTGGCGCTGGGCATCCCACTGATCGCTGTTCAAGGGTATGCCGCTGCAGAAACTCGCGATGCGTTTGCGCGGGCGCGCACTTTGTGCCTCAAACTCGACAGGCCGCCCGAGTATTTCCAAGCACTCTTTGGGCTTTGGGGAAATTCCTGGATGGGCGGCAGAAATGATGAAGCACTCGCTATGGCCAGCGAGTTCCTATCAAGGTCAGAAGAAAGGTCTGATAACACTCTATTGATGGTAGCTCATCGAGTTATGGGAAGTACACTCCTGACCATCGGCGAGTTTCAAAGGTCGAGACGACACTTCGAGGAGTCGATCGCGCTTTCAAAAAGTGGGGGAAGGAAATCGGTTTACACCCTTTACATGGTAGAACCGCAAGTGGCTTCCTTATTACTGCTATCTTGGGACTTGTGGTTTCTTGGTTATCCAGACCAATCGTTAGCGCGCGTTTCCGAAGCCCTCGCCCTCGCACGGGATCTCGCACAGCCCTATAGCATCGCATTTGCCTATTACATGACGTCCGTGGTCCATCTTCTGCGCGGCGATCCGGCTCGCGCCCTCGAAAGTGCCGAGCGAAGCCTCGAGATGTCACACGAACAACGGTTCTCCTTGTACGTGCTTCTATCTACCATTTCCCGAGGTCGCGCACTTGGTGAACTTGGTCGACTTCAAGAAGCTGTGGCCCAGATACAAAAGGGAATTGCCGAAGGACGCCGTACGGGCGTCGGCTTCATGCTTCCGATGATGTATAGCTGGTTGGCCGACATGCACACTCGGTTCGGTGATAATGAGACTGCGGCGTCAATTGTTGCGCAAACATTGCGCGAGATCAGTGACGCGACAGGACGGTCGTGGGAAGCTGAGTTGCATCGCCAAAGAGCGGAGATTCTTCTCGCACTGAACCCAGCGGAAATTGCCGAAGCTGAGCTTTACTTCAAGAAAGCCATTGAAGTAGCACGCCGCCAAAATTCCAAATCTATGGAATTACGAGCAGCTACCAGCCTCGCAAAGCTATGGCGGCAACATGAAAGAACCGACGAGGCGCGAGTGCTGATTGAACCAATCTACCGTTGGTTCAACGAAGGAACAACAACGGCAGACCTCCGGCGTGCACGCGATTTTCTGACAGCTTTATACTAATAGGCTGCTCGGCTTACGTGCACCGAAGTGGATTCTCGATCATGCCGCGGGCCGAGCGTCGAGGTTTTTACCGTGTGAAGGGGCGATGCTGGGGAGCGGCTCTCCGACTGCCTGGCGAAGTTCCTTGAGCATCTCCGCCTCGGATTTGAGGAGCTCGTGATTATATCCCTCCGCCATGATCAGTGCCGATCGGTACGTCTCCTGAACCACGCTGATGCGGTCATTCGCAGGAAGGGACGCGACGAATTCGATCGTCTCTTCGACGTGACTGACCTCGCTTCCGAGGCAGCTGTGACTTCTGAGGAAGCGGGTCGCATCGACCCCATCGGGGCACAGCGCCTGAACCTTCTCGATATCGGTCTTCTGCTTGAGCGCGGCGATGCGCTCCAGGCAGTATGAATAGCCGATGCAGCCGATCGGATAGTCTTCGACGCAGAGGTCATCGAAGCGCTCGCAGAGCGGCTTGATGCCTTTCGGGATGAAGTTGGCGACGAGCCGTTCGCCAGGCACACCCAGCGCACGCAGATCCTTGAGTGCAAGCCGGTCGTGACCGGTCTCCTCGCGCGCGCGCACTTCAAGGTAGGCCGCGACCTCAGGCCTTCCCAGCTCCTGGAAGCGCTTGGCGGCGCGCCGGAGATTTCGAGGCGTGTCGACAGAGGTGTGATAGGCGCCGACCAAGGCGACAACATAGCCGGCGGGCGTCAGGTCCGGGCGCGCGAGGCGCTTTTCAATTCCGGCAAATCCCAGATTGATTGCACCGTCGAGCAGTCTGATCGTACTGCCCGTCGCGCCCCCACCCGTCATCGGGGTCGCGAACGGATCTACGCCCTCTTTTGTGTCGTTCCGGGTACGAAACCAAACCTCTCCTGACTCGCGAGCGATGATCGTAATATCGTTCGTGACATTGACCCACTCAGTTACCAGCCGTGCCATTCGAAACCTCCCACTTCCGAGCTGTTACCCGCATCGTTTCCCGGATGATGCGATCGACCTCGCTCAACCTAGTGACACGCCGCCTTCAGCTTAGACCGGGTCGCAACTGCGCTAGATTCCGTTCGGCGTCGTCGCCATCAGCAATTTGGCCGTCTCTAGAAGAGACTTGCCCGTCGGGTGAACGCTCACACGGTCTAGGTCCGGCAGCACAAAAACAACTTCATTGGGGGCTTGCTCGGTATAGTGATTATAGTATTCAGCTTCCGAGATCACGACGGCGCGCTCCAGATTGAAGCCGCATGAATTGACCGACTGAGTGGCTAGTTGCACAGCGGCGGGCGTCACGGTGATACCTGCGCGTTGCAATAGCGCAGCTTGGTAAGTTGGATCGACCCACGCGTCGACGATCATTTGTGCCAGGCAATCTGAGCTGTAGGTAAAGTCTGGCACCGGAAGATATGGGTCTGGGTTCGGGTTGTTAGTTAACGTTTTCTCTGCTGCGATTGCGTTAGGTGTCTTTTTCTGCCAAATGGCCATGGTCGCCCTCCCTCATGAACCAGGTCCGGCGTCTTGCCGTCCCACGCTGTTTCGTACTTTAGTTTTGGGATTTTGTGATGGCAAGCTAGACTTCGTACTGGCTAGATGGGCCAAATCCATCGTGCGGGTGCAAAAGGGCGGCGGTATGCTTGGATTTGGCTTGCCGCTACCAGCATGCCGGCCGTCGAAAACCTGATTGAGCAACCACTGCCACTGTGTTGTGCGTCACAGCAAATTTGGCTGCTCGACTTTCGCTCAGGGTCAAACCCGGTCTTCGGGCGACGTTTGCAGGATGTCCGCTCTCTGCCTAGAAGCGGACCATTGGTGCGCTGCATTCGATCACATAGCCGCTTACAAGATCCCAACGGCGATATGCCGCCCTACCCATTCCACCATGCGGTCGAACATGTCGCCGGTCTTTGAAAGGTCCGGCGCGTGGCCGGCGTGGCGATCCATGTCGAGATAGTGCAGCTCGATTTCGCCGCCGGCTTTGCGGTAGTTCGCAACGAAGCGTTGCGGCTCGTTGCCGGGAAAGTCCGAATCGGCATCCTTGTAGTCGTGCAGCGTATCGCCTCTGCCTTGAAACCATATCGCGGGTGGCGTCTGCACTTTCTCACTACGCTCGAGCGCCAGCATCGGATTGCCCTCGGCCATGTTGGCTTCCGAGCGCCAATATGAATCGTGGCGCGCGATGATCGATTTCGGCCATTCCGGCGCGTTGACGGCGGCGAGCGCGCGCCTGGCGTGCCGATAACGGCTGAGCGGATTGATCACCGGCCACGACATTACGACGGCGCGCACGGTTGCATCATGCGCTGCGCCGGACGGCAGCGCGATCGCGGCGTAGCGCGGATCGTACGGCCGCATGGCTGCGAGCATCGCCAGATGGCCGCCGCTCGATTGTCCGGACAGGCCGATCGATCGCGGCTGCGTCTTAAACTCTCTGGCGTGCAGCTTCAGAAACCGTACGGCGAAATTAATGTCCTGCAGCGATGCCGGATAAGGATCGGTTTCTCCGGAACGGAAGTCGAGCGCGAATGAAACGATTCCGCGAGAAGCCATGAATTCGTGGCGCAAATGCTCGGTCTTGCGATCGGAAAGGCACCAAGCGCCGCCATGAACCTCGACCAGCGCGGGAAATGGGCCGCTGCCGCGCGGCGTGAACACGCGGGCCAGGAGCGATTGATCGCCGTGGCGGAGATACTCGACATCCTGCGCATCGTAGTCCGTCGTCCTGGCCGCACGGTCTTGCACGTCCGGAGCTGTAGTTGTCATGGCCGGAGTCTCTCTTGGTTCAAGGCAAGCTAGCGTCGCGTGCGCTATTGTTTCGCCGGCGCCGCGGCGGGCGTGCCCGTAGCCGAACCGCGCGGATCGTTGCGGTTCGCCATGCACTTCTTCATGAAAGCGTCGCGCGCGGCGCCCTGCAGCTTTTGACCGTCAGCGCCGAACTTGCAGGTCTCCATCTTTTCCTTCGCGCTGACCGCAAAACACGGGCCCGTCGGCGCGATCGCAATGAGGGCGGCAGTTAAAAGCGTATATCGATACATCAATCGTCCCTTTCGACTGTCAGGCCGCTACAATAATACATTAGCATTGATCGCTACGCACCATCGGGCAATTTGGCGCTATAAGACGGCATGACCTCGCCTAGCGGCGGCAGCCCTCTCCTTGGTCGTGTCCTGCCCGGCCTCACCGGAACAGCGGAAATCGTCGTTGGCCCGGAACATACCGCTTCCTTCGTCGGCTCGGGACGGATCGCCGTCCTGGCGACGCCAGTCATGATCAATATTATCGAAGCCGCAGCGCTCGCCGCCGTTGAACAGCTTCTCCCGGCCGGTCACCAGAGCCTCGGCATTCAGCTCGATATCAGTCACACTGCGGCGACCCCGATCGGATTGCGCGTCACCGCAACGGCCGAGGTGACCGGAATCGAAGGCCGGACAATCACTTTCCGCGTTGCGGCGCGCGATGAGATCGAACGGATCGGCGGCGGCACGCATCAACGGGTTGTCGTCAGCGTCTCGCGGTTCGATGAACGCGTGCAGCGCAAACTGCTTGCAAAAAGATAGCCAGGCACGTAACCGACAGCGAGACACTGCGTCGGCAATGACCCGCGGCGGCGAATCCTAGGCTCGCGACCGCCCGACAATCCAGCCAACGATGACGAGCACGACCGCAGCGATCGCGGCGGCCAGGGCGTGTGTCGTGTGAATGTGCGAGGAGTCGGCCATATAGCCGGGCATGAATTCCGGCAACGAGCCTGCCGGGATCTTGTAGTACACCACCGCGACAACGGCGCAAACAATCGCCAAAAGATAAGCCAGTGTTTTCATCGAAATCTCTCTCCTCCGCACGGTGCGCGAACGCGCGCCAAATTTACCGTTTAGCATGGCATCGTAAGCGTGGGCGATGTCGGTTCGCTCGCCGGGGCGGCATGTGCCGCCTCACCGCTGGCAAGAGCCGCAAGAATGCGCTCGACCAGGGCGCGCGCGGAATCGGCGCTCAGTTCGATTGCGACGCGATCACGGCCGCCCTCGCCCTCATTGGTGAAGTCGATGGCGAGCACATGATCGAGCGTCGAGTAGTATGGATGGTCGAAATAAACATTCGCGGTGTCGATCCGCATCCAGCCTTTGCGGCCCTTTGCACTGCCGACCAGGGCCGTCTTTTCGACGATATAGGAGCACATGGCCTGATCCTTCGATTTTCGTCGGGTTATTCCGCGGCAATGTTTGCCGTTGACGTCGCGAGATACCGATTGAAAAAGGCGAAGACCTTCTTCCAACCGTCCAGTGCTTGCTCGGGCCGATAGGCATCGCGGTAGGTGTTGAAGAATGCGTGCCCTGCGCCATCGTAACGGTGGAACTCGTAGGTTTTTTTGAGGCGCTTGAGGACGGCCTCCGTCCTGTTCACTTGATCGGCGGTCGGATTGGCGTCGTCATTGCCGAATATGCCCAATAGCGGACAATTCAGTTTCTCCGTCAGATCGATCGGAGCCACCGGCCGTTTCGCATTAAGTTCCTTCGGATTATCGACAATCACGTTGCCGCCCCAGCAGTCGACCGCGGCGTCAATCCCCGACAGCGTGCAGGCCGCGAGATAGGTGTGGCGGCCGCCGGAGCAAAATCCAATCACGCCTATTTTGCCGTTCGCGTTGGGCTGCGCCCGCAGATACGCAATCGCGCCAGCGACGTCACCCATGACTTGTGCGTCGGCGACACCGCCGCCCGCACGCACGCGCGCCCCGAGATCGTCGGGGCTTTCGGAACCTTCGCGGAAGTATAAATGCGGCGAGATCGCCGCATAACCGTGATGAGCGAATTTGCGCACCACCTCGATGATCCACCCGTCCCACCCGGGAAGGTGGTGGATCACGACGATGCCGGGATACTTTCCGGCGACGGTCGGCCTTGCGTAATAGGCCTCACCCTGATCGCCGTTGTAGCCGCGAAACATCACCGACTCTGTCTGCAGGCCGCGATAGTGACTCATGCGCAGACTCCTCCGATAGGAACGCTCAAACAAAGTTCAATCACTGCGGACAGCGATAGAGCAGCGCCTTATACGTCATATCGCGATCGATGAATTCCACGGTGTTATCGGGACGAAGGGTAAAAGTGATATCGCCCATCAGCGGCCCGCCGGCGAATTTACATTCAACGTGGGCGGAGATGCTCTGGCCGTCCTTTTTCTTATCCAAGATTGTGCAAACTCCGACATTCGACACGATCTCTTCGGGCGAAATCGTGACTTTGGCGGCGGCAGGATCGCTGCCATCGCCCTTGCAGGCGACGTTCTGCGTATAATTGCCTGTGAGCGGAAAATCGTCGGCAGCCCGTGCCACGCTCGCCATTCCAGCCCCAGCGATCGCAAGCGCAACGCCTCCTGCGATCGGACGAACGATGTTGCGCACGCGCGTCTCTATCCATGTTGACGGCGCCTTCTCTGCGTCGGCGGCACCGCTGTCCTCGCCCCTGCGGACTATTTAGCGAAACTCACGCCGCGAGCCAATATCCACCGGTGCATGAAAACCGCAAACAATAAAGGCGGCGCCCATCCGGACGCCGCCTTTATCTGGTCTAATAGTGAGTTAGTGCGCGGTAAGGCCGGAAGAATCTTCCTCCACAACCGGCTCAGGAACATCGACGGGCTTGGCCGTGGCTTCCTCCCACACGATCGGCTCGGGCTTGCGCACCAAAGCGCGCGCCAAAACCTCATCCATCCGGGACACCGGAATGATATCGAGCCCGCTCTTGATGCTATCGTTGATCTCGACCAAATCCTTGGCATTTTCTTCGGGAATAAGCACTGTCTTGATGCCGCCCCGATGCGCCGCAAGGAGCTTTTCCTTGAGGCCGCCGATTGGCAGCACCCGGCCACGCAGCGTGATTTCGCCGGTCATCGCCACGTCGCGATGCACCGGGATACCGGTCATTACCGAGACGATAGCGGTGACCATGGCGACCCCCGCGGAGGGGCCGTCTTTCGGCGTTGCGCCTTCCGGCACGTGCACATGGATATCGCGCTTGTCGAATGACGGTGGCTCGATACCGAAGGCGACTGCGCGCATGCGGACATAGGAAGCCGCCGCGGAAATCGATTCCTTCATCACATCGCGCAGATTGCCGGTTACCGTCATCTTCCCCTTACCCGGCATCATGGCCGCTTCGATCGTGAGAAGCTCGCCGCCGACATCGGTCCAAGCGAGGCCGGTAACGACCCCGACCTGATCCTCGTCCTCCACCTCGCCGAAGCGGAATTTCGGCACGCCGAGATATTCCGCCAGGACTTTGTCGGTGACTTGGACCGACTCTTTCTTCGAAATCGTCAGTTCCTTTACCGCCTTGCGGATCAGCGTCGACAGTTCGCGCTCGAGATTGCGAACGCCCGCTTCGCGGGTGTAACGCCGAATGATCGTAAGCAGCGCGTCATCGTCGATCGACCACTCCTTCGGATCGAGTCCGTGCTTGACGATGGCGTGCGGGATGAGGTGCTTGCGGGCGATTTCGACCTTCTCGTCCTCGGTGTAACCGGCGATACGAATGATCTCCATCCGGTCCATCAGCGGCGGCGGAATGTTGAGCGTATTCGCCGTGGTGATGAACATCACATGGGACAGGTCGTAGTCGACTTCGAGATAGTGATCGTTGAAAGCGTGGTTCTGTTCGGGATCGAGCACTTCGAGCAGCGCCGATGACGGATCGCCGCGGAAATCGGCGCCCATTTTGTCGACTTCGTCGAGCAGGAACAGCGGATTCGAAGTCTTAGCCTTCCGCATGCACTGGATGATCTTGCCCGGCATCGAACCGATATAGGTCCGCCGATGGCCGCGAATCTCGGCCTCGTCGCGCACGCCGCCCAGCGACACGCGAACGAATTCGCGCCCGGTCGCTTTCGCGATCGACTTGCCGAGCGAGGTCTTGCCCACCCCCGGCGGGCCGACCAGGCACAGGATCGGTCCGGTCAGCTTGTTGGCGCGCTGCTGGACCGCGAGATACTCGACGATGCGCTCCTTGACCTTCTCGAGGCCGTAATGATCGGCGTCGAGGATCTGCTCAGCGAGCGTGAGATCCTTCTTGATCTTCGATTTCTTGTTCCACGGGATCGACAACAGCCAGTCGAGGTAGTTGCGCACGACGGTGGCTTCCGCCGACATCGGCGACATCTGACGCAGCTTCTTGATCTCGTGCTGCGCCTTTTCGCGCGCTTCCTTCGACAACTTGGTGCGTTTAATTTTCTCTTCGAGCTCGGCGAGTTCGTCCTTGCCGTCCTCGTCACCGAGCTCTTTTTGGATCGCCTTCATTTGCTCGTTGAGGTAGTACTCGCGCTGCGTCTTCTCCATCTGACGCTTGACCCGCGTGCGGATGCGCTTCTCGACCTGCAGCACGGAGATTTCGCTCTCCATCAGCCCGAGCACCTTCTCCAACCGCTCGGTGACGATGGGCGTCTCCAAGATCAATTGCTTGTCGGGAATCTTGACGGCGAGATGCGAAGCCACGGTATCGGCGAGCTTGGCATAGTCCTCGATTTGCTGAACCACGCCGATGACTTCGGGTGATACCTTCTTGTTCAGCTTTACATAGCCTTCAAATTCGTTGACGACCGACCGCGCCAGCGCCTCAGCCTCGACCTGATCGCCCGACGAATCCGCGATCACAACCGCCTCGGCTTCGAAATACTCGTCACGGTCGGTGTATTTTTTGACTTGCGCGCGCGCAGAACCCTCGACCAGCACCTTGACGGTGCCGTCCGGGAGCTTGAGCAGCTGCAGCACGCTCGCGAGCGTGCCAACCCCGTAAATGGCGTCGGTAGCCGGGTCGTCGTCGGATGCGTTCTTCTGTGTCGCCAGCAGAATGAACGTGTCCGAGCGCATGACTTCCTCAAGGGCCTTGATCGATTTCTCGCGGCCGACGAACAGCGGAACGATCATGTGCGGAAACACCACGATGTCCCGCAGCGGCAACACCGGGTAGGCCCGGCTTTCGTCGGTCGGGAGCGGCTTGGGTTTGGCGACGCTTGTCATAGCCCACTTCCTTTTTCTTTCGTCCGCCGCGGCGGTTCGCACACCGATCTGCCGCGACGGGCCGCCGAGTAACCCCCCGAACCTCGGCTGATCCGGATCCGAAGGACGCCTACGCAATTCGCCCAGTCTATCGCACGCGACTGCTCGTACGCGATCGTCGTTGGCACGCTATACGTGGGGCTGCGCCACAAGCGTGTCAAGAAAGCACGGCTTGCCGCGGCCCATTTGCCGCGGTGGCAGTTCGCGGACGGCCGCGCGAAGAAATCGGACCTGCGGGTTTCGCTCTTTCGTCAGGCGCTCGCACCGCCGGCGTCCCCCGCCCGGTCAGACCGGTCCGCATAGATATAGAGCGGCCTCGCGCTACCCTCGACCACCTCACGCGAGATTACGACTTCCTCCACTCCTTCCAGGCTCGGCAAATCGAACATCGTATCGAGCAGAATGCCCTCCATGATCGAACGCAGGCCGCGCGCGCCAGTCTTACGGTCAATCGCCTTGCGAGCGATAGCCGCGAGAGCCTCTTCGGCTAGCGTAAGGTCGACCGTCTCCATTTCGAACATGCGCTGATACTGTTTGACCAACGCGTTCTTCGGCTCGGTGAGGATGCGCTTAAGCGACGCCTCGTCGAGATCTTCCAGGGTTGCAACGACGGGAAGCCGGCCGACGAATTCCGGAATGAGGCCGTACTTCAGCAGATCCTCCGGCTCGACGTCGCGGAAAATTTCCCCCTGCTTGCGATCCTCCGGCGCCATCACCTTGGCGCCAAATCCGATCGACGTGGAGCGGCCGCGCGCCGAGATGATTTTTTCAAGGCCCGCGAAAGCTCCGCCGCAGACGAACAGGATATTCGTCGTGTCGACCTGGAGAAATTCCTGCTGCGGATGCTTGCGGCCTCCTTGGGGCGGCACGCTCGCGATCGTGCCCTCCATGATTTTCAAGAGAGCCTGTTGCACGCCCTCGCCCGACACATCACGCGTAATCGAGGGATTATCGGATTTACGCGAAATTTTGTCGATTTCGTCGATATAGACGATACCGCGCTGGGCGCGTTCGACATTGTAGTCCGCCGATTGCAGAAGCTTCAAAATGATATTCTCGACGTCTTCGCCGACGTAACCGGCTTCGGTCAGCGTCGTCGCGTCCGCCATGGTGAACGGCACATCGAGGATGCGCGCCAGGGTTTGCGCCAGCAGCGTCTTACCCGAACCGGTTGGTCCGATCAGCAATATATTCGATTTCGCGAGCTCGACGTCGTTATGCTTGCTCTGATGATTGAGCCGCTTGTAGTGATTGTGGACGGCGACCGAAAGGACCTTCTTGGCATGATCCTGGCCGATGACATAGTCATCGAGAACCTTGCGGATTTCACGCGGAGTGGGAATCCCGTCGCGCGACTTCACCAGCGAGGACTTGTTCTCCTCGCGAATGATGTCCATGCACAGTTCAACGCATTCGTCGCAGATAAAGACGGTCGGCCCGGCAATAAGCTTGCGCACCTCGTGCTGGCTCTTGCCGCAGAACGAGCAGTAAAGCGTATTCTTTGAATCGCCACCGCCAACTTTGCTCATTCCAATCTCCGTCTCGACCCGCACAATGCTTCAACAAGAAATCCTAAGAAGCACTGCACTAAACTAATATTCCGTGGCCTCCGTCGTCACCGCATCAAACCAGCTTGCCGGTAGATGCCAAGTGTGAACACCTTTCGCCCGGACACAAGCTGACATGCTAGCGGCGTGCCAATCAAGAATCCATTAACGATAACACGACTTTGACGCACTGTGTTTTCTGGATCACAGGGCCTAGAATACGCTTGACCCCATACGGAAACTACACTTTGTGGCCGGCGAATCGCTCGATTTCGAGGCACTAACGCGCGGTCAGCCAACCCCCTTGAGGATAGGCTCGGCCTTCAGACTGGGCTCCTCGGGCCGTTTCTCAATCACTTTGTCAATGAGGCCAAATTCCTTGGCCATTTCGGACGTTAGGAACATGTCGCGTTCCAATGCATCCTCGATCCTTTTGAGCGGCTGACCGCTATGCTTGACATAGATTTCGTTGAGCCGCCGCTTGAGGTTCAGGATCTCCTGGGCGTGCAGCATGATGTCGGTCGCCTGGCCTTGGAACCCGCCTGACGGCTGGTGCACCATGATCCGGGCATTGGGAAGCGCAAAGCGTAGATCCTTGGCGCCGGCGGCGAGCAACAGCGAACCCATCGATGCCGCCTGACCCGTGCAGAGCGTCGAGACGGCCGGCCGGATAAATTGCATGGTGTCGTAGATCGCCAGGCCGGAAGTCACCACGCCGCCCGGCGAATTGATGTACATCGAGACTTCCTTTTTCGGATTTTCAGCCTCGAGAAACAGCAGCTGCGCGACAACGAGCGACGCCATACCGTCTTCTACCGGACCGGTAATGAAGATGATCCGCTCTTTGAGCAGCCGCGAATAGATGTCGTAGGCCCGCTCCCCCCGATTGGTCTGTTCGACCACCATGGGGACCAGGTAGTTCATGTATGTGTCGTGGGGATCGCGCATCACTCACCTGACTTTGGGCCGCCTGACCCCGGGTCAGGCCGTAGGGCCTATCGGAAAGTCGCTTCACTCAATGTGGCTTGAGTCGGGGCGCCTTGTCGAAGCCGCCGTCGCCGTTACACACGACCGCACATTGGGCCGGCCCACTACCCAAGATAAGCGCAGATATTGCGCTGACAAGACGCAACACCCGCGAACGCCCCAGACGCACCCCGCCTCTAGTCGTCGTCTTCCTTGAACAGTTCGTCCCGAGAAACCGGCTTTTCCGTGACGTTGGCCAATTCGAGGAGGAAATCGACAACCTTGTCTTCGAACAGGGGGGCGCGCAAAGCGGCCAGCGCAGTAGGATTGTTGCGGTAATAGTCCCAAACCTGCTGCTCCTGCCCAGGCGCCATTCTGGCCTGAGCGACGATGGCTTGAGTGAGTTGTTCGTCGGTCACCTTGAGATTATTTTTCTCACCGATCTCCGCAAGAACCAGGCCCAGCCGCACCCGACGTTCGGCGATGGCGCGGTATTCCTCGCGGGCTTTTTCTTCGGTGGTTCCCTCATCGGCGAAAGTCCGCCCCTGTTGCCTGAGATCGTTTTCGATCGTCGTCCAAACGTTCTTGAACTCCTCCTCGACCAGAGTTGGCGGCGGCTCAAACTTGTGACCCGCGTCGAGTTGATCCAATAGCGCGCGCTTGATTTTTTGCCGCGTGGCGCCCGCGTGCTCTCGCTCGATCCGTTCGCGAACCGCTTCGCGGAGTTTCGCAAGCGACTCCAGTCCGAGGGATTTGGCAAAATCGTCGTCCAGCGCGACCGAACCGGGCGCTTCAACCTTCTTTGCCGTGACCGCGAAAACCGCGTCTTTGCCGGCCACCGCGACGGCCCGATAATTTTCGGGAAATTTGACATTCACGGTCCGGCTCTCGCCGGCTTTGACGCCAACCAGCTGCTCCTCGAAGCCGGGAATAAACTGGCCCGATCCCAGCACCAAGGCAATATCGTCGCCCGAGCCGCCCTCGAACGGGGTCCCGTCGACCGTGCCTTCGAACGAAATAGTTATGCGGTCTCCGTTTTCAGTCGGTGCATCCCCCTTGTCGAGGTAGGGCCGGTTTTGCTCGCCAAGCGTCTTCAGCGCTTCGTCGACCTCGGCATCTTCGACCGGCGCAGTGAGCCGTTCGAGTTTAATGGTCTTGAAATCGGCAAGCGTAATCGGTGGGACGATTTCCATCTCGACCGTGTAGGCAAGGTCCGCCTTGCCCGCGATGATGCCCTCGACGGCGCCCTCCTCCGGCGGCAGCACGACCTTGGGCTCGGTAGCCAACTTAAGCCCCCGATCGGTCACGATCTTGGAATTGGCCTCCCGCACCGCAGCCTCGATGGCCTCGGCCATGGCGGATTTGCCGTAAAGGCGCTTGAGGTGGGCGACCGGGACCTTGCCCGGGCGAAAACCCCTCAGTTGCACGCGGCCCTTGAGATCGTCGAGCCGCGCGTTCACCTTGGCCTCGAGATCGGTTGCTGGGACGACGACACGATATTCGCGCTTAAGACCCGCCGCGGCGGTTTCGGTCACTTCCATCGGCACTACTCTTCACGGCCCAATATCGCGGACCAAGATAATATCGCTCTCTGTTTGCGGTGTGTCCGCCAAGTTTTGGAGAAACCGCCCGGCTGGTGCGGGCGGAGGGGCTCGAACCCCCACGACTTTCGTCACGGGAACCTAAATCCCGCGCGTCTACCAATTCCGCCACGCCCGCGACGCGCAGGGCGGCCCGCTGGCCGCGCTTATATCATGAAGAGAGCGCGCGCCACTAATAAAATAGCCCGCAAACGCTTGGATTGGCCAGGAGTTTAGCCAAACAAGGCGCGGTAAACGCGCGGCAGCATATCCGGCAAGTCCTCAGATATCAGGCCAGGACCGAACGCCCTTGCGGCCTCGCCGTGAAGCCAGACCGCTGCGGCTGCGGCCTCAAATGCCGGCATATGCTGCGCCAGCAGGCCTGCAACGATGCCCGCGAGCACATCGCCGGCGCCCGCGGTCGCGAGAACGGCCGGCGCATTCGTCGCGATGCACGCGCGGCCGTCGGCAGCGGCAACCACCGTGTCAGGGCCTTTGATGAGAACTGTTGCGCTGGTCAGCTCCGCCGCTCGCCGCGCCCTATCGAGCTTTGACCCTACTTTGGTAAGCTTGTCCAAGCTATGGAAATATCTTGCAAACTCTCCCTCATGCGGCGTGAGAATCGTCGCACGGTCACCGCGTGACTTAAGAGCCGCCGCCAGGCGTTGCGGCGCATCGGCAAAGCTCGTCATCGCATCGGCGTCCAGCACGACCGCGCGCTCACCGGCGAGTGCCGCGAGAACGAGTTCGCAAGTCGCTTCGTTAACACCAATCCCCGGACCGATCGCCAGGGCATTGAGGCGGCGGTCGGCAAGAAAAGTGGACAAGTCGGTAGCGCCGTCGACCGGCCGCACCATCACGGCAAGACTGGCAGCCGCGTTGACGGCGAGCGCATCGCGGGGACTAGCGATTGTCACCAGACCGGCTCCCGCCCGTAGTGCGCCGCGCGCCGCAAGCCTCGCAGCGCCAGTCGACCACAATGGACCCGATACGATGACCGTATGGCCGCGATCGTATTTGTGGCCCGCAACGCGCGGCACTGGAAACGCATCTCGCCAAAGCTTAGGAACGTTCTCGAAAGTCTGTGGCCGAATGCGCCCCAGCACCGAGGCCGGAATGCCGATTTGAGCAATCGCGATCGCGCCGCAATGTGCGCGGCCCGGCATGAGGAGATGGCCCACCTTCTTGCGGAAGAACGTAACCGTCTGGGTGGCCTTCACCGCCACGCCCATCACGGCTCCGGATGTGCCGTTGATACCGCTCGGCAGGTCGACGGCCACGATCGGCGCCGCCTGAGCGTTCACGGCCTCGATCATTGTATGCGCGAATCCCTCGACCGGACGATCGAGGCCGGCACCGAACAGCGCATCGATGACGATGTCGGCCCCCTGCAACGCGTCGGGCTGCGCGGCGACAATTTGACCATTCCATTTTTTGGCGGCTGCCGCGGCGTCGCCCTTTAATTTCTCGGGATCGCCGACCAACAGAACTTTCACTGCATAGTGACGTTCGGCGAGGTGCCGGGCGGCAACGAAGCCATCGCCTCCATTATTGCCGGGTCCGGCAATCACGACAGCCCGGCTGCCTGGTGCCTGGCGCGCCGAAACGGCATCGGCAACCGCTTTGCCGGCGCTTTCCATCAGCGACAGGCCCGCGATACCTCCGTCAATCGTCAGCCGGTCGGCCTGCGCCATTTCGTCATTGGTGAGGACCTCGATCATCGACCCGCACAATATCCCAAGGTCTCGTTGCATAAACACGGCACAACGCGCTATTCCACCGATGTTGACGAGTTTATAGGCAAGCTGCCTAGTTTGTTGGCTAGGGCTTGTTTCCGGACTCGCCGGCCACGGTTAAATCCTACTCTACCGCACTGATCGTATTTGGGATTTCACCCACGGCGAGCCCAGACCCGAGCCTTGGCACGGGACCTGCTAACCAAGGTGACAGTTCCACAAGGGATTCCACACGTCCGGAGCCGGGAGGACGGGACGAGATGAAAAAAATCGAGGCGATCATCAAGCCGTTCAAGCTCGACGAGGTGAAGGAAGCGCTGCAGGAGGTCGGCTTGCAAGGCATTACGGTCACCGAGGCCAAGGGATTCGGCCGCCAGAAGGGGCACACGGAACTGTATCGAGGGGCCGAGTACGTGGTCGATTTTCTACCCAAAGTGAAAATTGAGATTGTGCTCGGCGACGACATGGTTGAAAAGGCGATCGAGGCAATCCGTCGTGCCGCCCAAACCGGGCGGATCGGCGACGGCAAAATCTTCGTCTCAAATATCGAAGAAGCAATCCGGATCAGGACCGGGGAGTCCGGACTAGACGCCATCTAATGCTGGTCCGACTACTTGCGCCGGCTGGTCGTGAGCGGAAATTGAGCCAGTAGGGCAATGCAATAAACAGCACCACCAGAAAGGGTACGCAGACCATGACGACGCCAAAGAATGTCATGAAAATGATCAAGGACAACGACGTGAAATACGTCGATTTTCGGTTTACCGATCCGCGCGGCAAGTGGCAGCACGTTACGACCGACATAACGACCGTCGACGAGGATACCTTCGCCGAAGGCATCATGTTCGACGGCTCCTCGATCGCCGGATGGAAGGCGATTCACGAGTCAGACATGCAGCTGATGCCTGACCCCGAGAGCGCATGCATCGATCCGTTTTTCGCGGAGACAACCCTTGTCCTGGTATGCGATACGCTCGAGCCGCTCACCGGCGAGCCGTACAATCGCGATCCGCGCTCGATCTGCAAAAAAGCCGCTGGACTGGTGAAGTCGACGGGCGTCGGCGACACTGTCTTCTTTGGTCCGGAGGCCGAGTTCTTCATCTTCGATGACGTGAAATACGCCGTCACCCCCTATCACGTCGCCTATCGGGTCGACTCGGTCGAGTTCCCGACGAATTCCGACACGGAATATGAGGGCGGCAATCTCGGCCACCATATTGGTTTCAAGAAAGGATACTTCCCCGTACCGCCGCTCGATACGGCGCAAGACATGCGCTCGGAAATGCTCGCAGCCATGGCGAAGATGGGCGTCAAGGTGGAGAAGCATCACCACGAAGTCGGCTCGGCGCAGCACGAGCTCGGCATGCAGTTCGCGCCGATGGTGCGCATGGCCGACCAGATGCAGATCTACAAGTACTGCATCCAGCAGGTGGCGCAGGTCTACGGCAAGACCGCAACCTTCATGCCAAAGCCGGTCTATGGCGACAACGGCTCGGGCATGCACTGCCACCAATCGATTTGGAAGGGCGACAAGCCGCTGTTCGCCGGCAACAAATATGCCGATCTTTCCGAAACGGCGCTGCAATACATCGCCGGCATCCTGAAGCACGCGCGCGCGATCAACGCGTTCACGAATCCGACAACGAATTCCTACAAGCGGCTCGTCCCCGGTTTCGAAGCGCCGGTGTTGCTCGCCTATTCGGTTCGCAACCGTTCGGCCGGCTGCCGCATTCCGCTCGCTTCGTCCCCCAAGGCCAAGCGCGTCGAAGTGCGCTATCCCGACCCGCTTTGCAATCCTTATCTCGGCTTCGCCGCGATGCTGATGGCCGGCCTCGACGGCATTAAGAACAAGCTCAATCCTGGCGAGCCGACCGACAAGGATCTTTACGATTTGCCACCGAAAGAGCTGAAGAAGATTCCAACGGTGTGCGGCAGCCTACGCGAGGCGCTTGCCACTCTCGACAAGGATCGCGACTTCCTCAAAGCCGGCGGCGTGTTCGACGACGATTTCATCGACACTTACATGGACCTGAAGATGAGCGAGGTCATTCGCTTCGAGCACACTCCACACCCGGTCGAGTTCGAAATGTACTACTCGGCGTAAGTATCGTTGTAAGTATCCTCCCGGCATTGCAGTAGCGATGCAAACTTAAAAGGGCGCCGCTGGCGCCCTTTTTTACCGATCGCGGCAATTGCCATCTTCGTGCCACCGCGCGGTGGTGCCCATGCTTTCGATTTGCTAGTCGAAGGCGCGCGTAAATCCTATTGCGCCGAGCTCAACTTGTGGGAGGAGATTTTACGTAGTTTGCGGCGAAGAGCATGAATTTGATTCTTCGGTCTATTGCCTCGTCGGTCCGCTTCACTTCAGGTCTCCATGCACATAAATTAAATCGAAACGGGGAGTTTACTATGCCTCCGACTGCCGCACAGACTGTCGAACTCGACGTTGCACCGGACCATATCGAGGCCACGCTCAACTATATCGTTGACGACGGCAGCGAGGTCTTCACCATTGTCGCCAGTCCGGGCGGCAGCGACACGCGCTCCGGCGGTAAACCCGATCCGCGCCGCGTAACCATTCACAATGGCCGTCGGCATTCCGAGGATTTTGTGTTGGAGCGCCACGGCTTTCGCTTCATCCGCCACGACACCAAAGTTAAGGACTTCTATGACGAGGATGAAATCCGACGCGCCTATTATCCGGAGATGGAGGCGCTGATCAAAGCTGAGAGCGGCGCCAAGCGCGTAGTCGTATTCGACCACACGCTGCGCACCGCCGATGACGAATTGCGCGAGTCGAAGAAGATACGAGAGGTCGTCCGCCGCGTCCACAACGACTACACTGAATGGTCGGCGCCCCAGCGCGTGCGTGACATTCTCCCCAACGAAGCGGAGCAATTGTTGCAGCGGCGCTTCGCCATCATCCAGGTTTGGCGTCCGATCCGCTATCCCGTAGAGACTTATCCGCTTGCTATGGCGGACGCGCAAACGCTATCGCCGAAGGATATGATTGTCTCAGAACGGCGCGCGCCCGGCCGCATCGGCCAGACCTATGCGATCAAATACAATCCGGCGCACAAATGGTATTGGTTTCCGCGCATGCGGCGCGACGAAGCCTACGTATTCAAAGTGTTCGATTCCATGAAGGACGGCCGTGCGCGCTGGACCGCGCACACCGCCTTCGCGGATCCGACTACCCCGCCGCAGGCGCGGCCGCGCGAGAGCATCGAAATCCGCACAATGGCCTTTTTCTGAAGCTTAGCGCTTCGAGAACTGGAAGCTGCGGCGCGCCTTGGCCCGACCGTACTTCTTGCGTTCGACCACGCGTGAATCGCGGGTAAGGAATCCGCCGCGTTTGAGAACGGCGCGCAATTCCGGCTCATGCCGCATCAGCGCCTTGGACAGGCCGTGACGAACGGCGCCGGCCTGACCCGACAATCCGCCGCCGGAAACCGTGCAGACGACGTCATATTGGCCTTGCCGGTTCGAGGCAACGAGCGGCTGCTGAATCAGCATGCGCAACACTGGACGCGCGAAATAGGTTTCTACCGGCCGGTCGTTTATGACGATTTTGCCGGCGCCCATTTTGATCCAAACGCGCGCCACGGCATCCTTGCGTTTGCCGGTAGCGTATGCGCGGCCCTGTTTGTCGAGCTTTTGAACGTATTTGGGCGGCTGTGGCGCCGCCGCGGGCTTGAGCGAAGACAGCTCCTCGAGCGTCTGTATCGTCTCGGCCATTACGCGGTCCTCTTATTCTTGCGGTTCATCGCGGCAATATCGAGCGTTTCCGGCTGCTGCGCTTGGTGCGGGTGCTCGGCGTTCGGATAAACGCGCAGATTGCCGAGCTGACGGCGGCCGAGCGGCCCGTGCGGCAGCATGCGCTCCACCGCTTTTTCAACGATCCGCTCGGGAAAGCGGCCGGCCAGAATTGCCTTGGCGCTTCGTTCCTTGATGCCGCCGATATAGCCGGTGTGCTTGTGATAGATTTTCTGCTGCACCTTGCGCCCGGTAAGCACCACTTTGGCCGCATTGATGACGATGACGTTGTCGCCGCAGTCGACATGCGGCGTGAATGTCGGCTTGTGTTTGCCGCGCAGCCGCAATGCCACAAGCGATGCGAGGCGGCCGACCACGAGGCCGTCGGCATCGATCATCACCCACTTCTTGTCGACCTCGGCGGGCTTTGCCGAAAAGGTTTTCATGTTCACATCCATCCGGGCGTCGCGCCTTGGCCGACCGGCCCGCGCGGGTATCTATCCGGGACCGCCGCCCAGGTCAACCGAAAATTCTCATCAAGTTCAATATGTTGGTTATGCGGTATTATTATACCACTATACCGGAATTGAATAGGTCGAGGTCACATGCGCGACGAGGTCGTCCTCGCCGTCCGAATGAATGGCGACTTCGCCGACCGCGAGCCGCTTACCGAGCTTGATCAGGCGCGCCTCAGCCAGCAGGTCGCGCGCCGCTGGTTTTTTTAGAAAGTTAATTGTCAGGTTGGTGGTAACCGCGAGTGGCACCCAGCCGATCGCCGACAGCACCGCGACATACATGGCGAAGTCGCCCAGCGACATCATGGCCGCGCCTACCAGCGTGCCGCCCGGCCGCAGAGCTCGCCTGTCGTAGCGGAGCCTCAGTCGGCAGCCGCCATGCCAGACATCTTCGATCTCGTAGTCCCCGATTGCGTGGCTCGCCTCCGGGAACTCCAGACGCAATCGCTCGATGAGCTCCTTGCGCGTCAATTTCGGCGCCGCCATGTTTTTATCGACTTGCCGTTGCGCGTCAGTCATGACCCATGCGCGCCTCCATGTAGTTCGATACAATGGCCCGGTCCGATGAGAAAAGTGAAGCCCTTGGATAGCCAGATGAACGCACAATCAGCCGCCGCAACCGCCGCCTCCTCACTGATTTTGCTACGCGAAGATAAAGGCGGGGTCGCCATCCTCACGCTCAACCGCCCGCAAGCCCGCAACAG
>Ga0187778_10000556_pt1 | contig 26503 bp, 19 predicted proteins | sample 1015_Q2_SP5_20_M_FD_132418 | JGI IMG/M metagenome (GOLD analysis project Ga0187778, IMG submission 132418) | Tropical peat soil microbial communities from peatlands in Department of Meta, Colombia - 1015_Q2_SP5_20_MG | ecosystem: Environmental > Terrestrial > Soil > Wetlands > Peat | place... | reverse complement strand
TCGACGCAGCCTGGCCGACGCGGGTGTCCGTCACGCCGAGCCTGCTTCGGCTCAACCGCGCGATCGGCAGCGGAGCGGTCGTGACCGCCCTCCTCGTCTGCGCGATCCAGCTCGCTCGCCCGCCGGCGCGGCTCGAGCCCGGCGCGTCGGCGAAAGACGCCGCCGCGATCGCCCGGGCGGCCGGCGCGCACGGCATCGTCCTCGCAGACGACGAACACGCCGACTGGCTGCTTTGGCACGAGCCATCCCTCGCCGGACGCATCGCCTACGACGTCCGGTTCGAGCTCTTCAGCGCGCCGGAGCTCCGCCAGATCCAGCTGCTCCGGCAAGGCTCCCACCCGATCTGGCGAACCTGCGGCGCAAGCGCCCGAGTCGTCACCTTCGACGGGCCTGGAGACGAGCGCTCCGCACTCCGCGAAGGCGTTCTCTCGCCCCGTGCCCGGACGATCGTCCGGAGCGCGACGCTCGTTGCCGTCGAGCAACCGAGGACGGACGCCGTCTGCCGCCTCGGGTCGAGCTGAGGCCGGCGCAACGCCCCGTCGTCGACCGAGCTCGCATCCGCTTGTCGGCGCTCGACGACGGGACTAGTGTCCTCATGACCCCGAGCTCACCAGGAGATCCCGTGAAGACCCTGTTCGCCACCCTCGCCGTCGTCATCGCAGCGGCCGCCGCCCTGACCGCCACCGCAGCCACGCCGCCCTCGGCGAACTCGATCGCCGCTCTCGGCGACTCGATCACGCGGGCGTTCGACACCTGTTCGGTCGCGTACACGGATTGTCCGGCGAACTCGTGGTCGACGGGGACGAACACGTCCGTGAACAGCTGGTACCTGCGTCTGCTCGGGACGAACGCGGGGATCCGCGGCCACAACTACAACGACGCGAAGACGGGCGCCAAGATGGCGGACCTCAACGGGCAGGCGCAGACAGCCGTCGCGCAGGGCGCGAACGTGATCACGATCCTGATGGGGGCGAACGACGTGTGCACGTCGAGCGTCTCGTCGATGACGCCGGCCGCGACGCTCGGTACCCAGCTCCAGACGGCGCTGAACACGATCAAGAGCGGCGATCCGTCGGCGCAGGTCTACGTGATGAGCATCCCCAACGTCTACCACCTCTGGGAGATCCTCCACACGAACCTCGGCGCGAACCTCGTCTGGGGAATCGCGGGGATCTGCCAGTCGCTGCTCGCGAACCCGCGCTCGACCTCGGCGGCCGACCAGGCTCGGCGCGCCCAGGTGCAGCAGCAGACCATCGCGGACAACACGACGATCGCGCAGGTCTGCGGCCAGGTCCAGTTCGCCTCGCAGTGCCACTACGACAACGGAGCCGCGTACAACGTCGCCTTCACGACCTCCGACGTGACGACGCGCGACTACTTCCACCCGACCGTGTCCGGCCAGGCGAAGGCCGCCGCGGCGACCTGGAGCGCTTTCTTCGGCAGCTGAGCGACGTCCGACCGACTCGCCCCACGAGGCGCCGCCCGCCGCTCTACGGCGTGACGGGCCGGCCCAGCCTGGAGAGCGCCGCGACGAGCAGGCGGCGCACGGCGCGACTCGTCTCCGGGCGGTACGCCAGGAGCACGTTTTGCACCCGGGCCGTCCGGCACTCGAAGCAGAAGGCGGCGTCGACCGCCCGGTTGCTCCGGTCGGCGATTGCCGCGCGCCGTGCATGATCGGCGTCCACGTAGACGAGGACGCTCGCGGAGGCGACGGGCCTGCCTTGGCGCACGAAGCTGTACTCGACGACCGCCCCGACGGGGAGCAGCCCACGGTCCGGCAAGACGTCGAGCCCGGTCGCCCGCAAGACGTGCTCGACGCGCGCCGCGCCCAACGTCGGGGACGCAGCGGAGACCGGTCCGGTCGCCGCCAGGCCGACCAGGACGAGCAGCGAGACCGACACCGTCCGCCGCCGGGAACGACCCTGCCGACGGCGAGCGGCTGGCGCCCGCTGCCCAGCCCGTCCGCACGCAGATCGCATGGACTCAGCATACGAACGTCGGCGCGGATGTCTCGGGGCGGGAGCAGCGGCGGCGTCGAGCTCCCGGGCACCCTGATCGAGCCTGGGCATACATACTCGGCGGGCGTCGTTCAGATGAACTGTGTCGAAGCCGAACGAGTGCGTCCGCCGGATCCGGATGAGACGCGGGAGGTGTGAGCGTTGACCGATCTCGACCCACGTCGTTGGCGAGCGCTGCCGGTGATCCTGGTCGCGTCGTTCATGGGCCTGTTCGACGTGTTCGTCGTCAACGTGGCCGCGCCCGACATCCAGCGGACGGTCCACACGTCCGCCGCCGAGCTGCAGCTCGTCGTCGGCGGGTACGCGTTCGCATACGCGGCGTTCCTCGTCACGGGCGGGCGGCTCGGCGACCGGTACAGCTACCGGAGGCTGTTCGTCGGCGGGATGGCGCTCTTCACGCTCACCTCGGCAGCCTGCGGCATCTCGCAGACACCGCCGGAGCTCCTCGTCGCCCGACTCGGGCAGGGGCTCTCGGCGGCGCTGATGGTGCCCCAGGTGCTCGCGCTGATCACGACCCTGTTCCCGCCCGACGAGCGCCGCCGCGCGCTTGCGTGGTTCGGGGTCACCGTGGGGCTCGGGGCGATCGCCGGCCAGATCCTCGGCGGCGCCCTCGTGCAAGCCGACCTCTTCGGGTGGGGGTGGCGAACCGTGTTCTTCGTCAACGTCCCGATCGGCGTCGCGACGGTCGCGCTCGCCGCCAGGCTCCTGCCCCGAACCCGATCGGCGGCGCACCCGCAGCTCGACCTCGTCGGGGTGCTCGCAGTCGCGGGCTCACTCGGGCTCGCGCTCGTGCCGCTCACGCTCGGTCGGACCGAAGGCTGGCCGGCCTGGATGATCGCTCTGCTCTGCGCCGCTCCGGCAGCGCTTGCGCTCTCCGTCCTCTACGAGTCGCGACTCGCACGGCGAGGCGGTCAACCGGTGCTCGACCTCTCGTTGTTCAAAGCCCGGTCGTTCAGCGCAGGCCTCGTCGTCAACGCGGGGATGTTCGCCTACTTCGGCAGCGTGCTGCTCGGGCTGACGCTCTTCCTCCAGGTCGGCCTGAAGCTCTCGCCGCTCGATGCCGGCCTCAGCTTCGCACCGCTGGGAGTCGGGTTCGGGATCACCTCGCTGCTGGCACAACCGCTGATCGCGCGGCACGGCGCCCGAGTCGTCACCGCCGGCCTCGTCGTCGCCGGTGCGGCGTTGGCGGGGCTGCTCCTCGACATCAACCTGTCGGGCAGCGCAACCGATCCGGCCCGGCTCGCGCCTCTCTTCTTCGCGATCGGGATCGGCAACGGTTTCGTGATCCCCGCGCTGATCGGCGTCTCCCTCACCAACGTGCCGCCCCCCAAGGCCGGCGCCGCCGCGGGGACCCTCGCGACCACCCAGCAGTTCGCGGCCGCGACCGGCATCGCCGTCCTCAGCGAGATCTTCTTCGCGGCGCTGGGCGGGCACCCCGTCGAGCACGACTACATCCGGGCCGTGCAGCTCGTCCTCGGGCTCGACATCGGTTTCGTCGCGGCCAGCTTCTTCGCCAGCCAGTTCCTGCCACGACCACGGCAGGCGCGGGCGGAAGCGCCCAAGACCGCGCCGGTCGAAGTCGGCGACGCGCCCTAGGCCGCCCCGGAGTCCACGCGCGGGGGCGGCTTGATCGAACGCGCTCGCACACCGAACGGCTCGCTGCGGTTCGGCCGCCAGCTGTGCGGAGACCTGGACGCCGCCTCGACACGCGAGTGGCTCGTCACGGACGGCGTCGGTGGGTTCGCGATGGGGACGGTCGGCGGGCTGCGCACGCGCCGCTATCACGGCCTGCTCGTGGTCGCGACTCGGCCGCCCGGCGGCCGCATGCTCGGCCTCGCGGCGCTCGACCCGGTACTCGCGATCGGCGACGCCCGCCACCGCCTCGCGGTGCACGAGTGGGCCGACGGGTCGGTCGACCCGCCGGGGAACCTCGCCCTCGCCTCGTTCGAGCTCGCGGACGGCGTGCCGGTTTGGCGCTGGCAGATCGGAGACGTCGTCCTCGAGCGCGAGATCGCGGCCGCGCACGGGCGTCCGGCGATCGCGGTCGTGCACCGCCTGGTCGCCGCACCGGAAGCCGTGCGGCTCGAGCTGTCTGCTCTCGGGACCTGGAGAGATGCGCACGGCGCGCGTTTCGCGAACGGGTCGCCGTCGGTGGAGACCGTGAGCGACGGGTACGTCTTCGAGGGTCACTACCGCGTCGACGGACCCGGCTTCGTCCCCGCCGGCGAGTGGTACCGCGGCGTGCGCTACCGCGAGGAAGCAGCACGCGGCCTCGGCGACCGAGAGGACGTGTGGCATGCCGGGACGTTCGGTGCGGACCTCGCCGCCGGCAAGACGCTCACCGTGAGGGCCTGGGCAGGAGACCTCGCGGCAGCCCCACCGCCGGGGCCGGAGCTCGTCGACGCCCGACGGGAGCGCGCACGCGGGATCATCGCGCGCGCAGGGGCGACCGACCGCGTCGAGGCGGTTCTCGCCCTCGCAGCCGATCAGTTCGTCGTCGACGGGCCGACGGTCGTCGCCGGCTACCCATGGTTCGGCGCGTGGTCGCGCGACACGATGACGTCGTACGAGGGCCTCTTCCTCGAGACGGGTCGCGAGGAGGAGGGCCGCCGCCTGCTCCTGCGCAGCGCCGAGACGCTGAGCGACGGGATGCTGGCGAACACCGCCGACAGCGGAACGCTCGAGTACAACACGGCGGACGGGACGCTGTGGTTCCTCCACGCGGTCGGCCGCCACGTCGAGCGGACGGACGACGTCGATCTCGCGGCGACCCTCGCGCCGGCACTCCTCGGGGTCGTCGCGGCACACGCCCGCGGGACGCGGTACGGGATCGCCGTCGACCGTGACGGCCTGCTCTCGCAGGGAGCCGACGGGGTCGCGCTGACGTGGATGGACGCTCGCGTCGACGGCGTGCCGGTCACCCCCCGCGCGGGCAAGGCCGTCGAGATCGACGCACTCTGGATCAACGGGCTGGCGACGGTCGCGCACCTCTGCAGCCTGGTCGGGCTGGACGCTTCGTTGGCGACGCGGCTCGAGCAGCGCGCCCGGGCGTCCTTCCCGCACGCCTTCGCCCGAGACGGCCGGCTTGCCGACGTCGTCGGCGACGACCGGCTGAGACCGAACCAGCTGCTCGCGGTCTCGCTGCCGTACGCGCCGATGCGGGAGCGCTCGATCGTCGACGCCTGCGCCCCTCTCGTCACGTCTCTCGGCCTGCGAAGCCTCTCCCCCGCCGACGCGGCCTACGTCGCGCACCACCGCGGCGGCCCGGCCGAGCGAGACCGCGCCTACCACCAAGGAACGGTGTGGCCGTGGCTCATCGGCCCCTACGTCGAGGCAGCCTCGAAGACGGGCGGCGTGTCACCCGCGATCGTCGGAGGCCTCGAAGCGCACCTCGCCGAGTGGGGACTCGGCTCCGTCTCCGAGACCGCGGACGGAGACCCTCCGCACGCCGCAACCGGCTGTCCGTTCCAGGCGTGGTCCGTCGCCGAGCTTCTTCGCGCCCGGCGGCTGCTTCGACGGCTCGCCCACGTGACGGGCTCGCCGTAAGCGAGCGCGACCGCGAGAGCGCGCAGCCGGTGGCTGCTCTCGACGCGCCCCAGTTCGATTCGCGACGATGGCGAGATGGCGGAGGTCGCGAGCGGACGGGTGCGCTATCGGGACGCCCTCGCGGTGGGCGAGTTCCGCACGTGGTTCGTGGCCTACTCGGTCTCGGTCATGGGCTCGGTCGTCGCTGCCGTGGCCCTCATGGTGCTGGTCTACGAGCGAACCGGCTCGCCCTTCCTCTCCGCGCTGACCTTCGCTCTCGGGTTCCTCCCCTACATCCTCAGCGGCCTGCTGCTCTCGGCCGTCGTCGACCGGCTCCCTCCCCGCCGGCTGCTCAGCGGCAGCGACCTCACGTGCGCCGCGCTCGTCGCACTGATGGCGTGGCCGGGAATGCCGGTGCCCGCGCTGCTCACGCTTCTGTTCCTCGTCGGGACGGTCACCAGCGTGTCGGGCGGCGCCCGCGGCGGTCTCGTCCGCCTGGTCGTCGGGGACGACGCCTACATCCCGGCACGTTCGCTGCTCCGCATCTCGTCGCAGAGCGCGCAGATCGTCGGCAACGGGCTCGGCGGCCTCCTGCTCATCGTGCTCAGCCCGCGCGATCTGATCCTCGTCAACGCGGCGTCGTTCGCGTTCTCCGCTGCGCTCACCCGAGTCGGGCTGCGCCACCGGCCCGCGGCGGCGCCGGAGCCGGACACGCCCCTGCTGCTCGACTCGCTCCGCGGTGCCGGCGCCGTCCTTCGCAACCCCGAGTTGCGGCGGCTGCTCCTGCTCGGCTGGCTCGTGCCACTCTTCTCCGTCTGGCCCGAGGCTCTGGCCGCCGCGTACGTGATCGGAGGCGGCGAGTCGCGGTCGCTCGTCGGCTGGTGGCTCGTCGCCCTGCCCCTCGGCGTCATCACGGGCGACCTCGCCGGTGTCTGGGTCCTGACCTCGGATCGGCAGAAGCGGCTGATCGCTCCGATCGCCGCAGCCGGTTTCGTGCCGTACCTCGTCTTCGTCGCACGGCCGTCGGTCGCGGTTGCGATCCCGTTGCTCGCCGTCGCGGGAACCGGAGCCGCGTACTTCCTCGGCCTCGACGGCCTGATCCGCGACATCACGCCGCGCCCTCTCTTCGCTCGCGCGATGGCGATCAACCAGGCCGGCATGATGACGATCCAGGGGCTTGGCTTCGCCGTTGCCGGCGCACTCGCCGAATGGCTCCACGCGGGGACCGTGATCGCCTGTGCCGGCGTCTGCGGGCTCCTCGCCATCGCGCTGCTCCGGCCGAGACGCCGGCCGAGCGACGCGGCGCGACCGACTCTCTGATCGCCGGCGGGGGCCGGCCGGCGACGAAACGACGCTACGCCGCGCCCACGAGCTCGTTCCGGAGGCGCGACCAGTCGCCGAACATCCAGACGTGACCGCCGTCCGAGTCCAGCTCGCGGTACCGGGCGCCGAGCAGCCTGGAGATCGTGCGGGTGTGCTGAGGCGGAACGAGCGTGTCCGACGCGCAGCCGATCACGAGCGCCGGGAGCTCCGACTCTTGGATCGTGCGCATCGTCCGCGACAGGTCGAGACGCCGGAGCGCCCTCGCGAGGCGGACGGACGCCCGCGGCGCCCGGATCAGGTCCGAGAGCGAGGCGACGACGTCGGCCGCCTGATGGCGTCCCTCGCCGATCTGCCGCGCAGCGTCGCGGAGGCTCTGCCGCACCGGCTTGGTCAGCGGGAGCCCGGCCGGTGCGATCAACACCAGGCCGGCGATCCGTTCCGGCACCGCCGCCGCCGCGAGCATCGCGAGCGCGCCGCCCATCGAGTGCCCGCCGAGGACGACCGACTCGCGGCGGCTCCTGAGATCCGCGATCAGCCAGTCACGCAGCGCGTGGAGCGGCGCAGCGCCGGAGGGTCGAGGAGGCTGGAAGGCCTCCCAGCCGTCGGGCAGACCCGGTAGATAGGCTCCCGCTCGCGCGCCGAAGCCCGGCAGGAAGAGGTGTCGTTCGACCGGCACGGGCTGCACATGGTGCCAGCGATCGCACGAGACGCAAGGCTAGGCCGCGAGCTGCCGCACGGGAGCGGCCGAGGCGGCGGACGCCGACCTGTAGGCGGCCCGCAGCTGGTCGAACGAGAGCGTCCAGGTGCGGCCGAGAGCGGCGGCACGCCCGGCCCAGCCGAGCTGGGTGCGACGCGCCTCCGAGCCGGCGAGGCGGACGATCGTCCTCGCCAGAGCCGCGGGATCGTCGGGTGTCACGAGGATCCCCGTGGCGCCGTCGTCGATCAGCTCGCGCACGCCTCCTGCGTCGGCAGCGACGACGGGAAGCCCCGAGGCGCCCGCCTCGAGCAGGACCTGGCCGAACGTGTCGGTCGTGCTCGGGAAGCAGAAGAGGTCGGCGCTCGCGTAGACGGCGGCCAGGTCCTCTCCGTGCAGCTCGCCGAGGAACGCGGCGCACGCCGGTGCGGCGCTCTCGAGCTCCTCGCGCGCGGGCCCGTCGCCCACGATCACGAGCCGCAGTCCCGGGACCTGCGACCTCGCGAGCTCGACGGCCTCGAGCAGGACGTCCAGCCGCTTTTCCGGAGAGACGCGGCCGACCGAGAGCGCGAGCAGCGCACCGTCGCCGAGCAGCGTGGCGCGCAGATCGGCGTCCCGCTTCGCCGGCGTGAAGAGGGAGGTGTCGACCCCGCGGGCCCAGATGTCGATCCGGCCGGGGATCCCCCGACCGGCGAGGCGCCGTCCGACGGCGAGCGTCGGCGCGAGCACGCTGTCGCAGCGCGAGTAGAACCAGTCCACGTAGCCCGTCATGGCCTCCGCGACGAGGAGATCGCGGGTCAGGAGCAGCGCGTACGGCCCGAGCTCCGTGTGGTAGGAGCCGACGACGGGGATCCCGAGGATCTTCGCGACCGCGAGCCCGCAGGCGCCGAGCGGTCCGGGCGTGGCAACGTGGACGACGTCCGGCCGGGACGCCTCGACCCTGCGCAGCACCTCGAGCAGGCTCGGGAAGCGGAGCTCGAGGTGCTCCGACGTCGGGAGCGGGACGGACCATTCCGAATCGAGGACGACGAGACCGGGCTCCTCGCGCGGCTCCTCTCCTGACGCGAAGACGGTGATGTCGCCCGCACGCTCGGCCGCGAGGCGCCGCATCGTGCCCGCGACGCCGTTCGTGTCGGCGAACGTGTCCGTGAAGACGTAGGCCCGCGACGTCCTGGCCGCCGAGCTCTCGGGCAGGAACGCCGACCGGATCGCGGCGAGGTCGCGTCGTGCGTCGGCGTGGTGGCGCGCCGTTGCGAGGAAGGGAGCTTGGAGCGCGCCGGCCACGACGAGCCGGGCGAGCCGCTCGCCGATCTCCGGGATCACCTCGAGGCCCATGCCGCCGGTTCGAGCCCGCTCGCCCAGCATCCGAGCGAGACCGGCAGTCGCCGAGGTGATCTCCTCGTGACGCTCGGCCGGGTCGTCGGCGTCCGTGTCGAAGAGGTCGGCGGCGAGCGCCGCGACCGTGTCCGGCAGGCGCAGGCCGCTCTGCCGGTAGGCGTTGAGGACGAGCGCGAGCACTGCGTGGGCGAGCTTCTCGGCAGAGCCGTGGGCACCGGCCGGCGCCGACCCGCCCGAGACGATGCCGGCGAGGAAGCTCTCGACGTCGTTCCCGGCCGCCTCGGTCCACGTCGTCGCGACGTCCAGGCCGCCATGGTCGTCGGAGCCGCCGACGAGCGCGATGCCGCCGGCGTGTCTCGGCTCGAGGTCGTGGCGCTCGGCGAGCGTGGCGAGCAGAGTGGGAGTCGCGAGCGCCGAGAGCTGGCAGGCGGTCTCGTTGTGCTCGAGGGGACGCCCGCCGTTCCGACCCTCCCAGACGCCGAAGAGCAGCATCATGAGCTCCACGTGCCGCGGCGTGATCGGCGGGCCCATCCAGTACAGCGGGTGGGCGAGGGCGTGCGGGAGACGTCGTTCGGCGAGGAACGCCTGGAGCTCGTAGACCGACGGCCGGTACGGCTGCAGGTCACGGTGGTCGGACTCGCTCAGGTTCCAGACGAGCACGTGCAGCGGCACGTCGTCCTCGGGGAAGCGGGTCGTCACCTCGACCGAGAGGAACGTCCCAGGCAGGTGTGCGATCTCGAGCGCCCCCTCCACCGTGTTGTGGTCGCTGATCGTGACGTACTGCATGCCGCGCCGGCGGCAGACCTCGTAGACGCGCAACGGGTCGGTGTACGACTCGCCGAGCCGAGCCCGCCGCAGGGCGTAGTTGCCCGTGTCGGTCGAGAAGCGCGAGTGGACGTGGAGGTCGCAGCGGGAGAGCGTCATCCACCGACAGATATCGCCCGCACCGGCTGGACTCCTACTGCTCTTCCCTGCAAATCACCGCATTCCAACGCCATGGTTCCCACCCCGACACACCCTGGGCGACAGACCGCACTAGAGGTCGAGGCGGGCGTCCTCGAGGTCGAGGTCGCGCTGGACGAGGTTCATGATCTCGTCGTTGATGCGGCCCTCACGGCGCAGCTCCACGACCGCGCGCCGCTCGGCGTCGAGCAGCTCGCGGCGCAGGCGCTGGTAGTCGAGCGAGCGCTGCTCGATCTGCCCGTCGTCGTTCTCGTCGAAGCGGGCCGCGAACCTGCTCTGGCGGAAGCGGTAGAGCCCGCGCATGCGCTCGGCGGTGTCGTCGCGGACCCAGTCCTCGACGGCAAGCTCCTCGAGGCGGGCGAGCGCCGCCTCGGCCGCCTTGATGCGTGCCTTGACCTCCTCCTTCGCGGCGATCCCGTCCTCCTCGAGGCCGAGGAGCCGAATCAGCGGCGGTAGCGTCAGGCCCTGGAGGACGAGCGTGGCGAGGATCACGACGAACGCCAGGTAGATGACGAGATCGCGCTGCGGGAACGGAGCCCCCGCGTCGGTCGTCAGCGGCAGCGCGAGCGCAGCGGCGAGCGAGACCGCACCGCGCAGGCCGGCCCAGCCGATCAGCGTCGGGTACTGCCATGGCGGGTACGGGTCACGCTCGCGGATCCGCCGGAAGAGCAGCCGCGGCAGGTACGTCACGGGATACGCCCAGAGCAGCCGGGTGCCGATCACGGCGCCCGCCACGATGAGCGCGTCGACGAGCATCGTGGAGGTCGGCAGCCCCGAGAGCGAGTCGAGAATCGGCCGCAGCTGCAAGCCGACGAGGCCGAAGAGCAGCGCGTTCAGCAGGAAGACGAGGATCTCCCACACCGCGTCTCCCTGCAGCCGGGTCTGCACGGTCGTCAACTCGGGCGTGTGCCAGCCGACGTAGACGCCGACGGTGACGGCCGCGAGGACGGCCGACACACCCGCTGCCTCGGCGGGCAGGTATGCGAAGTACCCGGAGAGCAGCGCGATCGCGATCTCGGTCGGCGAGTGGTCGAGCCGACGGCGCACCTGCCGGATCACGAAGCCGACGGCCAGCCCGATCCCGACCCCGCCGCCGACGTCGACGACGAAGCGCCAGCTCGCATGCACCAGGGAGAAGCTCCCCGTCACGACCGCAGCGACGGCGAAGCCGTAGGCGACGAGCGCGGTCGCGTCGTTGATCAGGCTCTCGCCCTCGATGATCGCGACCAGCCGTCGCGGGACGCCGAGCCGCGACGCGATCGCAGTCGCCGCGACGGCGTCGGTCGGCGCGACGACTGCGCCGATCACGAAGCACGTCGGCCAGGAGAGCCCGGCGATCCCCGCGTGGCAGGCGGCTGCCACGGTCACGACGGTCACGAGGACGAGGCCGACCGCGAGCAGCGACAACGGCCTCGCGTTCGTCCGCAGGTCGCGCAAGGACGTGAAGAACGCGCCCGCATAGAGCAGAGGCGGGAGCACCGCGACGAGCACGACCTCCGGCGCGAGCGCCACGTGCGGGATTCCCGGGACGAAGCCCACTGCGATCCCACCGAGGACGAGCAGGATCGGGTACGGCACGCGCACGCTCGGCGCGAGGGCGAGCAATGCCACGCCGACGACGAGCAGCACGAGCAGCGTGAGCGCGTCGTGAGCGGGGAACGTCATCTCCCCGCCAGACTAAATGGTGACGACCGGGCCTCTCCCGCATCGGCGGCCCGCGTACCCGCCTAGGATCCCGATGTGGCGACGTACCCCGCGCACCGCGAGACGGACATCGTCCTGCGCGACGGCAGCACCGTGCACATCCGTCCGGCGCGGCCGGAGGACCGCGAGCCGCTCGAGGACTACTTCATCGCGCTCACCGACGAGTCGAGGCGGCTGCGCTTCTGGGGCGCGTCCGTCGACGTCCGCGAGCAGGCGCGCAACGCCGTCGAGATCGACTACGCCGACCATCTGACGCTGCTCGCCTTCACCGGCCGGGACGGCACGCACGTGGTCGGCGGCGCCCAGTACATCCGGCAGGCGCGGTCGGTCGCCGAGATCGCGATGAGCGTCCGCGACGACGAGCAGGGGAAGGGGCTGGCGTCGATCCTGATCGCGCATCTCGCCGACGCGGCGCGGGAGAACGGCATCGACCTCTTCCGCGCGGACGTCCTCCCCGAGAACCACCGGATGATCGACGTCTTCCGGCGCACCGGCTTCCCGGTCTCGATCCGGGCGAAGCCGGGCGTCGTCGAGGTCGAGTTCCCGACCGAGCTGACCGACGAGGCGGCCGAGCACTACGAGGAGCGGGAGCGGATCGCGGCGGCGAATGCGGTGCGCACGTTCCTCGAGGCCCAGTCGGTGGCCGTGATCGGGGCCTCCCGCGACCCGAGCTCGATCGGCGGGCGGTTGTTGCGGAACCTGCTGCTGCAGCCGTTCGGCGGCGTCGTCTACCCGATCAACCCGAACAGCCCGACCGTGCAGGGAGTCACCGCCTACCCGAGCATCACCGACGTGCCGGGGGACGTGGAGATCGCGTTCGTCGTGGTACCCGTCGCCGGAGTGCTCGACGTCGCCCGCGCGTGCGGCGAGAAGGGCGTGCGCGGCCTGGTCGTGATCTCGTCCGGGTTCAGGGAGATCGGCGACGAGGGGAACCGGATGCAGGACGAGCTCGTCGAGGTCTGCCGTGCCGGCGGCATGCGCCTGATCGGCCCGAACTGCATGGGCATCATCAACACGCAGCGTGGAATCGACCTGAACGGGACCTTCGCGCAGGCCTATCCACCCGAGGGGCGCGTCGCGTTCATGTCCCAGTCGGGGGCGCTCGGGCTCGCCGTGATCAACATGGCGACCGCCCTCGGCCTCGGCCTCTCGTCGTTCGTCTCGATCGGGAACAAGGCGGACATCTCCGGCAACGACCTCCTCTGCTACTGGGACACGGATCCGAGCACCGAGGTCGTCCTGCTCTACCTGGAGTCGTTCGGCAACCCGCGCCGGTTCGCCGACCTCGCGCGGCGCATCGGTCGCCGCAAGCCGATCGTCGTCGTCAAGAGCGGCCGCAGCGCGGCGGGCCAGCGTGCTGCCGCCTCGCACACCGGCGCCCTCCTCGCCGCGTCCGACACGGCGGTCGACGCGCTCCTGCGGCAGGTCGGCGTGATCCGCACCGACACGCTCGAGGAGATGTTCGACGTCGCCGCGCTGCTCGACAACCAGCCCCTGCCGGCCGGCCGCAACGTCGCGATCCTCACCAACGCGGGCGGGCTCGGAATCATGTGCGCCGACACCTGCGAGGCGCGCGGGCTGAAGGTGCCCGAGCTGTCCGCGGAGACGGTCGAGCAGCTGCGCGCCTTCCTCCCGCCGGCGGCGAGCGTCTCGAACCCGGTCGACATGATCGCCTCCGCGACCGGCGAGGACTACGGGCGGGCGATCGGCACGATCGCGCTCGACGCCGGCGTCGACGCGCTGGTCGTCATCTACATCGCACCGCTCGAGGACGCAGCGCCCGACGTCGCGCGGCACCTCGTCGACGCGATCGGAGGGCTCGACGGGCGCATCCCGGTGCTGACCTGCTTCATGTCGGCGCGCGGCCTCCCCGACGCGCTCTCCGCACCGGGCGTGCGCGTGCCGTCCTACGGGTTCCCCGAGCAGGCTGCGATCGCGCTCGCGCATGCGGCCGAGCACGGCGCCTGGCGGGCGCGGGACCACGGGCAGGTGGTTCACTTTCCAGGCATTCGCAGCGACGAGGCGGCGGCCGTGCTCGCCGAGGCGCTCGAACGCGGCGACACCTGGCTCGAGCCGGACGAGACCGCACGCCTCTTCGACTGCTACGGCCTGCCGGTCGCGCGCCAGGCCCGCGTGGCGACGGCGGTCGAGGCCGCCGAGGCCGCTCACCGCATCGGCGGCGGCATCGTCCTCAAGGCGGTCGGGCCGCTGCACAAGACCGAGGTCGGCGCCGTGCGCCTGGGCCTCGTCGCCGCGCAGGTCGAGGCCGAGGCGGAGACGATGGCCGAGCGGATCGCGTCGTCCGGCGAGGGGCTCGAGGGCTTCGTCGTCCAGGAGTTCGTGGAGGGCGGCGTCGAGATGCTCGTCGGCCTCGTGGCCGACCCTGGCTTCGGTCCCATCGTCGCCTGCGGCGCCGGCGGCGTGAACGTCGAGCTCACCCGCGACGTGGCCGTGCGCGTGGCGCCGCTGACCGACGTCGACGCAGCGGAGATGATCCGCGGGCTCGCGACCTTCCCCCTGCTCGACGGGTATCGCGGCGCGGTGCCCCGTGACGTGCGCGCGCTCGAGGACATCGTCCTGCGCGTCTCCGCCCTCGCGGCGCAGCACCCGGCGATCTCGGAGATGGACTGCAACCCGGTGCTCGTGCTCGAGCGTGGCGCCGTGATCGTCGACGCCCGCGTCCGCGTCCGCGAGCCCGAGCTCGAGGCGCCCCGCACCGGCCGCCCGTAGCGTCATGCCACCGGCGCGCGTCCACTGCCGGCCGCGTCGTCGGGGACGTCCCGCCCGATTCGGCTCCCCTGCCCTCGCATGGTCGACGGTGCTGACGGCGAGCGTGCTGCTTGCACTCGGCGGCTGCGCCGCGGCTCGGAGGATCCAGGTCTTCCCGGTCTCGATCGTCGACGACACGGCGGCGCCGGTCGTCGTGCGCGACTGTGACGACTACTGCAGGTCATCCCTCCTGAGCTTCGACCTCCAGCCCGGCACGAGCGTCTCGATCAACCGGACGACGAATATGCACAAGCGCTTCTCGGTCACGACGCCCGCGGGCGGTCGCATCGGCTGCGTCGACCTGTTCTTCGAGACGGCGCAACCTGGAACCCGGGTGCTCGTTTCCCAGGCGGCGCCATGCCCGGCCGGCTCGTCCCCGCGGTGGAAGCTGCTCGTGCTCGTCCTGCTCGCAGGAGCGGTCCTCGCGCTCGGTCTGCTCGCCTTCTCGAGTCGTCCCCGCCGCGGGCCAACCGCGTAGTCCGCCGGCGCCTTCCCGCATCGAGCTCGTCAGGGCGACGCGCGCGTCGCCTCGCAGACGGCATCGGTCCACACCTGAGCGGTCTTCGCGCGCCGGTAGGCGCGATGAAGGCCGCTCTCCAGGGCGAAGCCGACGGCGCCGTGCACCTGCTGGGCGACCGCGGTGACCGAGCGGCAGGCGCCGCCCGCCCAGGCGAGCGCTCCCGCCGGAACCGGCTCGCCGGCGGGATCCGCGAGCGACCACGCGACGAGCAGGAGCGCGTCTCGCACGAGCGCCGCGTCGGCGAGCCTCGCCTGGACGGCCGGCAGCGACGAGAGCGGCGCGCCGAACTGCTCGCGGTGGCGGGCATGCTCGACGGCGCGGGCGACCGACGTCGCGGCGAGGCCCGCGAAGTAGGCAGCCGTGGCCGCGCTCCACGCGCGCCAGCGCACGTCTCCGTCCGCCGCAGGCGACCCGGCGCCCGTCGTGGGCCGGATCGTCCCGACGCAGTCGAGCGCCGGCTCTCGAGTCGCACCCTGGATGGGAGTCAGCGCGAGACCTCGGCTCCTGGACGCGAAGGCCGCGAGTGGGCGGCCGGAGCCGTAGCGAACCCGGCCCGAGACGCCGAGCGGTGCGCCGAGCGTGGCCTCGTCGACGAGATGGAGCGGCGCCACCGCGCGGCCGAGCTCGATCCCGCCGGCCACGGCTGCTCCGAGCAGGTCGGCGTCACCCCACAGCTCCGCCCAGCCGAGCTTCGCGAGGCGCCCGGCGAGACCGTCGTCGCGGTCGTCTCGCCACTCGCCGAGAAGGGCCTCGCGGGCCGGCTCCCAGCCGGCGAGCGCGCCGCGCACCGACTCGGAGAACAGGTCCAGCTCGGGCGAGGTGACGAACCTCACCCGAACCCGAGCTCCCCCAGGATCGACTCCGTATCGGCGCCGAGGGCCGGTGCGGGCGCGAGGTCGGCGGGGCCGCCGAACAGCCGCCCGAGCATGGTCGTCGGCCCGAGCCCGGCCTGCTCGTACTCCCGCAGGAGGCCGTTCGCCCGCACCTGCGGGTCGGCGTACACCGTCTCGCGGGCGAGGACGGGCCCGCACGGGACGCCGGCCGAGCCGCACCGCTCGAGCCAGACGCCGACCGGCTCTGCCGCGATCCGTCTCTCGATCTCGCGCGTCACCGTCCGCTTGTGCTCGACGAGCACCGGGTCGTCCGGGACCACGTCGGGTGCCTCGATCGTCGGATCGTCCAGCCCGAACAGGCCGAGGAACGCGCGGCGCTGCGCGAGGTTGAGGCAGGCGAGCGCGAAGAAGCCGTCGGCCGCCTCGAAGCACCGGTAGTAGGGGTTCGTCGCGAGCCCCTCGGCTATCTCGTCCGCGCGCGCCGCGAGGTCATCGCGGGTCGCGGGAGAGGCTTCCTCCGCGCTCGCCTCTCCCGGCAGCCAGACGAGATCCTGAACCTGCACCGCGAGCGCGGCCGCGAGGAGCGATACCTCGACACGCTCGCCGATTCCCGTTCCTCGCGCCCGCACGAGCGCAGCGAGCACGCCGGTCGCGAGCAGGAAGCCCGCGGTCAGGTCGGCCATCGGGATGCCGCCGGCACGCACCGGCACGGTGTCGCCCCGCGAGGCGTGCGCGGTGAGCAGCCCCGATCGGCCCTGGGCGACGAGGTCGTAGGCGGGCGCACCTGCGAGCGGCCCCTCGGACCCGAACGACGTGACGACGCCGACGACGAGCGCCGGCCGTTCGCCGTGGAGGCCGGGCCAGTCGAGACCGAACGTCCCGTCCCGTCCCGGGGGGAAGTTGTGAAGCACGACGTCCGCCGTGGCGATGAGCGCACGGCTCCGCTCGACCCCGTCAGGCGTCTTCAGGTCGAGGACGACCGAGCGCTTGCCGCGGTTCAGCGGCACGAAGAACCGGCCCACCCCCGGCGCGACGGGCATGACGGAGCGGTAGGCGTCGCCCGCCGGCGGCTCCACCTTGACGACGTCCGCGCCGAGCTCGGCGAGCAGCGAGCCGGCCAGCGGCCCGGCGACGTACTGGGCGTACTCGACGACACGGATCCCGTCCAGCGGCCTGGTCACCGGAGCCCCAGCCCCCGCCTCGCGATCACGAGCTGCTGCACCTCTGCCGTCCCCCCGGCGATCGTCGAGCCGACGGAGCCGCGGTAGAGCGCCGCCGCTCGGCCTTCGAGCACCGCATCCCCTCCCTCGCCGAGACCATCGAGGCCGAGCAGGTCGACGGCGACGTCGGCGACGCGCTGCACGAGCCGGGCGCCCGAGAGCTTCGCCATCGCCGACGCCGCGCTCCCGGGGAGGCCGCGGTCGAGGGTGTCGGCGGCGCGGAACGACAGGAGCCGCGCCGCCAGCAGCTCGGCGCGCAGGCTCGCGAGCGACCGCTCGGCAGCCGTGTCCAGCCTGCCGGTCTCCTGCAGGCGCCCTTCGAGCCGGTCGAGCACCCATGCGGCGCCTCCGATCTTCTCGGCGGTGATGCGCTCGAAGTCGAGCGTGTACATGAGCACCTCCCAACCGCCGTTCAGCTCGCCGACGAGGTTCTCGGCCGGGACCTCGACGCCGTCGAGGAACACCTCGCAGAGGGTGCCGCCGCCGAGGGTCGGGAAAGCGCGAACCTCGATCCCCGGCGTGGAGAGGGGAGCGACGAGCACCGAGATCCCACGGTGCTTCGGCAGCTCCGAGTCCGTCCTCACGGCGAGGTAGATCCAGTCGGCGTCGCGGGCGCTCGACGTCCAGATCTTGTGGCCGTCGACGACGAAGCGATCGCCCTCGCGGACCGCCCTCGTGGTGAGCGAGCCGAGATCGGTGCCGGCGCCCGGCTCGCTGAAGCCCTGGCAGAACACGAGCCCGCCGCTCGCGATCGGCGGCAGCAGCCGAGCCGTCAGCCCCGGCGCGGCGAACCGCTCGATCGCGGCTCCGATCGTCTTGTACGAGAGCAGGTACGAGGAGAGCGGCAGCCAGTGATAGCCGAGAACCTCCTCGACGAGCGTCGCATCGAGCCGCGTGAGGCCGCGGCCTCCGAGCTCCGTCGGCCACGAGATGCCGATCCAGCCGGCCTCCCCCAGAGCCCGGTACACCGCTGTGGAGTCGCCGTCGGAGAGCATCCCTTGCCGCCACCACTCCGGATCTGCCTCGAGCAGAGGCCGCAGCGAGGTGCAGAACCCGGCCGCCTCGGCACGCAGCGCGTGTTGGGTGTCCGTCAGTCGCAGGTCCACGGCCGGCCGATCCTAGTGGTCGCTGTGGGAGGATCAGCGGGTGGAGCAGCGCCGGGCCTGGATCAGCGCCGCCGACGGCACGCGCCTCGCGGCCCGGCTCTGGCTTCCGGAGAGGCTCCCGGCCCCCGCCGTGCTCGAGGCCCTGCCGTACCGCATGGACGACCTGACGGCGTCCTATGCGTCCGAGTACGAGCGCCTCTGCTCCGAGGGCGGCCTCGCGGTCTGCCGCCTCGACCTCCGCGGCACCGGCTCCTCGGAGGGGATCGCCGAGGACGAGTACACCCCGCAGGAGCACGCGGACATCTGCGACGCGATCTCCTGGCTCGCCGCGCAGGAGTGGTCGAACGGCCGGGTCGGCATGTACGGCACTTCGTGGTCGGGCTTCAACTCGCTGCAGGTCGCCTGCCTGCGCCCGCCGGCGCTCCACGCGATCGTCCCCATCTACGCCTCCGACGACCGCTACACGGACGACGTGCACTACATGGGCGGCGCCCTGAAAGGGGTCGACCTCGTCGACTGGGAGCTCTATATGGCCGCCTGCAACGTGCTGCCGCCGGTTCCCGCCGTCTTCGGCGAGCGCTGGCGCGAGGAGTGGCGACGCCGGATCGAAGGTACCGAGCCCTGGCTGCTCCGCTGGCTCGAGGAGCAGGTCGACGGGCCGTACTGGCGTCAAGGCTCCCTCCGGCCCGGCTACGAGCGGATCGCCTGCCCGACGCTGATCGTCGCAGGCTGGGCCGACGGCTACCGGAACACCACCTTCCGCACGTTCGAGGAGCTCCGGTGCCCGAAGCGGCTGCTGATCGGACCGTGGAGCCACATGTCGGCGGCGACGTCGCTCCCGGGGCCGCACGTCGATCTCGTCCCCGAGCTGATCCGCTGGTTCGGACGCTGGCTGCGGGACGAGCCGAACGGGATCGACCGCGAGCCGCCGGTCGTCGTCTTCGCCCGCAGATCGACCCGACCCGCCCCCGACCTCGTGGAGGTCAGGGGAGAGTGGCGCGCCGAGGCGACGTGGCCGCCCGCCCGGCTCGCGCACCTGACGCTTCGCCCAGCCGGCACGGGCCGCGACGAGATCCACCTGCGCGGGGACGTCGGCCGAGCGGCCTGGATCTCGTGCGCCGGCAAGCTGCCGTGGGGTCAACCCGACGACCAGCGAGGCGACGATGCGCGCTCGCTGGCGTACGACTGGGAGCCGCTCGAGTCCGAGCTGGACGTCATGGGGCACCCGCGCGTGTCGCTCACGGTCACGTCCTCGGTCCCGGTCGCCTATCTGTCCGCGAAGCTGTGCGACGTCTTCCCGGACGGAACCTCCGCGCTCGCCACGCGGGGGGTCCTCAACCTCACGCACCGCGACGGCCACGGGACGCCGGCCCCGCTGGAGCGCGGCACTCCGACCGAAATCGAGCTCGAGCTCGAAGCGACGTCGTGGATCTTCGAGCCGGGCCATCGCGTCCGTCTCTCACTGGCGGGCTCGGACTGGCCGAACCTGTGGCCGCCGCCGTCCGGCGGAGTCCTCGCCGTCGACCGCGGGAGCGTCGAGCTCCTCCTCCCGGTGTTGGACGGCGCCTCGGTCGAGGCACCCCGGCTCGCCGCGAGCACCGGAAGGGACGCGCACGCCCCGGAGACCGACGTGGACCAGCCGCCGCTCGTCTGGCGGTTCGAGGACGACGTCGTCGCGCACGAGATGCGGGCCGTCACGAGCTACGGGTCGTGCTACGGCGCGGAGCACGGAGCCCGGGTGGAAGAGCTCTACGACGGGACGGTCGGCGTCTCGACCGACGACCCGGCGCGGGCGTGGGCGCGGGGCTCGGCGAGCTACCGGATCGCCTGGCCGGAGGCGACGGTCCACACCGAAGCGCGCCTCGACCTCCGCTCGGACGCCGACGCGTACCACGTCGTGATCGAAGTGACCGCCGAAGAGGCGCCGCTGCCCGGCGCCGACACGCTCGGCCGGATCGAGCAGCGCTTCGAGCGCACGATCCCGCGTCGGCTTCAGTGAGCTAGAGGAGGGCGTGGCACGCGGCCGCGTGCTGCGAGCGAGCAGCCGCACCCCGCACCGAGGACAGCGCGAGGTCCTCGTTGCTGCACCGCTCCTCGACGCCGAGGCGTGCAGCCTCTCCGCTCTGGACGAGCGGGCAGCGTGGGTGGAAGCGGCAGCCGGCGGGGATCCGCGTGGGATCCGGCGCCTCGCCGGTGAGGATCTGCGGCTCGAGGCGCTCCTTCTCAGGCACGACCGAGAGCAGCGCCTGGGTGTAGGGATGACGCGGATCCGCGAGCAGCTCTTCCGTCGTCCCCTGCTCGACGATCCGGCCCAGGTACATCACGGCCACCCGGTTTGCGATGTTCCAGGCGAGCCCGAGGTCGTGCGTGACGACGAGGATCGCGACGCCGGTCTCCCGCACGAGCCCGAGCATCAGCTGGAGGATCTCGCCGCGCACCGAGGCGTCGAGGCTGGACACCGGCTCGTCTGCGACGAGGAGCCGTGGCTCGAGCACCATCGCCCCGGCGATCACGATGCGCTGGCGTTGGCCTCCGGAGACCTCGTACGGGTAGAGCTGGAGGAAGCGCTCCGGCGGACGGAGCCCGGAGCGCGCGAGCGCGTTCACGACCCGTGCCTCCTCGTCCCCGCTCGAGCCCTGGATACGAAGGCCCTCGGCGACCGCCTCGTAGATCGTCTGCCGGGGGTTCAGCGCGCCGGTCGGATCCTGGAAGATCATCTGGACGCGGCGTCGGTAGCGGCGAAGCGATCCCGTCCCGTAGTCGAGCGGCGTCCCCTCGTAGCGGATCTCGCCCGCGTGCGGCCGTTCCAAGCCGAGGATCGTCCGCGCCAGCGTCGTCTTCCCGCACCCCGACTCGCCGACGAGCGCGAGCACCTCGCCCTCGCGCACCTCGAGGTCGACGCCGTCCACGGCGCGCGCAACGGCGCCGTGGCGGCCGCCGAACTGCACGTGCAGGCCGCGGACCTCGAGCAGCGGCGCGTCCGGCGAGCTCATCCCGCCGCGCCGACCCTGACGCAGGCAGCGCGCCGTCCGGGCCCGGCCGTTCTGAGCTCGATGTCGACCGTCGGGCACTCCGACTGCGCGACGGCGCAACGCGGGTGGAACGAGCAGCCGGACGGGAGGACGCGCGGGTCGGGCGGATCCCCGCCGAGGCCGGAGGGCGCCATCCGGAACCTCTCGTCGCCGATGATCGGGAACGCAGCCGCGAGCGCCGCCGTGTACGGGTGCCGGGGCGCTTCGAAGACCTCGTCGCTCCGCCCCTCTTCCACGATCCGGCCGGCGTACATGACCGCGAGGCGCTGGCACACGGACGCCAGCGTCGACAGGTCGTGCGTGATGAAGATCATCGCGAGGCCGAGGTCGCGCTGCAGGTCTTGCAGCAGCTTCAGCACCTGTGCCTGCACCATCACGTCGAGCGCGGTCGTCGGCTCGTCCGCGATCAGGAGGCTCGGCTCGCACGCGAGCGCGAGCGCGATCAGCACGCGCTGGCGCTGGCCGCCCGAGAGCTGGTGCGGGTAGTCGTCGATCCGGCGCGCGGGGATCCCGACCGTCTCGAGGAGATCGCCGACGCGGCGCCTGACATCCCGAGCGGACGCCGACTGCTGGTGCGTCGAGATCGCCTCCCCGATCTGCCACCCCACGCGCTTCACCGGGTTGAGCGTGTGGAGGGCGCCCTGGAAGATGATCGCGAGCTCGGTCCAGCGAACGGCGCGCAGCCGCTCCGGGCGGAGCGCCAGGACATCCTCCCCGTCGAGCAGCACCTCGCCGGTCACCTTCGTCGTCGCCGGCAGCAGCCGCAGGAGCGCACCCGCGACGGACGACTTGCCGCAGCCCGACTCGCCTGCGAGACCGAGCGTCTCGCCTCGCGCCAGCTCGAAGTCGACCCCGCGAACCGCCGGCACGTCGCCCGCGCTCGACGCGTACGTGACGCGGAGGTCCCGCACCGAGAGGAGCGCCTGCGCGCTCACGAGCGGCGCTCGCGGAGCCGCGGATCGAGGACCTCCTCGAGCGCGTGCCCGACGAACGTGAACGCGAGCACGACGAGCACGATCCCGATGCCCGGCGGCAGATACCACCACCACGCGTTCTGGCCGATCGCGCCGTTCGAGAACGCCTCGTCCAGCATGCGCCCCCACGACGGCTTCTGCTGGTCGCCGAGACCGAGGAACGAGAGGGTCGACTCGGAGAGGATCGCGATCGGGACCGTGAGCGTCGTGTTGGCGAGGATCAGCGGCGAGACGTTCGGGACGATGTGGCGCAGCATCAGGTGGCGGTTGGACGCGCCGAGCGCGCGGCTCCGCTCCACGTACAAGCGCTCCTTCAACGTCAGCACCTGGGCCCGGATCACGCGGGCGGTCCCCGGCCAGGACGTGATTCCGATCACGATGATCACGTTCCTGACGTTCGGCCCGAGGATCGCGGCGAGGACGATCGCGAGCGGCAGGAACGGGATCACGAGGAACCACTCGGTCAGCCGCATCAGCACCGCGCCGGTCCAGCGGCCGTAGAAGCCCGCGGCGATGCCGACCGCGGAGCCGATGACCATCGCGATCACCGTCGCAGCGAGGCCGACGAGGAGGCTGATCCGGGCGCCGTACACGAGCTGGTCCCAGATCGGACGTCCCTCGCTGTCCGTCCCGAGCGGACCGTGCTTGGCCGGGCTGGCCCAGAGCGGAGTGTCGAGGGTCTTCGACGGATCGAGGTTGTCGTGGTTCGCGATCAGCGGCGCGGCGAGCGCGAAGGCGACGACCACGACGAGGATCGCGAGCCCGACGAGACCGGACCTCGAGTGCCCGAAGTCGCCGACCGCCCGGCGAAGCGCCCGCCGCCGGCGCGCCCAGGCGATCCGCCGCGCACTGCTCGCCGCCGCGACGGTGGTCACGCCGTCCTCACCCGTGGGTCGAGATACGCGTAGGCGAGGTCGGCCAGCAGGTTGAAGAAGATCACCGACGCGCTGAACACGAGGAAGAGTCCCTGCAGCATCGGCAGGTCGGGCGCCCGGATCGCGTGGTACGTGGCGAGGCCGAGCCCGGGCCACGAGTAGATCGACTCGACTGCGATCGCCCCGGACAGGACGAAGCCGAAGTTGATCGCGATCAGCGTCACGACGGGCAGGAGCGCATTCGGGACGGCGTGGCGTCGCCGCACGAGCGCGTCTCGCAACCCCTTCGCCCGCGCGAGGACGAGGTAGTCCTCCTGCTTGACGTCGACGAGCGACGAGCGCATCACGATCGAGTACTCGCCGAGGTACGCGACCGTCAGAGTCGCGCAAGGCAAGACGAGGTAGTGGGCCTCCTCGAGCAGCTTCGAGAAGCCGGTCGCGGTCGACGCCGGGTCGCTGATCCCGCCGATCGGGAACCAGCCGAGCAGCACCGCGAAGGCGATCAGCAGCAGCATCCCGAGCCAGAAGTCCGGCATCGCGTACGTCGCCATCGTGAAGCTCGTCAGCCCGTGGTCGCGCCACGAGCCGCGCCGCCAGCCGGCCACGATCCCCATCCAGACGCCGATGAGCGTCGAGAGGAGCGTCGAGACCCCGACGAGCACGACAGTCGGCCAGGCCGCGTGGCCGATCTCCGAGATCACGGTCGCGTTCGTCTCGTACGAGCGGCCGAGGTTGAAGTGGGCGAGCTGAACGAGGTAGTGCCAGAACTGGTCGAGCTTCGAGCCGTCCAGCCCGAACTGGTGCCGCAGCTCGGCGCGCTGCGCCTCCGTCAGGTTGCGGCCGCGGAAGAGCGTCCCGACCGGGTTCCCCTCGACGACGCGGAAGAGGAAGAAGTTGAAGACGATGACGAACGCGAAGGTCCCGAGCGCACCGAGGAGCTTGCCGCTGACGAAACGCAGACTCAACGGCCCGGCTTCGTGCTCCGCTCCTCGCGCGCGGCACGGGCCTGCACGGGTCTCGAGGCTCCGAGCAGGCCCAGCGCCGCGACCAACAGCAGGACCCCGCCGATGCCGCCGACCGACACCGCCGAGAAGCCGGACGTCGACGTCTTGATCGGCTTGAGGTTGAAGTACGTCGGCGAGGTGTTCGTGAGGATCACCGGGCCGATCTTCGCCGGCTGCTGCAGCCACCCGGTGAAGCGATCCGTCCTGTACGCCTGGAGCTCCGGCGTGTACTCGAGCACGTCGTAGACGGCCGACCGGTAGAAGCGCGTCAGCATCTGGTGGACGATGGCGACGCGCTTGGCGTGGTTCAGCTCGACCCGCTGCTGTGCGTAGAGCTTGTCGTAGGTCGGGTCGCAGTACGAGGCGTCGTTGTAGTAGTTCGTGAAGTCGCTCGCGTCGTGGGCGACCTCGTCGCACTGGAAGTACGAGAGTTGCGGATCCGGATCGACGAACGGCGTCCAACCCCACGTGAACATGTCGTAGGCGCCCTTGCCGATCTCCACCGTGAGCTGCGAGTCGCTGTAGACCGAGAGCTTGGTGCCGATCCCGATGTCCTTCAGCCACGCGGTGACGAAGTCGGAGATCGGCTTGGCGTAGATGGACTCGGATCGGATGAGGTACCGGAGGACGATGTCCTTCCCGCCGTTCGGGAGGTTCCGGATCCCGTCGCCGTCCGTGTCCTTGTAGCCGGCCGAGTCGAGCAGCTTCTTCGCCTTGTCGAGGTCGAAGTCGTAGCGGAGGGAGGCCGGGATCTTCGGCGTCCACTCCGGATCGGCCGACGGGCTGAGCGCGTCTGCGGCGACGCCGATCCCGCCGTAGGCCCGCGAGACGAGCGCCTGCTTGTCGATCGCCATCGCGATTGCCTGCCGGAAGCGGAGATCCGCGAGCGCCGGGTTCGGCGAGCTGAACTTCTTCGAGCGGGGCGGCTTGCCGTTGTAGCCGTTCAGGGCGAGCTCGTCGAAGCTGCCCTGCTGCCCCTGGACCGCGACGATCCCCTTCGTCTTCTGGAGGTCCTTGAAGGACGCGGGCGAGGGGTTGTCGATCACGTCGAGCTCGCCTTTCTGCAGCGAGAAGACCATCGCGTCCGAGTTCGTGAAGACGCGGAAGACGATCTCGTCGACGGCGGGCTTCCCCTGCCAGTAGCCGGGGTTGGCCTTCATCTTCCAGTACTGGCCCTTGACGTACGTCTCGAGCGTGAACGGGCCCGAGCCGACGCCGTCCTGCGCCGCGTACTTCGTCAAGTTCGCCTTCGAGATCTTGTCGTAGATGTGCATCGGGACGATGTACGTGTCGCCGAGGCCGGGCAGGCGCGGGTCGGGCACGGAGCTCGTGATCACGACCGTGCGCGGGTTCGGCGCCTTCGCCGTGAGGTTGCCGATGAACGCGGTGTAGTTGAGCCACTGCTCCTTGCGCGCGCGATTGATCGTGTACGCGACGTCGGCGGAGGTCAGCGGCACGCCGTCGGACCACTTCAGGTGCGGCCGCAAGGTGTAGGTCCAGGTGAGGCCGTGGTTCGAGCTGCGCCACGACTGAGCGAGCCCGGGGATCGTCGAGAAGTCCTTCGCGCTCTTCCGGGTCAGGGTCGCGTACTGGAGGTTCCAGACCTCGTAGTCGGGGACGAGCTGGCCGACGGCGGGGTTCAGCGTGTCGATGTCCTGCGTCAGGCCGACGGTGAGGGTGACGGTGGCCTTCTTCGCCGCCAACCCGGAGCCTGCAAGCAGCGTCAGCCCTGCGACGCAGCTCACGGCTGCGAGGGCGATCGTCCTCGTGCGGTTCACCGAAACCCCCTTGTCGTCGCGAGTGGCGCGATCATCGCCACCATTTGACGCAAGAGTCAAGCGGCGCTCAGAGCAGGTACCAGTCGAGGAAGCGCTCGAGCCGGCGGTAGAAGTCGAGCTGCGGGGCGGCGCGCAGGAACCCGTGCGCCTCGGTCGCGTAGGTCACGTACTCGAAGGTCTTGCCGAGCCGCCTCAGCTCGGCGACGAGCTCCTCGGACTGCTTCGGGTGGACGCGTTCGTCGAGCTCGCCGTGCGCGATCAGCAGCGGGACCGCGAGGCGGTCGAGCCGGTGGACCGGCGAGCCGCGCAGGTAGACGTCCCGGTTCTGGGACGGGCGGCCGAGCATGTTCTCGCCGCAGTAGAGGACGCCCCCTCGGTCTCCTTGCGCCCACGTCGTCAGGAGGTCGCAGTCGCCGTACTTGCAGACGGCGCAGCGGAAGCGTCGACCGGCGTCCTCGACGGCGGAGCCGAGCGCGAGGTACGACCCGTAGCTCGCGCCGAAGATCCCGAGCCGCCCGCCGTCGACCCAGCCGAGCGTCCGGAGGAAGTCCGCGGCCGCGAGGCAGTCCTGGACGTCGCCGACGCCCCAGTCGCCGAAGTTGAGCCGCTCGAAGGTCTTGCCGCGTCCGGTCGAGCCCCGGTAGTTCAGGGCGAGCCACGCATAGCCCTTGTCGACGAAGTACTGGGCGTACCCGTCCCACTCGTCGCCGTAGGACTCGGTCGGGCCGCCGTGCGGGTAGACGACGGCCGCGGCGGGACTCTCCTCCGACGCACCGGAGGGTCGGTACAGGAACGCCTGGATCTCGAGCCCGTCGGACGACCGGAAC